>OJMH01002906.1_pt1 | contig 13478 bp, 10 predicted proteins | sample 1597111 | NCBI WGS metagenome assembly OJMH01 (sample SAMEA2452115, study PRJEB22498) | human gut metagenome | reverse complement strand
CTCGAGCTGCCGCATGACGCATCTGAAGACCTTTACGGGCTCGGGCTGCAACTGAAGTCATTCCGCCAAACCGGCAAAAAGAAGCAGTTGCGGCCCAATTCCGATCCGATTGCCGACCTGGGAGACTCCCATGCCCCGGTGCCGTTTTATCTTTCCACCGCCGGCTACGGCGTGCTGATCGATACCGCCCGTTACGCCGTTTTTTACTGCGGGACGCACCATGACCGGCAGGCGGCGGCGGCCGCGGAGTCACCGGTGCGGGGCCTGGCCGACTCCACCGAAGCCCTTTATGCGGCGCCAACCGAATCGGGCGATCCGGTGACGGTGGAAATTCCGCACGAAAAAGGCGTTGAACTCTATCTTTTCGCCGGACCGGCCATGCGGGATGCGTTATGCCGTTACGTGCTCTTTTCCGGTGGCGGCGCCTTGCCGCCGTTGTGGGGCCTGGGGATTTTTTATCGCGGTTATGTCCACAATGACGAAGAGGGCACTTTGCGGTTGGCACGGCAGTTGCGCGAGTCGCAGATGCCTTGCGACGTCTTCGGCCTGGAACCCGGCTGGCAAAGTCACTCCTACAGTTGCAGTTTCGTCTGGGACCGGCAGCGTTTTCCAGCGCCCGACCGTCTGGCCGGCGAAATGCGCAAACTCGGTTTTGAGCTCAATTTATGGGAACATCCGTTCACACATCCGGCCGCGCCGTTTCATGCCGATATCGCGCCGTTTTCCGGCAGCGTCGAAGTCTGGAACGGTTTGGTACCGGACTTTGCCACGCCGGAGGGCCGGGAACTCTACGGCGCTTATCATCGGAAAACCTTTCTGGAACGAGGTATCACCGGCTTCAAAATCGATGAATGCGATCATTCGGATTATATCGCCTCCGACTGGTCGTTTCCGGAATACGCCGGATTTCCGTCCGGCCTCGACGGCGAAGAAATGCACTCGCTGTTCGGTTTGCTGTCCCAGCAAGTGCTGCTGGAAGAGTGCGAACGAACCGGCATCCGGACCTGGAGCAATGTCCGCAATACTCAGGCGCTGGCCGCGCCGCTGCCGTTCACGCTTTACAGCGACCTTTACGATCACCGGGATTTTCTGCGCGGACTGGTCAACAGCGGGCTGTCCGGCTTGCTGTGGACGCCGGAAGTGCGGCAGTGTCAATCGGAAGCCGACCTGATCCGCCGGCTTCAACTGGTGATCTTTTCGCCGATGGCGTTGATCAACGGTTGGATGATCAAAAATCCGCCGTGGCTGCAGTTCGATGTCGAACGCAACAATCGCGACGAATTGCATGAAGACCGTGAAGCCATTACCGCCCGCTGCCGCGATATTCTGGAGTTGCGGATGCGTCTGGTGCCGTATCTTTACAGCGCCTTTGCCCGCTACCGGATCGAGGGCGTACCACCGTTCCGGCCGCTGGTCGTCGATTATCCGGATGACCCGACCTGCCGGAATATCGACGATGAACTGCTCGTCGGCGATCACCTGTTGCTGGCGCCGCTGACTGCCGAAATGACCGTTCGAACGGTTTATCTGCCGGCCGGAAACTGGTATGATTACCGGACCGGCGAACGGTTTGCGGGAAGTCGGACGCTGGAAATCCGGCCGGCACTGGAGGAAATTCCGCTGTTCGTCAAAGAAGGTACGCTGATGCCATGGGCCCGCAGTGTCGAACACATCACGCCGGCAACCCGCTTCCAGCTGGAGCCGCGTTGTTACGGACGGGCGGTACGGCCGTTTCGTTTGTACGATGGCGACGGCTTTCAGCTGGAGCCGCCCTTGACGGCGTGGGTGGAACTGCTGCCGGCCGGTAACGGCCAGCCGGTACGACTGTCGCAAACCAGCCGGTTGTACGGCCTGATGGATTGACCATCCGGCGCGGCCGGAAATTCCGCTAAAAAAATGGCGCCGGTTCGACCGGCGCCGGTAAATTTCTGTTTTCTGCGATTGTCTTCACAATTTCTGCTGCAGCAACTCCACCACCAGTTGCGGATTGGCCTTGCCTTTGCTCAACTTCATCACCTGTCCGACGAAAAATTGCAGCACTTTGGGATTGCCGGCCTGGTACTGCGCGACTTGTGCCGGGTTGGCGGCGATCGCCTGGTCGACCAGTGCCGCCACGGCGCCGGCATCGCTGAGTTGCACCAGACCTTTGGCGTCGACGATCGCTTTCGGATCTTTGCCGGTGGCGAACATTTCGGCGAACACCTCCTTGCCGATTTTGCCGTTGATGGTCTTGTTTTCGATCAGGGTAATCAACGCGGCCAGTTGTTCCGGCGCAATCCGGCATGTTTCGATGTGCTGCTGCGCATTCGACAACTCCCGCAACAGTTCGGAGGTGATCCAGTTGGCGGCCAGCTTCGGAGTTTTCAACAATTGGGCCGCCCGGTCGAAATAGGCGGCGGTCCGGCGGTCCTGGGTCAACACTTCGGCATCATAGGAAGTCAATTCATAATCCCGGATGAAACGTTCGCGCATCGCCGCAGGCAATTCCGGCAGTTGGGCGCGGATCGCGTCGATTTCCTCGGCCGGGAAAACGAACGGCATCAAATCCGGGTCCGGAAAGTAACGATAGTCATGGGCCTGTTCTTTGGTCCGCATCAAATAGGTTTCGCCATGATCGTCATTCCAGCCGCGCGTTTCCTGCTGCAGCGTCTTGCCGGCGTCCAGCAGTTCGGCCTGCCGCCAGATTTCATATTCCAGTGCCCGGTGGACGGCGCGGAAACTGTTCAGGTTTTTGATTTCGATTTTCGTGCCGAATTTTTCCGTTCCGGCTTCGCGCAGTGAAATATTGACATCGCAACGCATCTGGCCTTTCTCCATGTCGCAGTCGCTGATATCACCGTACTGCATGATCTCCTTGAGGGCGGTCAGGTAGGCGTAAGCCTCGTCCGGGGTGCGCATATCCGGTTCGCTGACCGTTTCCATCAAAGGCACGCCGGCGCGGTTGTAATCGACCCCGCTGGCGCCGGGAAAATGATTGAGTTTGGCGACATCTTCTTCGAGATGAATGCGGGTAATGCCGATCTTTTTGGCCGGCAAATCGGCGCCGGAAAAACCTTTGCCGCCGATTTCGACGTAGCCGTGCTCGCAGAACGGCAGATCGTACTGGGAAATCTGGTAATTCTTCGGCATATCCGGGTAAAAATAACTCTTGCGGTCGAACTTGCTGAACCGGGCGATCTGACAATTGGTCAGCAGCCCGGCCACGACGGTCTGGCGGATCGCCTGCCGGTTCGGCACCGGCAGCACGCCGGGATACCCCATGCAGACCGGACAGACCAGCGTATTGGGTTCCGCGCCGAATCGGTTGGGACAGGAACAAAACATCTTGCTGCGGGTACGGACCTGCGTATGAACTTCCAGTCCGATGACTGCTTCGTATTTCATGAAAGTGTTCTCCTGATGAATATGATTAATTTTACCGGCTTACTGTACCACGGCGAAGCGGATTTGTCCAATTCTTTCTTCACTTCCGGCCGATAAAATCGCGGCGGCCGATTCAGCGGCAAAGCCGTTTATTTATTTCACTATCTATTTGACTTTTCCGATTCCGGACGCAATATTACAGGCATGTGTTTTTTTGTAACTTATTTTTGCAGGACAAAGGATGTCATGTCGATAGCGTCGCCGAAACCAAAAACCGAGGCATCGGGCGTCGACAAAGAATTTTTTAGCGTTCCTGACGCAGCGCCGGGCTGCACTATGGGTGTTGGAGATTAAGTTGAAGGCAAATTGGAAGAAAATTCTGTTGTGCGGGTCCTGTCTCTATCTGGCCGGCGTCTCCTGCAACAGTTATGCTGCTTTGATCGATACGGCGCTTCTGGAAGGGCGTAATCTGGCTGATTTGAAAAATACCCGGGCCGACGAGATGAACGTCGTCGGTTCGGTGATCATGGTGAAAGGCAATGTTTATATCCCCTTCAAAGATTTGACCGTTTACGCCGATTCGGCGATCATCGACCTGGAAAGCCGTGATATCGAGGCTTCCGGCAACATTCGTCTGTACCGGGTGAAATCCCAGCAGACCAATGTGACGATCGGCGAGCTGGAGCGGTTGAAGCTCAATCCAGAAGTACTGGTTCAAATCCTGGGGTATACGACCGATACGCTCGGCCAGCAGAAGGTGAATATCAAACTCGAATACCGCGGGGAGGTGCTTACGGCGCAGAAGCTGGAAGGCAACCTGACCACCGGTTTTCTGAAACTGGAAGGAATCGAGTGCAATTTCAAGACCTTCGCCTGCAAAGCCAAATCCGGGGAACGCAAGCCGAACGGCGAAATCGTCGTCCGCGACGCTGAGGTGACCAGTTGCGAATATCTGATCAACGACAACAGCCATTATTCGATCTCCTGCAGCGAAGCGACCATTTATCCGCACCAGACCGACGGTTTTACTTTCGACGCCAACCAGTTCGATACCGGAGAGCACAGTTTGATCGGTTCGAACTGCTGGCTGAAATTTTACGGGGTGCCGGTGATCTGGGTGCCGATGATTTACAAGCCGAAGGACGAAAGTCCGGGCCTGTACAAGTTCCAGCTGGGCGATTCTTCCGACTGGGGCTTTTACGTCTTGGGCTCCAAACGTTTCGACTTTACCGACTATCCGTATTCGAGCGTCAAGATCCTGACCGATTATTACAATATGCGCGGTTTCGGATACGGAGCCGATTTGGAGGTCAACAGCGAAATCAGCAAGACGACGATCTTCGGTTACGGCCTGTACGATTTGCGGCCCTATTACAGCAGCGAAGTGGAAAATTACCGGCTGGAAATTCCCCACTACCGTTATAATTTCCGGATCAGCAATGTTACCCATTTGACGCCGCGGCTGGATTTCCGCGGTAATTTCGACATGATGAGCGATCTCTATTTCCAGGAGGATTTTTTCCCGTATGCGTTCAATGCCGACCCGGAGCCGGCCACTTACGGCGCCTTGGAATATCAGTTCGACCGTCTTTCGACCGCCTTGTATTTCCGGGCCCGCGTCAATGATTTCACGACCGCGGTGGAGCGTCTGCCGGAATTCCGGATCGACGTGCCGCGCCAGGAGCTGTTCAGCGGCTCCAATTTGTATTATCAGGGCGAAAACAGTGTCGATTATCTGCAGATGCGCTGGCGGAATTACGATAAACCGCGGCCGTTGCGCTTGGCTGATCCGGCTGATTACCAGTCGTTTCGTTTCGATACGCTGCATTTCATCTACTATCCGCTGGAATTTAAAAAATACGGGCTGGAGTTTCTCGATTGGCTGAATGTCATTCCACGGGCCGGGGGACGTTTTACCGCTTACAGCGCCTCTTCCGATACCGAAGTGACGACCGAAGACCTGAATCAGATCTTCATCGTCAACCGTCCGGAGGACATCAGCCGCGTTCCGATCGTCAACTATGACGACAACGGCGGCGCCCGCGGCCGCTTTGTGGCGGAATTCGGCGTCGAGGCCAATACCAAACTCTCCTATTCCTGGCAGAATATCCGCAACGCCTACTGGCGGCTGGACGGTTTGCGCCATGTCATGGAGCCGTACATCAATTACACTTTCATCCCGAAACCGACGGTGGACCGCGAATATTTGTATTTCTTCGACGACATCGACCGGATCGACAAACAGAATTTCATGCGTTTTGGGGTACGCAACCGTTTGCAGACCCGGCGCGGTTCGCTGGGGCGGGAAAAAGTGTACAACTGGCTGACGATGGAAAATTACTGGGATCTCTACATGGAAAAAGATCACAAATACAAATTCAACAATGCCGGGGATTTCTGTACGAAGATCGCCTTCAATCCGTCGGAGAAATTGACGCTGTCGACTTTCTTTTCGATCGACGCCGGCGGCAACAACAGTCACAACGCCGAAGCGCAGCGCCGGGGGCGCGACGCCGGCCGGCCGGGACTCGATCTGAACTGGCTGAACCAGTGGAATTTCAATATCAAATACGAACTCTTTGAAGACTGCACCGTCAATCTCGGTTACGTTTACCAGGATGTTTATCACAGCCGTTCGGCTTATTCGATGGGTTCGACGCTGACCGACCTGGAATCCGGCAGTTTCTTCGATAAATATTTCGATACCAGGACCCAGGAGCTGACCGCCGGCATCACCGTGCCGTTGTCCAACGACCGGACGTTCTTCGGGTCCTATGATATTTTCTACGATTTCGAAGCCGGTTTCATCCGCGAACAGCGTGTCCGCTTGCTGAAGGTGCTGCACTGCTGGACGGTCGGCGCGGAAGCCGGCCAGGAAATCTCGTACGACAGTGACGGCGACCGGGATTACGATTACTCCTTTTTCGTGACGGCGTCGTTGAACGGCCTGCCGGGCCCGTTGGCCCGGACGCAGCAATCGGCGCTGGCCAGTTTCCGCAATCTGCAAAATCAAAACTGACGGGGAAGCATCATGTATCTTGTAACCGGCGCGGCCGGCTTGATCGGCAGCGGCATTGTCTGGTATCTCAACCGGAACAACATCGACGACATTCTGGCGGTCGACCACCTGGGGACTTCGGAAAAGTGGCGGAATCTGCGGGCGTTGAAGTTCCGCGATTACCTGGAGAAAGACGATTTTCGCCGCAAATTGGCGGCCGGAATGTTCGATCATCTGCCGTTGGACGGCATCTTCCACATGGGCGCCTGTTCGGCGACCACCGAGCAGGATGCCAGCTACCTGATCGACAACAATTTTGAGGCAAGCAAAGAGCTGGCGCTTTTCGCTCTGAAACGTCAGGTCCGGCTAATTTATGCGTCCAGTTGCGCCACCTATGGCGACGGCGGGTGCGGCTACGTCGACGATCAGGCGGCAATCGCGGATTTGCGGCCGTTGAACATGTACGGCTATTCCAAGCAGTTGTTCGACTTATGGGCGCTCCGGCAGGGATGGTTCGACCGGATTACCGGCTGCAAATTTTCCAACGTTTACGGAGTCAACGAACGCCACAAGGGCAATATGCGCAGCGTCGTCTGCCGGGCCTACGAGCAGATCACCGCCACCGGCAAGCTGCAATTGTTCAAATCGTACCGGCCGGAATATGCCGACGGCGAGCAGATGCGGGATTTCCTTTCGGTCAAGGATGCGGTGAAAATGTTGTGGTTTCTGTTTCAACATCCGCAAGGCGTCGGTTTGTACAATATCGGCAGCGGGCGGGCGGAAACCTGGAACGCCTTGGCCCGGGCGGCTTTCCTGGCGCTGGACCGGCCGGTAAACATCGAATATATCGACATGCCGGAGTCATTGCGGCCGAAATACCAGTATTATACCAAAGCTGAAATGGGCAAATTGCAGGCTTTGGGATATACGGCGGAAGCGACCAGCCTCGAAGAAGCGATCCGGGATTACTATCAGTACCGGTTGCACGACCGCTTCCTGGGCGACTGAGAATGGAAGAGCCGGCGACGCCGCAGGCGGAGCGGATTCTGCAGGCGGCCCTCCATGCCCTGCGCCAGTGGGAAAATGGCATCAGTCTGGATGACATTCTCGATTCGCATTGCGCCGCTCCGGCGTTGCGCCGTACTTTGGGCAGCGTGCTTTACAGCCATTTCCGGCATCTTCACCGTCATCGGCTTCTGCTTCAGGGCTTGTTGCGCCATGCGCCGCCGCAAGAGGTGGAATGGCTGCTGTTGCTGACCTGTGTTCAAGTTTTTCAACTGGATGGTTTGGCGCCGGAGTCTGCGGTCAATATCGCGGTCGATTACGCCAAAAAACATTATAGCCGCTCCTGCGCCGCTCTGGTCAATGCGGTCATGCGGCGGGCACGGGAGCAGGGGGTGCCGCTGCCGACCGCCCGCAACGTCCTGCCGCCGCCGGTTTACAAATTGTGGCAACGGCGTTATGCGCCCGGACAATTGGAGACGTTGGCGCAGTTGCAATTGCAGCGTCCGCCGTTCACCTTCCGGGCCTGCGGCGATTTTCAGCCGCCGGCGGAACCCGGCCTGCAGGCGCTGGCACTGCCGTGGCTGAATCACTATCGATTTTTCTCCCATTTATCCGGCCAAACCGTTCTGGAACGCCCCTGGCTGGCGGAGGGCCGAGTTTATATCCAGGACCCGGCAGCCGCGCTGGCGGTTGAAATGCTGGACTGGCAACTTTTGCCGTCCGCGCCCCGGCTTCTCGATCTCTGTGCCGCACCGGGCGGCAAAAGCCTGTTGTTCGCCGAGCGTCTGCCCGCCGGCGGCAGGATCGTTGCCGCCGACCGTTCCGCCCGCCGCCAGCAATTGACTGCGGCCAACAACCGGCGTTACCGGGCCGGACTGGAAATTGTGGTCGGCACCTGCCGGGAACTGGCATTGCCGCCGGAGTCATTCGATCTCCTGCTGGCGGATCTGCCGTGTTCCAACAGCGGCGTATTCCGCCGCCGGCCGGATGCCTTATGGCGTTTGACGCCGCAATCGCTGCTGGAGGTGCGGAAACTGCAATGGGAAATCCTGCTTGAGGCGTTGCCGCTGGTGAAACGAGGCGGACTGCTGCTGTACAGCACCTGCAGTATCGAACCGGATGAAAACGAGCGGCAGCTGGAACGTTTGACGCGGCAATTTCCCGAATGGCGGCGGCTGAAGCAGCGGCAACTGCTGCCAACTGCCTTGCACGACGGCGCTTTTGCCGGATTGCTGCAAAAAAATTGACTTTCCTTAAAAACGGCGTATAGTAATGGTTGGGGATTCTCGGAGAAAATTACCTGGAAATTTTTATTAAAAATTGGGAGATCAAAAAATGAAGAAATTTATGATGATGGCTTTGGCCGCGGTTGGAGCTTTGGCGATTACCGGTTGTGCTCAAGTCCAAGTATCCGAAGGTCAGAATTTGAGCGGTCAGGGGATCGCAACCAGCGGTACGCCGGTTGCTCATTTGACCGGCAACAACAGCGGTCTGTATTTCCTCAGTTTTCCGCTGATCACCGGTTCGACGACCGAAGTCGGTTCGGCGGCATTTGGCAAGGATATGGCCAATGTTCCTTCCGTGGTTCAGATGGTTACGGAAAAGAGCAACGCGCTGGGCGCCAAAAAGACGTTGGATATCACTTCGCAGTATTCCAGCACGATGATTCCGATTCCGTTCCCGTTCCTGTTCTACTATCAGTCGGTTAACGTTTCCGGCAACGCAGTTAAATAAGTTCGCCGAAACTCCGAGTTACCTGCAAAAAATCCCGGTCGGAAGCCGGGATTTTTTGTCTCCGGATATTTTCGGCGGTTTCTGTTCAGCGGTCGGACGCTTTGTAGTTTTCGTTTCTGCTGCAGATATCTTCCGCAGTCAGCGGCCGCGGCGCCAGCATGCCCGGCTCCTTGAGATAAACCTTCAAATCGAATTCGAGATCGCCGAGATAAGTGTAGACGCCGAACGGATGAAGGCCTCTGGTCAAAGTCAGTTTCCGCGCTTGGCTGCCGGCCTGGTCATATTGAAATTCAAGACAGCGGGCATCGTCCACCGTCACCATCGCCGGGGGCAGGTGATCGTCATAGTTGCATTCCGCGACAATCGTGTATCGCCATCGGCCGGGATGACCAGAAAGCCGGACAATTTCACCGCCAGCCGTTTTTTCAGATAAGAGGAGAGAAAACCATTGGATTTGATCGCTTTTACGACATCGTTGTCGTAAACGTGCAAGCTGCAAACCGGCGCTGCATCCCAGTCAAAAGATTCATTCGTGCGCACATGGCGCGGCAATTCCCAAACATCCGCCAGATAACCGGGGACGAATTCCTTCTCCGCATTTTGGGCGGCAGTCTGGCTTGCCGAATGATTGCGCACGACTTCCCAGCCGGCCGGCGGATCAATCATTTGAGGTTCCCGGCTGCCGTTGCCGCCGCCGGAACCGGCGGGTGCCGGTTGTTAGATCTGGACATTTTCGACGGTGACCGTCGTCCCATTTGGCGTGCTTACCGTCGTTTTGCCTACCGAACAGCCATAACCGGATATTGCACATCCCAACGCCACCAGCCAGATTCTTCCCATTTTCGTCCCCCCGCTCCCTTGGTGTTGACTTTTTTCATCCGATTGAACGTCTACGGTAAAATATAACAGGAAGAAATATAAAAATCAATGAAAAAATTTACAATCTCCGGCAAGAATCAATCCGGAAGAAATTTCAGGCCAGACCGGACAGATGCTCAATCAGAATCTTGACGCCGATTAAAATGATGACGACACCGCCGGCAATTTCAATTTTCTTGCTGAAGAAGCGACCGCTGCGGACGCCGAGCTGAACCCCGAAGAGCGACATTCCGAAGGTGACCACCCCCATCGCCAGGGCCGGTTGCCAAATCGAGGTGTTGAGCATCGCATAGGAAGCGCCGACCGCCAGCGCGTCCAGACTGGTGGCGACTGCCAGGATCAACATGATCCGCCAAGTAAAAATATTGCTGCAATCGCCCTCTTCGTTTCCGTGCTTCAGAGCTTCATAGATCATCTTGCCGCCGACCAGCGCCAACAATCCGAAGGCAATCCAGTGGTCGCAGCGCTCCAGCGGCCCTTTGACCAGGCTGGCAATGAAGTAACCGAACAATGGCATCAAAATTTGAAAGGACCCGAAAAAAGCCCCTGCCGTCAACCCGTGACGCCAGGGGGTGGTCCGATTGCTCAAGCCGCCGCAGATCGACACCGCCAGCGCATCGATGGAAACGCCGAAAGAGACCAGAAGGATGTCAAGCCAACTCATCGTCGAAAATCATCTGCCCATCAACATGGTCATCACCGCCTTTTGCACATGCAGTCGATTTTCCGCCTGATCGAAGACGATCGAATAATTCGAATCCATCACTTCGCCGGCAATCTCCTCGCCGCGGTGCGCCGGCAGACAATGCAACACTTTGACTGCCGGCTTGGCCGCTTTGATCATCGCCATATTGACCTGGTAAGGCGCAAGTATTTTGAAACGTTTGGCGCTTTCTTCTTCAAATCCCATGCTGACCCAGACATCGGTATACAGATAATCGGCCCCGGCGGCGGCGGCCAGCGGATCTTTCTGCCAGTTGATGTTGGCGCAATCGCCGATCAAATCGGCACGCGGCCGGAACTCCTCGGGCGCGGTGATCACCAGTTCGAACCCGGTCAGGCGGGCCGCCAGAATCAACGAGTTGGCGATATTGCTCTGGCCGTCGCCGGCAAACACCAGTTTCGTCCCGGCAATCCTGCCGCTGCATTCCAGCATCGTGAACAAATCGGCCAGGATCTGGCAGGGGTGGTAATCATCGGTCAGCGCGTTGATGACCGGAATCGTCGCCACTTTGGCCAGTTCCTCCACATCGGCATGGCTGTAGGTCCGGATGACGATGCCGTGCAGATAGCGGCTCAGCACCTGGGCGGTATCGGCGATTGTTTCGCCGCGGCCGACCTGCATTTTGCTTTGATCCAGATAGAGCGGGGTGCCGCCGAGCTCGCTGACACCGACCTCGAACGAGATCCGGGTCCGGGTGGAGGATTTGGCAAAAATCAAGCCGATGCTTTTGCCTTTCAGCGGCGGAACGGCGGCAGCCTGCTGCCGCAACGACTGGTCCTGCCATAACGCCGGCCGCTGCTTTTTCAATTTCGCGGTCAAAGCCATGATCGCGTCGAAATCTTTACTAGTGATATCCCTGAGGGTCAATAAATCTTTCTTCATCATCAATATCCTTGGTATGCCGCCTCACAAGCCGGCGGCGTATTCGTCCAAACTTTTCTCCAGTATTGCCAAACCGTATTCCGCTTCTTCCTGCGTCAGATTCAGCCGCGGCAGCAGCCGGATCACCGTTTCGCCGGCCGTCAGCGCAATCATACCATTTTTCAGCAGCAGCGGCAATACCGCCGCCGCCTCCCGGTCCAGCACGATGCCGATCATCAGTCCGCAACTGCGCACCGCTTTGACGAACGCGTATTTTTGCGTCAACTTCTCCAGATTTTCCTGGAGAAACGCCGCCATCTTGCGACAGTTGGCCAGGATATTTTCCCTTTCGATGACTTCCAGCACTGCCAGGGCGGCGGCGCTGACCAGCGGCGTCCCGCCGAAGGTGCTGGCGTGCATGCCGGGCTGTAATGTATTCGCATATTGCCGTTTGACGATAAATGCTCCCATCGGCAACCCGTTGGCAATCGCTTTGGCCATCGACAGCGCATCCGGCTCGACGCCGAAAGTCTGGTAGGCAAATAAATTGCCGGTCCGTCCCATGCCGCATTGCACTTCATCGAATAACAGCAGAATTTTTCTGGCGTCGCAGAGCGCCCGGACCTTTTTCAAATATTCCCGGTCGGCCGGAATGATGCCGCCTTCGCCTTGCACCGGTTCCAGCAGGATTGCGCAGGTGTGCTCGTTGACGGCCGCTTCCAGTTCGGCAAAATCATTGAAAGTCACCTGCCGGAAGCCCGGCATATCCGGCGCGAATCCTTTGCGGTATTTGCTCCGGCCGGTCGCGGCCAACGTCGCCAGCGTCCGGCCGTGGAAGGAGTCATGCATCGAAATGATTTCATGCTTGCCCTGTTCCGACCCCCATTTGCGGGCGAATTTGATCATCCCTTCGTTGGCTTCGGCGCCGCTGTTGCAGAAAAAGACGACGCCGTCCATCCCGGCTCGGATCAATTTTTCAGCCAGGATGGGAGTGACTTCGTTGAAATATAAATTGGATATATGCACCAATTTGGCCGCCTGCCTCTGAATCGCTTCGGTCACCGCCGGATGACAGTGGCCGAGATTGCAGACGCTGATTCCACAGGCGAAATCCAGATAACGTCGATTGTCAGCGTCGTACAGCCAAGCACCTTCACCGCGGACCAGCAGAGTCTTCGGCGCATAGGTCGGCATGATGTAGTGTTGATACTTTTCGACGATTGTCTGATACAAACTTCCGCTCATTTTCTGGAAACTCCCAATGATACTTTCACTACCGAGTGACGATTTGAAAATGACTACTGTAGCGCGACTTCAATGAAATACAAGAGAAATTCCCGGTCAAAATATAAATTTCACGGCAAAACGCTGATTTCCCGGCGGTAACGCCGTGGCGAAAATCCCATGATGCACTTGAAGCGACGGGAAAAGTGATACGGGTCGACATAGCCGAACCGGCGCGCCACCTCCGCCACCTTCAAGTCGCCGGCCAGCAGCAATTCGGCCGCCTTGGTCATCTTGAAACGATCGACATAGACTTTGGGCAGGACGCCGGTATGTTTCAAGAAAATCCGCCGCAACTGATCGATGCTGGTATTGCACAATTCAGCCATCTCCTCGACTGTCCACCAGTATTCCGGCCGGGCTTTGATTCTGGCCAGCAGCAGTTCGATCTCCGTCTCGCTGGTAGACTTCCGCCTGGCATTGTACATTTCCACCAGCAGCTTCTGCAGTTCCAGATTGGCGTTGATCTGGGCATCGATCGCCGGATCGCCGGCCAGTTCAATAATCGGCTGCAGCCGGCGCAGTTTGCCGAAGTGAACGACCTCATCCCGCAAGATCCCGCTCTGCCGGAGCATATCGGCCACCGGGCCGTAAAAACGGATGGCGTCTTCGCAATAACTCTTGTTCCAG
>OJMH01002890.1_pt1 | contig 13570 bp, 10 predicted proteins | sample 1597111 | NCBI WGS metagenome assembly OJMH01 (sample SAMEA2452115, study PRJEB22498) | human gut metagenome | reverse complement strand
TCAAAAGGTCAAAAAGCCTTATCGTGCTTGCACGATAAGGCTTTTGAATATCATAATTTTAATTCCCTGATAACAATTTTTCCCAGGGTTCGTATTCTTTCATATAAGCAAACTCTTCTGCGTTTCTGAAGCCTTCCAGCAATTCTTTTTTCATTTCTTCCGTATATGGATTTTCGACTTCCTGAAATTTCATATGTTTGTATAATTGGGATTCCTGAAAATCACATATGGTATCCACATTGTTCAGCAATTGCTTTGCAACCTGGAAAGTGCCCTCCACATTGTTCTCTGCGGTCACAACATTCAACATTGCTGCACATTCATTGTATTTTCCCATATCAAATCCTGAAGCTAATGTACACATTTTCTCTGCCAGAAACCTTGCGTATCCATGATCTTTTTCCTCAAGAGCCTTAGTAATCATGATTCCAAAAGCCAAATTCAAGGTGGTATACTCTGAAAAAACAGCCTTTTCCAGCATCTCAAATGCCTCTTCTTTTTTCCCCTGCTTCATATATAATTGTCCCTGCTTCACCTTTTTCATGGGATCATAATCGGAAAAATAGTTTAAATATTTTTCTGCCATTTCATAATTCTTTTTTCGCAAATAGAAGCCGAACAGGGAATCAGCTGCATAGTGCTGAATTTTTTCATCTTTATCACTCAGCGCCATTTCGTACCAGGAATTGATCTGCTCATCGTACCTGTCCGGATTCTCGCACATGCCAATGATCCGGCGCGAATCAAGCATTACCGCAATCTGCCAGATCAGCAAATTGCAGTTTGGATATTCTTTTATGGTATTTACAGCCCACTGATAAGTCTTCTCAAAGCCTTCCTCAGAAAACATTTTGTCCATTTTGTGGATCAGCTCTTCGATTTCAAGGTCAGTCAGATTTTCGCGAAAAGACAACAGGGTATCAAGGGAAATATGCAGTAGTCTTGCAATAGGAGCTAACAATTCAATATCAGGATTGGAGTTCCCATTTTCCCACTTATTCACCGCCGGAGTGGTTACTCCCAGACGGTTTGCCATTTCTTCCTGCGTGTAGCCTAATTCTTTTCTATATTTTTTTATCACATTTCCAATATTCATTTTATTTTTCTCCTGATTGAAATTCCAAAAGCTTTTGTGATTAAAGCATAGCAGAATTGACAGATGAGCACAATTGAATTGTTGTTAAATACATTTCATATTTTTTAACTGTTAGGAAAGTTAAAAATCCAATTACAAATTTTATCAGAAAAGGCAGGTAAATAACTTTTCTCGACCCTCTTTTTAAGCTTTGCAATATACTTATTACGAACATCTTTCCCATATTTTGCATATCCTAACAGCAGAAGTCAAAAAGGAGTCTCTGTATGAAGAATAAAAAATGGATCTCACTGGCAGCAGCTGTGATTCTTGCAGTAACTGCACTGCCAGCCACAGTCTTTGCTGCAAAGGATGGAGAATCAAAAGAGGAGCTTACAAAGGTTACCTTAAACGAAGTGGCACATTCAATTTTCTATGCACCGCAATATGTGGCGATTGAAGAAGGGTATTTCGCAGAGGAAGGGCTGGATCTGACACTTGTCACAGGATTTGGTGCGGATAAGACTATGACTGCTGTCATTTCCGGAGAAGCTGATATTGGATTTATGGGAGCCGAGGCATCTATCTATGCCTATCAGGAAGGTGCCACTGATCCGGTTGTGAATTTCGCACAGCTCACCCAGAGGGCTGGAAACTTCCTTGTGGCAAGGGAAGAAATGCCGGATTTCTCATGGGATGATCTGAGAGATAAGAGAGTTCTTGGCGGTCGTAAAGGTGGCATGCCGGAAATGGTATTTGAGTACATTTTAAAGAATCATAATATTGATCCGGCGTCGGATCTGGAAATCGACCAGAGTATTGATTTTGGTTCCACTGCAGCTGCATTTACCGGTGACATGTCAGCAGATTTTACTGTTGAATTTGAGCCTTCCGCAACTGCCCTGGAAAAAGAAGGAAAAGGTTATGTAGTAGCGTCAGTCGGAGAGGCATCAGGAGAAGTGCCATACACAGCATATTGCGCAAAGAAAAGCTATATAGAAAAAAATAGTGAAACAATAGAAAAATTCACACGTGCAATATATAAAGGACAAAAATGGGTAAAATCACACACATCAAGAGAAATAGCAGAAGCAATACAAAGCTTCTTCCCAAGCACAAGTGTAGAATCAATAGAAAAATCAGTACAAAGCTACAAAGACATAGACGCATGGAACGAAACGCCAGTATTAAAAGAAGAAAGCTTCGATAAACTACAATTAATAATGACAGAAGCAGGAGAACTAACGCAAAAAGCACCATACAACAAAATAGTAAACAACACATATGCAGAGAAAGTAATAAAATAAATTCTTCGCCCAAAAGAACAGCTTTCGCCCAATAGGGACGCCCCTTTTGGGGCGATATTTTGTGCAATAGAAAAATTAATAATTTTTGCAGGAGAGTGAGAAAAGTATGTTGTAAAAATATATACAGTATGATAATATTTAATTGTAGAATTTAGTAAAACGAAAGGGGAAAAAATGGAGGGAAAAAAACAAGTAAAGATCAAGTTAAATACTTTAATAATAGTATTAATTTTAATAATTGGTATTATCATACTAGGAAGTATTTATATCAGAAGGCAAATAGACAAAAAAGTATTAGGAAATAAGTACTTACAAGAACAAAATAAAAATAATGTTGTTGAAGAAGACGAGAAAAACGTTCAAGGAGCATGTATAATAAAAGGCGAAAATTCTAATCTGATATATAAAAATGAATATGAAAATGGTACAGCATATTTAGAGAAACTTATATATTTAGATGAAGAATCAAAGAACGCAATGAAAGGTATGCTGAGTGCTGATGAAACACTATATATAGGAAATCTAAAAGGAAACTATGTCGATATAAAATATACTTCTAATTTAAATGATTATGAGACAAGCCTAGCATATATGATGAGTGATAGTTTTTATAATTGTAAAACCAATAAAGTTGTAAGAAATGCCATTGATAAAGATGGAAATAAAGTGGAAATTCCAAAATTAAAAGAGGATTATACAGCAGAAAAACCAAAACAAAATTTAAAATTTTATACTATATATGATGTAACTACAGCAGATAACGAAAATTATGTTGTAATTATGTATGATGAAACTTTTGAAAATACAAATGTTGTAATGATAACTGTTGTTTTAAAAAATGAACAATCTGTAATTGATATAAATAGTGATGAACAAGTAAAGGAACTCTTAGAGAAATATACAAATTACGAAATAGAAAATGTTGATACAAAAAGCTCAAATGATTATGAAAAAGTTACCATTAAAGGAAAAACGTATTATCACAGATTAAACGAAAAAAACTGGAGTGGAAATTATCAACAAGATGAATATTATATAGACTCAAAAGTTGATATACAAAAAGTAGTTTCTTATGATGACTATTTAAAATGCATAAATGAAATAAATTCCCAAATTGATGAAATGGCAGATAAAACAACAGAATCATCTTGGAAAAAATATTATAATAAATCGAAATTATCTAGCTATTATGAAAACAAAGAATTAAATTATATAGTATTAGGATATTCAACTGGTGGAAGCTGGTGTACAATGGATTTAATTGATTGTTTTACTGAAAATGGTAAAATTATTATTTATGGCAAAGAAGATTCAAAGGGGTCAATGGCAAGTGGAAGTGGTTACTTTATTGCAATTCCAACTAATATGCCAGTAGGAACAGAAATTGAGTACAGACAATGTTACACAACTGAAGAAATAAAGAACTTGCAAAATTATGGAAATGCAAAAGGTAGTATATTGTCACAAGGAGCTTACAAGCCAATAATATATTTATATCCTGAAAATGAAATTCAAATAAATGTAAAGCTTGGCTATCCGGAATTAGCAACTTGTGTGTATCCAGAATATGATTTGAAATCTGGGTGGAATGTACTTGCTAAACCAAATGGAGATTTAATTGATTTTAATACAAACAGAAATTTATATGCATTATATTATGAGAGTAAGAATAAGAAAGAATATAATGTTACAGATGAGGGATTTGTAGTAAAAAGAGAAGATACTGTTAAATTTTTGGAAGAGAAACTTGCAATTTTAGGACTAAATGATAGAGAAGCTGAAGAATTTATAATATATTGGTTACCAAAACTTAAAGAGAATGAATATAATTATATACGATTTGCTAGTATGGATGAAATAAATGAAAATATGCCACTGGAATTTTCACAACAACCAGATACATTAATAAGAATACTTATGACATATAAAGGTCTAAATGCTCCAATACAGGTTAAAGAGCAAAACCTTGAAAAGATAGAAAGAAAAGGCTTTACTGCTGTTGAATGGGGCGGAAGTGAAATAAAATAGATGTAGTTGAAAATTAATTAAACAATGCTCAAATCAACAATAGAAGTAAGAAAAGCAATGATAACTTGTTATTCTTACTTCTAATTTTTTATACCTAGCATAAAATTTTATAGGAGAATTTTGCTATGAATAATTTAAAGATATATATAAAATCAATTTTAATTCCTGTAATAGTTGGAGGTATTATAGGGCTAATTATAAATCCATTTATTAATTATGGTTCTTTAAATAAGCCACCACTTGCACCACCAGGAATTTTGTTTTCTATAATTTGGCCAATTTTGTATGTTTTAATGGGAATTTCATATGGAATTTTAAAAAGTAAAAAATTAGTAGACTCGAAAATTTCAATAGTATATTACGTGCAACTTGGAATAAATGCTTTATGGGCAATCTTCTTCTTTTTATTAAAATGGAAACTATTTTCATTTATATGGATACTAGTTTTAGATGTTATAGTAATTTACATGATTGTGTTATTCTACCAAAAAAATAAAGTTGCAGGTATATTACAAGTTCCATATCTACTTTGGATTTTATTTGCTTCATATTTGAATATTGCAATTTATGTATTAAATTAAAAATAATTGGATAAAAGAAGATAAAATACGCACAATACTACCGTATTCGGTAGTATTGCATAAATTAGCATAAATGTTTGACATGGTTTTAATAATGTGGTATATATTTATGTATAAGATGACAACCAAAAATCGTATGCTGTCATTATGAGAATGTATGTGTAATGCAACTGCACATACTTTTTTTATTTTATTTCCTGTATTAATAAGTTTATTAAGTTACAACTTTTTCATAATATTTTAATTGATTTTGGATTCTTACGAATAATTATTTTAACAACTAGAAATTATCCCCAAACTCTTGTATTTTCCGCCAAAATAATATAAAATAACTTTGATATTTTTTAATATAAATAAAAATAATAGAAGAATAAAAAAAATATAATAAAAATATATCACAAGATGTAAAACACTTTTTTAAATTTTTGCCCAAAAACGACAAACAAATTACAAGGCTTGTACTAAAATACTAGCATACAGTTAAAGGTACAAAAGTTAAAAAGGTAAGAGGTGGTAAAGATGTTTCAAAATATATCAAAAAACACAGAAGAAGTTTTTGATGACGAAGTTGATTTTGCTACGCAAAGCAAAAATGAAAAGATAATTGGAATATTAAAGCAAAATTTTAGTGTTCCAAACATCATTATTTATGCCCTAGCATTTATGATGTCTTTGCTAGGAGGGCAAAATAGCCCAGTATTTACAAGTGCTGCACCATTTGGTTATGCCATTACGGCAGCTAGCTTTGGAGCGGGCGTTCCAGCACTAATTGTATGCTTAGTAACATTAGTTGGAACAGCAATAAAGTTTGGCGGAAGTGGTCTTTTATTTTACATATTAACACTGCTAATATTTGTAGCGTTAGTGCTAATAAAAAGACCAATTGAGCAAGAAGAAAGCAATGAAAAATTAAAAGTTGGAATGCAAATGACTGTTGCAGTATTCATTGTTCAGATGATTAAGCTTTTATTTAAAGGTTTTCTAGTTTATGATTTATTGTATACTTTAATGATAACAATAACTACAGCAATTTTATATAAAGTTTTTGTAAATTCATTAATTGTATTTAAAGAGATAAAGATAAAAAAAGTATTTTCAATAGAAGAGGTAATGGGAGCAAGTTTAATGCTTGCATTAGCTGTAAATTGCTTAGGAAACTTTAGTATATTTGGTTTCTCAATTAGAAACATATTGTGCATTCTAATAGTACTAGTAATGGGCTGGAAGAATGGAGTACTAGTAGGCGGAACTACTGGTATAACAATAGGAACGGTAGTCGGAATATTATCTGGTCAACAACCTGTAATGCTAGCTGCATACGCAATATCTGGAATGATTGCAGGGCTATTAAATAGACTTGGCAGAGTCGGGGTTATAGTTGGATTTATAATAGGAAATGTAGTATTATCATATGTTGCAAATGGAAACACAGTAGAAGTAATAAAATTTCAAGAGATATTAATTGCAGCTCTTGGACTTCTTGCAATTCCAAAATCATATAAAATTGAAATAAGTGATTTAGTTGGAAATACTAAAATGCTTCCTGAAACAACTACAAGAACTTTGGAAGAAAATAAAGAGACTATAAATAAGCTTACAAACATGTCTAACACAATTTCTGCAATGGCAAGAGAGTATGAAAACGCTGCTGCTACAATTGTTACAGACGAAGAACTAGAAAAGCAAGAAAAGGCTAACCAAGAACTATTTGAAGATGAATTATATAACAATTTGGAAGGCAAAGAAGAAAATCTATTATATGAAGACATCTATAATAATAACGAAAATATTTTAGATGAAATTTTTGAGCAACTTATGGCAAGAGAAGTTATTACAAGAAAAGATATAGTAAAAATATTCGCAAGCCATAACAATTACATAATGGGATTTAGTGCAGATTCTAAGGAAGACGACTATGTTGCTCAAAACGATATTGATGAGATTGTAAGAGCCATAAATTCTGCATATAGAGTTAGCAAGTTAAACTTTATATGGAAAAAGAAACTAGACGAGAACAAAAAAACAATGTCAAGCCAATTAAATGGAGTATCTGAAGCCCTATCAAACTTGGCAAATCAAATTACAAAAGATGAAGATGATATATACAAAACTCAAAAAGAGCAAGTAAAAAAATTGCTAGAGGAAAAAGAAATAGAATTAAAAGACATTACTGTAAAACAAGAAGATAGTAGCAGATACATTATAACGTTATACACAGGTGTGTGCGATTCTGTGGATGGAAAAGAGTGTGGAGTTAAAAAAATTGCACGAATTTTGGCAAAAGTATTTAATGAAAAAATGGTACTACAAAAACAGAAATGTGGGCTAAGAGCAAACGACAATACTTGTATGTACACATTTACATCAGAAGATGAATTTACAATGCAAGTAGGACTTGCAAAAGCCAAGAAGTTTGACTCTATAATATCTGGTGACACAACCTTGCAAACAAGGCTAGAAGATGGCAAATATTTGCTTGCAATAAGCGATGGAATGGGCTCTGGGCCAGATGCGAGAAAGAGTAGCAAAATTGCAATAAAAACACTAGAAAGATTATTAAAATCTGGCTTTAACAATGATACAGCTCTAAAATTAGTAAACACAACAATATCCGCAAATACAGACGAGGATATGTATGCAACGTTAGATGTAAGCATACTAGACTTGTACAAAGGCAACATGAAATTTATAAAAAATGGAGCTTGTCCAACATTTGTAAAAAGAGGAGGCAATGTAGAAACACTAAAATCAGTTTCGTTACCAACAGGAATACTAAACAATATAGATTTAGTAGAATATAACTACGACCTTCAAGACGGAGATATAGTTGTAATGTGTAGTGATGGAATACTAGAATCCAACAAAGAATACATAAGCAAGGACTTATGGATGCAAGAAATATTGGAAGAAATTGAGACAGATGATGCACAGAGAATGGCAGATTTAATATTAAAAGAAGCCATAGACAATGACTTCGGAAAAGAAAAAGATGACATGACTGTAATGGTTTATAAAATACATAAAAAGAATATATAAAATAAAAGATTCATGCTTTAATACAAAGTGTGAATCTTTTTTGAATATCTAATAAATATGTTGAAAAATGCCAGAATATGACGTTCTATTCTTACAATAAAAAGTTGACTACTACACTGAACTTGTGGTATAATTTCAGTGTGGGGGAATATTATGAAGGACTATGAAAAAATAAAAGAATTTGTAAATGAAAAAGATAATGCAATAACAGTAAATGATTTTAAAGATGCAAAAATTAAATTTTATTATATAAATAAATTGATGGAGGACAATTATATTTATAAAGTAAGAAAAGGATTATATGCCAAAATAAATAGCTTTGAAGACGAATATTTTACAATTCAAAATAGATATAAAAAAGCTATATTTTCATATAATACGGCGTTGTTTTTCTTAAATCAAACAGAGGTAACACCTAATATGATAGATATAACTATACCGAATGAGTATAATGTAAGTACGATAGATAGAGAAAGAATAAGAATACATTATACAAGTAGAGAAAATATAGAACTAGGAGCTATAGAGTTGAAATCTCCATTCGGGAATAATGTCAAAACATACAACCTAGAAAGAACAATTTGCGATATTGTAAAAAACGAAAATAAGTGTGGGTTAGATTTAGAACAAAAAAATAAAGTGATAAGAAATGCTTTTTCTAATAAAGAAATTGATAAAAGCATGATTATTGAATATGCAAAAAGATTAAAGTGTGAAAAGAAAATTAGAATGATAATGGAGGTATTTATTTGATAAAAAATATTCAATCATTAATGGATAAATCTAAAAATTTTACATAACTCAAATTTTAGTTTTTAACATGAAGTTAAGAAGGAGTAATTAGTTGTATTTTTATAAAAAGTTAATAATTCAATATTAAAACCAAAGAAATCTCCTCTTTTATATTGTAATTCCACCATATTTTGTGATATATTATACTTGCAAAAATTATATAAATTAGAGAGGACATTTATGAGTAGAGGAAAAAGATATAACGGATCTGAACATAAGCTAAATATAAAAAAAGTTATTGCTGTTATAATAGCATTTTTAGTAATAATAATGTTTGTAGCAGTTTTTATAAAATTAATGCAGCCAAAAGCTGAAACAACTGAAAAGAAAGTCGCAATGGCATACTATTCTGCATTTACAAACAATAAATGGGGCATAATTGATTCATCTGGAAACACAGTAATTACACCAAGTTATGATGAAATGGTTGTTGTTCCAAACAAGGACAAGGCTGTATTTATAGTAACATATGATGTAGATTACACAAATGGAACATACAAAACAAAGGCAGTAAATGAAAAAAACGAGCAACTATTTAGCACATACGACCAGGTTGAAGCAATTCAAAATTATGATCAGCAAAATAATATCTGGTATGAAAAAAGTTGTTTAAGAGTAAAAAAAGATAATAAATATGGATTGATTGACCTTTCAGGGAAAGTACTTCTAGACTGTAATTACGAGAGCATAGAGCCACTTATAGGAATTAGCAATAGTTTAATTACAACGAAAGATGGCAAGAAAGGGCTGGTAAGCTCGACAGGTTCTGTAATAATAGATAACGAATATGCAGATATCAAATCATTAACAAACGAATATGAAAATGGATATATTGTAAAAAATTCTGAAGGAAAACTTGGAGTAATTGGAACAAGTAAAAAAATATTACTTCCAATCGAATATGATGAAATTAAGAATGTATATGCCGAAAGCACTTATATAGCAAAACAAAGTGGTTCTTGGAAGATTGTAAATGTAAAAGACAATACATCAACCGACTTAAACTATGATGATGTAAATTCAATGGATAGTAGCAATATGGTAGTTGTAAAAGGTGGAAAATATGGAATTGCAACATTATCAGGAGAAGAAAAAGTTGCACCACAATTTGATTCTTTGAAAAACATTTATCAAAATTATTACATTGCTCAAAAAGACGGAAAACAAGGTGTGATAGATTCTGATAATAACGTAAAAATTGATTATAATTACAAATCTATAACATATGTGAAAACAGCAAACATTATAGAAGCTGAATCTGAGAAAGTTGAAACAGATTTATATGATAAAAATTTTAACTTGAAATTATCTGGAATAGTATCTGAAATTAACACAGATCAAGGCTACATGAAAGTCAGAATAAATTCAGATTATAAATATTATAATTTTAAATTTGAAGAAAAGAAAAATACAGAAATTTTAACAAATAATACATTATTCTTGGCAAAAAAAGATGGAAAATACGGTTATGTAGACAAAAATAATGTTGTAGTTGTAAACTATATTTACGATGATGCAACAGAGCAAAATAATTCTGGATATGTGGCAGTAAAAAAAGACGGAAAATGGGGAGCAATTAATTCAAAAGGCGAAACAACGGTAGCCCCAACACTTACACTAGAAAATAATCCAGTAATAGACTTTATTGGAACATGGCACTTAGCAGAAGATGCTAATGCAAATTATTATACAAAATAAAAAGTTGAAAAATTAAAATTTTGGCAATGTCAAGTTTATTTAAAATGCAATTACAAAACATGTAAAGTTGCCTTTTAAATGTATTTACACTGCCAAAATTTAGCGTTTTCAGTTAGAAGAACTTAAAAAGGAGAAATACAAATGGAACTAAAGACTAAGTATCAATACACATATTTTATATACCCATATATAATAAAACAAAAAAATTTAAACAGGTACTTTCTAAGCTTGTTAAAAAATCCAAGCTTTGAGATGAAAACTTTCGACAAGGAAAAAGACGAAGATTTATATTCATATTTCTTGCCAAAGGTTAGAAATACAATGTTTTGGACTATGGGGTTGAACAGAAGTAAACTTACAAAGTTCTATGATTTAGACGTAGCAACTCAAGCCACACTCTTAACAGAATACCCATGTACGATGTTTGAATATTCGTTAAATGAAGATATACAAGGCAAAGCTGGAAAAAGAGATGGAATATTTTTTGATATAACAAATATAACACTAGTTTGTTTTAATACTGGCATATGCTTTATGCTTATGAAAACAATGCTAGAAGGTGAAAACAGCCTTGCCAACATATGTAATTTCAATTATAAATTTAGAGACATAAAATCGGAAGCTTATGATTATAGAGGGTATGAAAATATAAAAATTCAAACAGACAGATTTAACACTATAAAAGAAATTACAGATTTAATTACAGAAATTACAGGCGAAAATAAAGAAGCTGCAAAAATGAATATAGATACAAACAGATTTATTACATATTCATATGCTTGTATAGGGCAAGAAGACTGGAATGATAATACAAATATAGAATTATTACAAAAGGAATTTTATAAATTTGTAAATGTCGAAAAGGCAGACTATATAGTTGATAGCTGTAATGAAAGCCTTACTAATAAAGTTGGAATTGTAGAAAAATCTAAAAACGAAATCTATGGCTGTAGTAATGTTGGAACAGTTTTACTAACATCAGACATAAATCTAGAAAATTGTACTAAAAGACAAAGTGAATTCGAAAGACAATATTTATATCAGTATATATATAATTTGTACAAAAAAATAAGCTTGAAAAAATTAAACTATGATTTTGAGAAAAAATCGAAAAGTGCAAAAGAAGAATTCATAAAATTTGCACAAACAACATGGATAGAAGAAATTACAAACGACAATTTGGGCAGTTTGTTACAAAATGAATGGACAAAAACACTAAAAATGGATGCAATTTTTAAGCAAGTAAAAAACAAATACGATTTATTATATAAAAACTTAAATATAGAAAAAACAGCTAGCACAAATAAAATAATTGTAGCAATACTTGCAATATTATTAATTATGAATATAATTAGTATTTTCAAAATATTTTAAAAATGAAAAATCACAATTGTGGCTATTTTAAATTTCATTCAAAATGATTATATAATATATATGAAAGTCCACTAAATTTACTTGACAATGTTTAACTTTTTTCAAGTAAAATAGCACTCTATGAAAAGGAGAAAAATAAACATGCAGATAAAATCTGGAATAGATATAATTGAAGTTGAAAGAATAAAAAGTTCTATAGACGAAATGGGAGATAATTTTCTGAATAGGGTTTATACAGAAAACGAAATACAATACTGTGAAAGTAAGAAAAAAAACAAATATCAAAGTTATGCTGCAAGGTTTGCCGTAAAAGAGGCTGCCTTTAAGGCTATATCAACACTTATAAAAGATAAATATTCTATATCATGGAAAAACATAGAGACTACGAACGACAAAACAGGAAAACCTATTGTGAAATTTATTTCACTAACAAAAGAGGTTGAAAAAGAACTTGCAAAAATAGAAAGTATAGATGTTAGCATATCACATTTAGAAAAATATGCGGTTGCAACTGTAAATATACTGCTTTAATGAGAATGCTGAAAAATAATTATAAATTTGTCTAGAGTTAGGTGTGTCTACAATGTTGAAAAATATAAAAGATTTGTGTCTATGCTTTGTAAATAATGCCTATCATTATAGAATTTAATTATTTTAGCAAGTTTTGAGTGGAAGGAAGATTAAAAGTGGAGTTTTTTGATTCACATGCTCATTATAATGATGAGAAATTTAATGAAGATAGAGAAGAAATAATCGAAAAAATTTATAATGCAGACATTACAAAATTTATTAGTGCAGGGTATAGTCTAGAATCTTCTAAAAAGGGGATAGAACTTGCTGAAAAATACGATTATATTTATACAACATCTGGAATTTCTCCAAATGATGTTAAAGAAAGTATCGAAGAAACGCAAAAAGATATAGATAAGTTAAAAAAACTAATAATAGAGTATAAGAGAGGAAAGAAAGAAAAAGATAAGCTAGTTGGAATTGGTGAAATTGGTCTAGATTATTACTGGAATAAAGAGAACAAAGAAATTCAAAAATATGCATTTATAGAGCAAATAAAACTTGCAAATGAGATGAATTTGCCAATAGCAATTCATACTAGAGAAGCTGTAATGGATACACTAGAAATACTAAAACAAAATCCAGTAAATAAAAAAGGTGTATTCCATTGTTGCCCATTTAATAGAGAACTAGTAAAAGAAGCCTTAAAACTGGGTTTTTATATATCAATAGCCGGACCTGTAACATTTAAAAATTCAAAAAATGCACCAGAAATAATAGACATGATACCGATTGACAGAATGTTAATAGAAACAGATAGCCCATATCTAGCACCAGAACCTGTAAGAGGAACTAGAAATGATTCGAGAAATGTAAAATATACAGCGCAAAAAATTGCAGAGTTAAAAGGACTTACAATAGAAGAAGTTGCGGAAGCAACATATAGAAATGCAGAAAAATTATATAACATTGAAGAATAATACAATAAAAATACCTTATTGATAAATAAATTCAATAAGGTGTTTTTATATTAGTATTATTTTCCGAAATCTACTTTTACATTTTTACGAGCTTCTGCATTGTCTACTTCGAATAAAGCTTCAGGTTTAAATCCAAATAAGCCAGCAGCAATATTTGAAGGGAAAACTTCTAATTGTGTGTTATATTTT
>OJMH01002880.1_pt1 | contig 13617 bp, 9 predicted proteins | sample 1597111 | NCBI WGS metagenome assembly OJMH01 (sample SAMEA2452115, study PRJEB22498) | human gut metagenome | reverse complement strand
GAAGCCGACGCCCGCGACAGCGGAACTCTGATTCACGGAGCGCTTCAAAGGCTTGCCGAAGTAAAATTTAGCGAACCTGAAAAAATTGAAAAGTTTTTGCTCGAAGCTCTCGATGCGGAATTTCTAAAGGCATTGGGGAAAAATCCCGCACCCGCCGTAGAATTTCAGAAATACTTTCTCGGCCAGCGCCTGAAAAAAGCAGCGCAGATAGAATCCGCGCACAGGCAACAGGGCTGGGAAATACTCGATGTTGAAACTCCCTGCGAAAATCTGCAAATAGGCGAATTTAAGATTCGCGGCAGGATTGACAGAATAGACAAAAACGCATTGGGCGAATATCTCATTATAGACTATAAAACGGGCGAAAAAATCGACGAAAGAGCAGGAGTTAGCGCAGCCGAATCCGCACACTTAAAAAAGTCCTCAAAGAAAAGTGAAGGCGAGAGAATTTGGAAGGACTTGCAGCTGCCGTTATACGCCGAATTTGTGGCGCGAAAGTTCGGAGTTAAGAAAGTTTCGTGCGCGTATTTCACCCTGCCAGAAGCCGTCTCTAACGCGGATTTGCAGTTTTGGGAAATAGATGAAGAGATCCGCAATTCCGCCATTTTAAAGGCGGAGGAAATTGCGGAAAAAATTTCGAGGCGCGAATTTACCCCAGCCGAAAATTCAAAACTTCAAAGCCACTTCGCACCCTACTTTGACTTTGCCGACTCAATATCAGACTTCCTTGAATATGAGTAAAAATAATTGCATTTTTAAAAATGAAAGAACGCTTGCCTCGGCGGGCTCAGGCAAGACCTACGCGCTCACAAATCGCTACATAGCACTTGTTGCATCTGGTGTTGGGCCCGAGGAAATTTGCGCGCTCACATTTACAAGAAAAGCCGCCGCCGAGTTTTTTGATAAGACTATGTTTAAGCTCGCAAGGGCTTCTATAGATTCCAAATTTGCAGAAGGCCTAAGCGGGCAATTAAACTCCCTTGCGCCCGAACTCGGCGCGCTTAACTGCGACGATTTTTGCAAGATACTGCGCACATTTGCAAAATCCAGCTCCAAGTTGAATCTAGAAACGATAGACTCATTCTGCTCAAAGTACGCGCGCTACTTTGCCTACGAGCTTGGTATGTTTGAGGGCGTAGAAATCCTCGACGATTTTTCGGCCGGCATTTTTAAAAGCAGGGCGATATTTGCGGCTCTCAATTTTCTGAAGGAAACCCCAGAGGCTTTCTACGCCTTTGCGCAAATGTTTAAGGAGGCAAATTTTGGCAGAGATTCAAAGTCCATAAGCGCAAAGCTCAAAGATTTTGTAAAATCAGCAGAAGAGATATTTTTCGACATTCCAAATCCGCAAAAGTGGGGTGATAAAAAAATCTTTCTTTCCAAGCCCGATTTTAAATTCGACGAGGCCCAGTACGAAAAAGATTTGGAAAGACTAAAGACCGAATTTGAAAAAATTTCCGACGAAAAGGAGCTTAAGACAAAGCAGCCCATATTAAAATTTTTTAGCGAGTCAAATGCAGACGGAATAGCCAAGGCAAACGCTGCTACGCTAAAACTTGCGGAATATTTTGCAAAAAATAAAAGCTCGCTGGGCTTTAAGCTTGAATACTCTAAAGCGAGGAAAAACCCTCCAACTTTCGCTCTGACACCGACGGAATCAAGCGCAATTGATAGCCTTGCAAATGCGCTTCTTTTAAGCCACAAAAAGAAAGCTCATTTGGCGGCCCAAGCTATCTTTAAAATACTTGCCATTTACGAGGCAATCTACGACTCGCAAGTGAGATCGCGCGGCAAAATGACATTCGCAGACATTCCCTACATGATTTGCAAAAATCAAAACGACATCGCAAGGGAACTCGTAGAATACCGCTTCGACACAAAGTTTAACCACTGGCTCTTCGACGAATTTCAGGACACCTCAAGAATTCAGTGGCAGGTTTTTGACGAGCTTATAAGCGAGGCCGTACTGAACTCAGAAGGGAGCAAGAGTTTCTATTACGTGGGCGATAAAAAGCAGTCTATCTACGCTTGGCGCGGCGGCGACAGTTCGCTATTTGATGAAATATTTGAAAAGTTTAAGTCAAACATAAGCGACAACCCGCAAATAAAAACCTCGTGGCGCTCCTGCCCCGCCGTAATTAACTTTGTAAATTCAGTGTTTTCAGACGAGGCTGCAATCGCAGTCCAATACGGACAAAAGATTGCAAGCAGCTGGATAAAGGATTGGCAAAACCACGATGTGGCTGAAATTAATAGAGATAAACGCGGCCAAGTGAGCTACCAATTCTGCGGCGAAGACGAGGCGCCTGAAGCCGTTTATGAATACTTAAAGAATTTAAATCCGCTTGCAAAATCGCTTAGCGTTGCAGTGCTTGTGCAGCGCAATTCCACGGCGCAAGAAATTATAGACTACCTGCGCTCAAGGGCAAAGTCCGACAATTTCAATTTGCGCGTTGCTGGCGAGCTTGAAATAAAAATAGCGTCAGACAATCAGGCGGTGCCCGCTCTGCTTTCATTTGTGGAGTCTTTCGCACATCCCGACGATACTTTCGCAAGCGCCTACGCAAAATTTACCCCGCTAAAAGAATTTATCGAAAACCCCGAAAGCTATGCAAAATTCGCCCGCGACTTGGCAGACTTTGGCTTCCAAAGGGCCTTGGAGCCCGCTGCGGAATTTCTTCTAAAAAACAGCTCAGACAGCGGAGATTTCACGGAGGTGCGCATACGCCAATTTTTGGAGGCGGCTGCTGCCTTTGACGCAAGTTACGAGAGAAATTGCGATCTGTTTATAAAGTTTATAAGCGACTTTAAGATACGCGAGGGCGCTCCCTCAGACACCGTCCAAGTGATGTCCATACACAAGTCTAAGGGCTTGGATTTTGACGTTGTGATTCTCCCGGAGTTGTCAAATCCGCGCGGCAATCACCCGAAGTCAATATTTGAATCAAAGCAAATCGGCGCCTTTGTGATGCCCCCCAAAGACATCTGCATATTTGACGCAAAGTTAAGCGAAATTCAGGAGCAAATCCGCAATGAAGGCTCCGGGGAAAGCCTATGCAAATTTTACGTTGCCCTAACGCGCGCAAAGCGCGCTATACATATGATTCTCCCCCAAACGGACGCAAAAAAAGACTATTCGGGGAAGAGGAATTTTGCATATTTATTGGAGGACATTCTCAAGTGCGAAAGCCAATCTGAAATTTTTATTACGCCCGACTCCGACGCGCATTGGGCCGATGAATTTGGCGAATCTAAACAAGACCTAAAACCTGCAAAAAAAATCCAAATTAAAAAGCCAGATAAGATTACGCCGGAAGAAATCGACTGCCCCGAAATTCCGCTTGAAACAAAAAGTGCAACTGCACTTGGGCTTGCCGCCCACTCTATCTTGGAAAATTTAGATCCCGAAAACCTGAATGTGGAACTTGCCTCAAATAGGGCTAAACGCCTATATGCGGATTTCCCCGAAGAATTTAGCGCAGCGCAAAAAATGGTGTCAAAGGCCTTAGAAAATAGCAAAATAGCGGAAATACTATCCTGCAAAAATTACTGGGCTGAATACCCATTCCACATGCTTGAAAATTTCTCTCTGCAAAGCGGGCGATTTGACCGCGTAAACTTCCGCGGCAATAAGGCAGAAATAATAGATTTTAAAAGCGATAAAAATTCAGCAGAGCTTGAAATGCGTTACGAAAAGCAACTGCAGGGATACCGCCGCGCACTGGCAAATCTCACAGATATTGCCCCCGAAAATATATCGCTTAAAATTGTATCGCTAAGCGATTCAAAGGTGATTGAAATTAAAACTTAACGGCGCTCAACACCCTGAACATCTCGCCCATATTAGCGGGCGTCAAAAGCTCGGCAAGCGCGCGCTTCTTTGGGCTTAGCGGGCCTTCGCGCTCTACAATTTCCCTGATGTAGCTCTGGGCAAAATTCATAAAGAATGCCCCCTGAGATGAAAACTTTACATCTCTAAGCCCAAGCTCTGTTAGTTCGCCTGCAAAGACTTCAACAGTCGGGCTAAAAGTTATGTCGCACTCGGACGGTGCTAAAAAGATGTCCGCATTTGCGCGGTGCTTTTTGTAAATTCTGGCGGTTCCCTTTGGAAATTCAAAAATCTCTCCCTTTAACCTAAAGTAGTCTGCAAATATTAAAACGCCGCTCCAATTTTGGGTGCATATTTCTCTCAAAAGTTCAAGCGCCTTGAATGAAAAATCGAGGGTAAATGGAGGGCGAATTTCAGAAAAATTTTTAAGCAGAAAATCCCGCTCAAATTCTTCGCAAGCTCTTAGTGAGGTTTCGCACTTTCCGCATTCCGTAAATTTTACAAAAGTCTTAAAAATTTTACCGCCATCAAATACAAACCTATCGAAGGGCTGAGCGTCTAGAAGTTCATTTGAAAAGACAAAGGAATTTCCTGAAATCTCCAATTTGTCAAAAACTCTTATGACGTTCGAATTTTTAAAAAGTTCGGCCTTTGGCTCAGCTCCGATTTCATAAATTTTAAAATCTCCGCACTTTTCAAAGTTTTTGCCCGCGATTGTCTTTGCGCTCTCCAATAAAAGATTCCCGAAGACTTCCGGACTCACGGAACTTGAGGTGTAAAAATCGCCAAGCCCGCCGACGCGCAGTTTCGATTTTTTTGCGTAGTAGCCAAAGCCAGGATTATAGAGGCACTCCCGAACGTATTCAGAAACGGGGATTTCGCCCTTGCCGCAAAAAAATGAAATCGGATTATCCATAAAAAATAAAACCCCGCAAGCATAGCAGCCGCGGGGTTTAAAACAAGCTTAATTAGGCAATTGCCGCCATTGCCTCGCGCGCAAGTTCGGTAATTTTATCAAACTGCTTAGCCTTTATTACATCGGGCTTTGCAAGCCATGAGCCGCCGACTGCCGCAATGAGCTTATCCGACGAAATTTCGCGGACATTTGCGCAGGTTATACCGCCCAAGGGAATGAACTTAACCCCCAAGTGCTTGTAGGGAGCTGCCATTGCGTTTAGGTGCTTTAAGCCGCCCGTCGTACCAGCCGGGAAAAATTTTAAGAGCGTGCAGTCAAACTCCAAAGCCTGCTCAATCTCAGACGGAGTCATTATGCCCGGACCAAAGAATAAACCCGCATCCTTAGCCGCCTTTACGACCCTCGGATTTATGCCCGGCGACACTGCAAAGTGAGCCCCCGCCTTCACAACTTCGTCAACCTGCTCGGGCTTTAAAACCGTTCCCGCAGCAACAAGCATCTCGGGAACTTCAGCCCTTATGCGCCTTATCGATTCAAGCGCAGCGGGCGTGCGCAGCGTAAGCTCTATCGCGCTCACGCCCCCAGCAGACAAGGCCTTGGCAACCGGAATTGCGTCGTTGGCATCGTCTATCGTAAGAACCGCTATTATCTTCTTTTGCTCTATGACTTCTCTTATATTCATATCTAGCCTTTTAAAATTAAAAAAAATTAACGTTCAACCCTAGCATTTCCGCCGCCCGCCAACTTGCGAACCTCGGAAAGCCTCGCCGAGCTGGTATCGCCGGGAGTAGTCATGGCAATAGCACCGTGCGCCGCGCCAAAATCTACCGCGCTCTGAGCGTCCTGAAGCTCCATAAGCCCGTAGATAAAGCCCGATGCAAAGCTGTCGCCGCCGCCTACTCTGTCGTATATTTCCAGATTCGGGCGCTTCTTTGATTCGTAGAAGTTGCCACCCTGCCAGCAAATTGCGCTCCAATCGTTTATAGTAGCGCTCTTTACCTCGCGCAACGTAGTTCCTATTGCCTGAAAATTCGGATAGGCCTTAACTACGTTTGCTATCATCTTCTTGAAAGACTCCACCTGAACATTCGATACGTCCGCGCCCAAGCCTTCGACTTCAAAGCCCAAGCACGCCGTAAAGTCCTCCTCGTTTCCTATCATCACATCGACGTACTTTGCGATTTCCTTATTGACTTCCTGAGCCTTTGCGTGCCCCCCTACGGACTTCCAGAGAGAAGGCCTGTAATTCAAATCGTAAGATACGATTGTGCCGTATTTGCGAGCGGTTTTCATAGCTTCTATTACGACATCGGGGGCAGTCTCTGAAAGAGCCGCAAAAATCCCGCCAGTATGCAGCCAGCGAACTCCGTCTTGTCCAAAAATCTTTTCCCAATCAAAGTCGCCTGCCTTTAGGTGTGAGCAGGCGCTGTTGCCCCTGTCCGAGCAACCTACGGCACCGCGAACGCCAAAGCCGCGCTCTGTAAAATTTAGCGGATTTCTGACAGTGCGCCCCACGCCGTCGGAAGCAAACCACTTTACGTACTGCATATCAACACCGCCCTGCAAGATAAAGTCTTCCAAAAGATAGCCAACCTCGTTTTCAACAAAGGCGCTCGCAAGAGCCGCCCTCAAACCAAAGCAGCGGCGCAAGCCCCTTGCGACATTGTATTCGCCGCCGCCCTCCCAAACTTTAAAAGAGCGGGCAATGCGCGTTCTAGTATCGCCCGGATCAAGGCGCAACATGACTTCGCCCAGCGAAAGTATATCGTATTTGCAATCGTTTGAGGATTTTACTTTAATCATAGAATTTAATTCCAATCTTTGAAAAATTTTCATGAAACTAGACTAAGTCGCCCTTTAAATCAAGTCTTAACGAGTAGAACTTTTGCGAATTACCAACATTCCCTCCACGTTGAAGTTTCCCTGTCCCTCTCCCTTTGAAACGGCGTAGAAAGCTTTCCTTGCAATAATTTCAACGGGCTGGTGGTATGAAGTTATAGTTGGCATAAAAAAGCTTGCGGAATCAATATCGTCAAAGCCTGTCACAAGTATGTCGTCAGGAACGTTTAAACCGAGCTCCGAAAAGCGCTTTACAACGCCCATTGCTAGGGTGTCTGTAGCGCAAACTACAGCTTCTGGCAGCGTATCTTCCCGAAAGAGCTTGTCGGCGATTTCCATACCAGCCAGAACAGAGCTTTCGTTTATGCTATTTCGCGCGTAAGTGAGCGTAAATTTGCCCCCCTTTGCAAAGGCGTTTAAAAAAGAGAGCTCTCTATCGGCGTGAACGGGCGTATTGCGCCTTGCGAAAGCAACTCGCCTTATACCCTGCTCTTGCAAATGCCTTGCAATAGAATCCATCGCAAGATTTTCATCTACGCAAGTGCAGAGCTTCAAATGAGCATCGCTGCCGTGGCCTATGCGCGCAACCGGAATGCCGTCAAAATTATCTAGCCACGACAAATCTCCATATGAGCCGACTATTATTATGCCGTCTACGCTGTGTTTGTAAAGAGGGCGAAGAGAAGACTCCGTTATCCCCCTATTTAAAAAGCCCACAAGCAAAATCGAGTAATTTTCCTCGAGAGCCACGCTCTGAAGTTTTGAAATTACCTTTGTGAAGTATGGATCGTTAAAGTCATACACGACAACCCCGACGGTGGAGCTCTTTTTCCCCTTCAAAGACAGGGCTGCCGAACTCGGGACATAGCGCATTTTCTCGGCGAGCTCCTGAACTTGCTTTATTAGCTCTTTTCTTATCCCTATCTCCTCTGCGCGCCCCGATAATACGCGCGAAACTAGGGAAGTTGAGACTCCCAATTTCTTTGCTATGTCCTTCTGAGTAACTTTCATAATTGGATATAAAAGAGTATGATTTGCAAAGGCCTTGTCGAGACTTTTTAGTAAAAAATTGAGGTATGTTGCTAGCCTTTTCACAAACGTTTGAGCGCATAAATCCCTCAAAAGTATCTCAATTTTTTTACTATATATTTTTATAATTTGAGCTAACAGTGGAATACAGAGCTTTCAAAGTTTACCACCCTAAGATACAACTGAACTTTAGTTCCTACAAATTTAACCTAACGCGCAAAAGCGGAGTTGGAAGAATATTACGCTACGTCTGCTTGCCACACATAAACTCGATTTACTAGAAGACAAGACTGCTCTTTATCCCCAGAAAGTTCATATTTGGATTGACTTGGAGAGTCAATCGTGTGAGTTTTTCCGAGAAAAGCGATTATGCAAAAATTTATAAACGAGAATTTTCTATTAAAGACTAAAAGCGCCCGCGAATTATATTTTAACTTCGCGGACGGAAAGCCCATTTTGGACTTCCACTGTCACCTATCCCCACAGGAGGTCGCGGAAGACAAAAAATGGGACAATGTCACGCAAATATTTTTAGGCGGCGACCACTACAAGTGGCGCGCGATGCGCTCAAACGGAATCGATGAAAAATACATTACGGGAGATGCCTCGGACCGCGAAAAGTTTGAAAAATTTGCAGAGACTATGCCCAAACTCTTGCGTAACCCTATTTACCATTGGACGCACTTGGAACTAGCGCGCTACTTCGGGATAGATGATCTGCTGCTCAGCCCCAAAACCTCACAGGAAATTTGGAACAGGGCAAATGAGATTCTGCAAGGGGGCCTAACGGCAAAGGCCTGCATGCGCCGCTACAATGTGAGGGCCGTGTGCACAACCGACGACCCCGCTAGCAATCTCGAATATCACAAGCAAATAGCAGATTCGGACTTTGAAATAAAAATCCTGCCCACCTTCAGGCCCGACAAGGCCCATGCGATAGAAAATCCGAAGGCCTACGCCGAGTATGTCCAGACTTTGGGAAATTCGGCCGGAGTAAAAATAGACAGTTTCGGAAAGTTGCTTGAAGCGCTAAAAGCCCGCCACGACTACTTCCATAAAAACGGCTGCAGGCTATCCGACAACGGCATAGCTACAGTATGGCATGAAGAGGCCACCGAGGCGGAGTTAAACGCAATATTTAAAAAGGTTACAAGCGGCGGCAAGCCCACAAAATCGGAACTTGCAAAGTTTAAGAGCGCCGTCTTGATAGCGTGCGCCGAAATGGACTGCGATTCCGACTGGACAAGGCAGCTCCACATAGGACCAATGCGCGACAACAACACAAAGATGTTTAAGCTCATAGGCGTCGATACGGGTTTCGATTCAATAGGAGAGTCAAACTACGCCTACGCGCTCTCAAGGCATCTTGACTTTTTAAATTCAAAGGGCAAGCTCGGCCGCACTATACTCTACAATTTGCACCCCAAAGATACGGAGATGCTGGCCTCCATGCTAGGCAACTTCCAAGACTCCTCGTGCCCGGGCAAGATTCAACTGGGAGCGGGCTGGTGGTTCTTGGACCAGCTAGACGGAATGCGCCGCCAGACGGAAGCGCTGTCGCAACTGGGGCTTCTGAGCAGATTTGTCGGAATGCTAACAGACTCACGCTCATTCTTATCCTACTCGCGCCACGAGTATTACAGAAGGCTTCTTTGCGACATCTTGGGCGACGATATAGAAAACGGACTTTTGCCAAACGACATTGAGTTGGTCGGAGCAATGGTGTCGGACATCTGCTTTGAAAACGCAAAGAATTACTTTAAGATAATATAACTAAAAATTTCACAGGAGGGAAATGGAATGTTGAAGATAGGACTTCTGGGCCTCGGCCCCATAGGGAATTTGCACATAGACAACCTGACATCGGGCAAGGTCAAGGACTGCGAACTGACCTGCGTCTGCGATACTCGCAAAGTGGAAAACGAGAAAATAGCCCACTTGCCCTTCTTCGATAAGTTGGAAGACCTTCTTGAAAAAGGCGGAGTTGACGCGGTAATTCTCGCAACCCCTTCATTCACCCACTTTGAGCTCGCAAAAAAAGTATTGGAAGCGGGCAAGCACGTCTTGGTCGAAAAGCCCATTGCCCTTTGCACGCAAGATGCCCTGGAGTTGGATAAGCTCTCAAAAAAAGTAGGCAAGATTTGCGCCGTAATGCTAAATCAGAGAACAACGCCGCTTTACAAGCGAATAAGAGAGCTTGTAAAAAGCGGGCAAGTTGGAAAAATTAGGAGGGTGTCATGGAATATGACAAACTGGTTTAGGCCGCAAATTTACTTTGATATGAGCCCTTGGCGCGGCCTATGGATGGGCGAGGCCGGAGGCGTTTTAATAAACCAGGCCATACACAATATAGACGCTTTTGCCTGGATTTTGGGATTGCCGGAATCTCTGCGCGCATGGTGTAAGTTCGGCAAGTACCACGATATAGAAGTCGAGGACGAAGTCACCTGCTTTATGAGTTACCCCGACGATATGACGGCAACTTTCATAACTTCAAGCGGTGAGCACCCCGGCACAAACCGCTTCGAAATTTCCGGCGATAAGATGTATTTGGTTGCCGAAGACAACAAGCTTAAGATTTACGAAATAAAAGACGGCGGAATGGCCGATTTTACAAAGAACACGCGCTACGCCTTCGGGACTCCGGAGACGGAGCTAAGAATTGAAGAATTTGAGGGTAAGGGCGAACAGCATGCGGGGGTTTTAAATAACTTCGTGCAAAGCTGCCTCGGGAAAGCCAAATGCGAATACTCGGCGATGCAGGGGTATTTGTCGCTTTGCCTTGTAAATGCGATGCTGCTTTCAAGCTTTACAAATGCGGAAGTTAAAATTCCATTTGACGACGCCGCATACAAGAGGATTCTAGAAGAAAAGCAGGCAAAATCAAAGCCACGCGAAAACGTGCGCCGCGACGCCCTAATAGACTTTGCAAAATCCTTTAGGTAACAAATGTCAAAACACTCCACAGGCTACGATTACGTTCCGGACGGCGGAAGCGACAGGGTTTTAAATGATGGCGAACTTTGCTTTGCAAGCGCCGGTCTAGACCACGGCCACATCTTTGCGATGACCCAAGGGTTAATTTCAACAGGCGCAAGCTGCAAATACGTCTGGGATTCCGACCCGAAAAAAGTAGAGGATTTTTTAAGGCGCTTTCCAAATGTGAAAGTTGCAAACTCTCTTGAAGAGATAATGGCGGATAGCTCCGTAAAACTGATTGCAAATGCCTCAATTCCGAGCGACAGGTTTGCAATGGGGAAGCTAGCCCTCGAAAGCGGCAGAGACTTTTTTGTAGATAAGCCGCCCTTTACGACCCTAGAGCAACTTTGCGAAGCGGAAAAACTTGTCGAAAAAACCGGAAAAATCTGGATGCCCTACTACGCCGAGCGCGTCCATAACGAGGCGGCAGAAATAGCAAACTCTCTAATAAAGGAGGGCAAGATAGGCAGGGTCTTGCAAGTCTTAATTCTCGCTCCGCACAGGCTATCAAAGGCGGCCCGCCCCGACTGGTTTTTTAAAAAGCAAAAATACGGCGGAATCTTGTGCGATATAGGCTCTCATCAATTTGAGCAGTTCTTGGAATTTACCGGAGCGGAAACTGCGGATATAAAATTTGCGCGCACTGCAAATTTTGCAAACCCCGAAACTCCCGAGCTCGAAGATTTCGGAGAGGCGCTGCTTGAGACCAATACCGGAGCCTCCTGCTACTGCAGGGTGGATTGGTTTACGCCCGACAGCCTTCCCGTATGGGGCGACGGCCGAGTGTTTGTACTAGGCACCCTAGGCTACATAGAGGTGAGAAAATACATAGATTTTTCGCGGCAGGGGAACCCTTCTCAAACTCTCTATATAAATAACAATGAGGGCATGCAGATGTTAGACTGCCGCGGCAGGGGCTTCCCATTTTTCGGGAAATTCGCCTTAGATATTTTAAATCGCACGCAAAATGCAATGACGCAAAAACACGCCTTTGAAGCGGCGCGACTAGCGCTTAAAGCGCAAAAACTTGCAAACGAAAAATAGAAAATTTATATCAACTTAAGATTATGGAAAACTTGTTTGACATAAAGGACAAAGTCATAGTTGTAACGGGCTCTACCGGAGTCTTGGCCGGTGCTGCGGCCCAGTATCTGGCAACACAGGGCGCAAGCGTCGTCTTTCTGGGCAGAAGCCGCGAAAAATTGGACCGCGCAATAGAGCAGGCTAAGCATAGCGGCAGCGATGCCCTCGCCTGCGTCTGCAACGTATTGGACGAGGGGTCTCTAAAAAAGGCAAACGACGATATACTCGCAAAGTACGGAAGAATAGATGTTTTAATAAACGGGGCCGGCGGCAATATGCCGGGAGCCGTAGTAGCCCCAACGCAATCATTTTTCGATATAGACTTCGAGCAATGGAAGGCCGTTTTGGATCTGAATCTGGGAGGGTCCGTCCTGCCCTCGATAATATTTGGCAAGGTGTTTGAACAACAGAAGACGGGCAACATTGTAAACTTTTCTTCAATGTCTGCCGGTCAAGCTATCACGCGCGTTTTGGGATACTCAAACGCAAAGGCCGGAATAGACAACTTCACGCGCTGGCTAGCCGTTGAATTTGCAAAGAAAATAGGAGACGGCGTGCGCGTAAACGCAATAGCTCCGGGATTTTTCATTAGCGAACAAAACAGAGCCCTGCTTACAAATCCGGACGGCTCTCTGACATCTCGCGGTCAGACGGTCATTGCAAAAACGCCATTTGGCAGATTTGGCGAAGCGCAGGATATTTTCGGAACGATACACTTTCTATGTTCCGACGCCTCGGCCTTTTTGACCGGTGCAGTAATACCCGTTGACGGCGGTTTCTCATGCTTTAGCGGAGTTTAATTTATGAAAAGAGCGCCACTTATTGAAGGATTCAGATGGTATGGAAAGCGCGACCACGTTCCGCTTTCCTACATACGCCAGTCGGGTGCGACAGACGTATATTCGTCGCTGCACGAAATTCCATACGGCGAAGTTTGGCCTGTTGAGGCCATTAAGGCTCATCAAAAGCTCATTGAGGATGCCGGCTTGAGGTGGTCTGTCGTAGAATCGCTGCCGGTGCATGAAGATATTAAGACTCAGAGCGGGGACTTTAAAAAGCTAATAGAAAACTACAAGATTTCTCTTAGAAATCTCGCCGAATGCGGCATAAAGATTATCATCTACAACTTTATGCCAGCCCTCGATTGGATCCGCACGGATCTTCACTTTAAAAATCCGGACGGCTCTACCTGCCTGCGCTTTGACGCAGCCCAATTTGCGGCTTTCGATATGTTTGTTTTGAAGCGCGAGGGTGCGGAAAAAACCTACGCCGAAGACACAAAGAAGAAGGCGAGAGAATTTTTTGAAAAGTTAAGCCCTGCTGAAGTCGAGAAATTTGAGGCGTCTATTATGGACGTTTTCCCCGGCTGCAAGCTTGGGCTTCACGCGTCGGATTTGCGCAAGATGCTTGCAAAGTACGAGGGGATTGACGAAAAGAAGCTAAAGGAAAACTTAGCCTACTTCTTGCGCGAGGTCTCGCCCGTAGCGGAATCTCTCGGGCAGAAGCTTGCGATACACCCCGACGATCCGCCCTTTGACGTTTTGGGCTTGCCGAGAATTGCAAGCAATGTGGACGATTTCAAGGATATAGTAAATTCCTGCAACAATTCCGCAAACGGAATCTGCTTTTGCACAGGCTCTCTGAGCGCTAGCCTAAAGAACAATATTCCCCAGATGATAGACGAGCTAAAAGATAAGATCTTTGTGGCGCACTTGCGCTCCACAAAGGTCGAGGCCGACGGCTCGTTCTATGAGGCCGGGCACTTGGAGGGCGGAGTTCCGATGCCGGAAGTGGTATCAAAGCTAATGGAATTGCAGGCGCAAAAGTTGGAAAGCGGCGATATTCCCCTAGTTTTCCGTCCGGACCACGGGCGCGATATGGCGAATGATTTAAGCGTGATTGCCGACAACCCCGGTTACAATTTCATAGGCAGAATGAAGGG
>OJMH01002874.1_pt1 | contig 13639 bp, 12 predicted proteins | sample 1597111 | NCBI WGS metagenome assembly OJMH01 (sample SAMEA2452115, study PRJEB22498) | human gut metagenome | reverse complement strand
GGCGGTTCCGTCTGCGGCGGGCTTCTTCAGCGGCAAACCCGTTTTTACGGAGAGCGGCTTCTTTTCTCTGTTTCCGTTCCTCTGCACGCCGTGGAACTACCAGACCAGGGTCATCGTGAACATGGCCGTCACCGGGACGGCGTTTCTGCTCTGCGGACTTTTTTACAAGGCCGAAGCGCGGTATGCGAAGAAGGTCGATGAGTTTTTCGCGGTCATGAAGAAGCCGGTTGACTTCGAGAAGGAGGTCGGCGGCAGCGTCGATGTGAGCCAGCTCGAGATCATCGGCGGCTTTTCGATGCTGATCGGCGTGCTGGTCGCGCTGCTTCTGTTCCTGCCGGAGCTGACGCGGCGGGACATCGGCGGCCTGATCTTTATTTCGGCTTCGATCGTCGCGACCGGAGCCGGGTTGTATGCTGCCGGACATCGCAGCAAAGTCAGTCTGCGCCGTTCCGTGCCGGGGGCGAAGCCCATTCTCCCTGCGGCCGGGAATGTGGTTTCCGGAACCCGGAACGATGAGGAAGCGTGAACGTTGATTCCATGAAAGAAAATCGCTGCAAGAGCGGATCGGATCGTGAATATGCTTGAAAAACGGATTTTATTTTTATCGCTCTATCAAAAGCTGGCGGAACGCTTCTGGACGCCGGAGAACCGGGCGTTGGCGCACGAATACGGCTTTGACATTGTCATTCCGGCCGCCGCCGGCGACCTGTTCAATCCGGACTGGAGGAGTCTGATGAGAGGCTGCGACGGGCTGATCACCTCCTGGCGGTCGCCGGTATGCACCCGGGAGTTTCTTTCACCGGTGCCGGAGGTGAAGATCATCGGCCACGCCGCCGGGTCGGTCGTCGCGGTTGCGGACGAAAGCACGTTTCTGACGGATGTGAAGGTGACCACGGCGAACACCGTCATGGCCGAACTGGTGGCGGAGTGGTCGCTGATGATGACCCTGATCGCGCAGCGGAATCTGAGCGAATACGCACATTTCGGCGCATCTCCGCTGCGCTGGAGCAGCGGCCGTGAGTTTCGCGACATCGGCAAGCTCACCATCGGAATCTGGGGCATGGGCGATATTGCCCGGCATCTGCTGCGGATGCTCAAACCGCTGCATCCCGGCAGGATTCTGGTGTTTTCGAACCATTGCGGCGAAGCGGAACTGGCCGCCGCCGGCGCCCGGAAGGCTTCTTCGCTGGAGGAGCTGCTGGCGCAGTCCGACATTTTTCATTCGCTCGCCGGGTTGACGCCGCGGAATCTGCACCGCATCGGCGCGGAGGAGTTCGCACTGCTGAAGAACGGCGCGGTATTCGTCAACGCCGGCCGGGCCGGGCTGACCAGCGAAACGGCGCTGATCGACGCGTTGCGTCGCGGGCGCATCCGGGCGATTCTCGACGTCTACGACGACGAACCGCTGCCGGAAGAGTCGCCGCTGCGGACCATGCCGAACGTGATTCTGACGCCGCACAATGCGGGCCACGACGGCACCGACCGCTACCTCCGGTTCATTCTGGAGGAGTTTCGCCGCTTCTTCCGCGGGGAACCGCTGCATTCGGAGATCAGCCGCGAACGCTTTCTTTCGATGACCAACGAACGGCTGCGGTTCGCGCAGCCGGACTGCGGAACCGGGCGCTGAACAACTTCCGGCCTGACTCCGGCAGGCAGGGACGCAAGCGGCGGTTCGCCTTTGTCCGCCGGTTCCATCGGCCTGAAACTTTGTTTTGCACGGGGGAAACCGGTACTCGTCGCGTCAGCGCCCGGTTCCGAAGCGCCGGCTCCGGAAGGAGAGTCCGCCGAGCAGGCCGGTGCCGATCAGCAGGGTCGTTAAAGCGCCCGGCAGGGGCTGGCCGCCGGACATGGTCTCCGAAGCCTGAAGTCGGGAGGAGGTGCCGCTGCCGCCGGCGAGTTCCGGCCGGGGCGACAGCATCGGGTCTGCATGCCGCATGACCTGCCGCGAATTGCCGCTCCATGACACGAGATCATCGTATTGATATGCCCCGAAGCAGCAGAGCACTCCGAAGCAGAGACCGGAGATGAGAATGAACCTTTTCATCATGCAATACCCTCTTTTAATCTCTCCGCCTGTAATATTATGAAATAAATGAAGGGAAAAGTCAATATCCATTCTGAAAAATTTGCGATTTTCCGCGTGATGATCCGGCTGCGGGGCCGATGAACTGTTTTCATGCTGAAAAGTTCGAAAACTGCTTGCAAAAAACAGATTGCGGGGCAAATTATAAGGATGGATTTTCAACGGCGGAACTGATTTTGAGGTGCAAGGTGATCGAACTTGATTTTGAAAAGTCCGGCGGACTGATTCCGGCAATTGCGCAGGATGCGGACGACGGCGCCATTCTGATGATGGCTTACATCAACCGCGAGGCGTGGGAGGAGACGCTCTCCACCGGCCGGGCTGTCTATTTTTCGCGCAGCCGCAACAGATTGTGGCGCAAGGGGGAGGAGTCCGGCAACGTCCAGCTCGTCCGGGAGATTCTGGTCGACTGTGACGGCGATACGGTCGTCTTCAAGGTCGAACAGGTCGGAGGGGCCGCCTGCCATACCGGCCACCGCAGCTGCTTTTTCCGTAAAGTCGATTCCGGCGCGCTCGTCGAGATCGCCCCGGTTCTCTTCGATCCCGTCAAAGTGTATAAGAAGTGATCATGAAAGAGTGGATGGAACAACTCCGGAAGGAGTTTCCGGGCCTGAAAGTCCGGAGTGACGTGCCGTATGCCGAGCTGACCACGCTCGGAGTCGGCTCCCGGCTGCCTTACCTCGCGGAAATCGCGGACGAAAAAGAACTGGCGGCGGTTTTGAAGTTCACCGCCTCCGCCGGGATTCCGGTATTCATCCTCGGCGGCGGCACGAACCTCGCCGGGATGGACGAGCCGTGCCCGAAACTCGGGCTCCGGCTCTCGAAAGCCGGGTTTTCGGGGGCGGAAAAGGAGGACGGGAAACTCCGGGCCGGTGCGTTCATCCGGCTGCCGGAGCTGGCCCGCAAAGCGGCGGAGGCCGGTTTCGCCGGGCTCGCGCCGCTGGCCGGGATTCCCGGTACGCTCGGCGGGGCGCTTCGCATGAATGCCGGAGCTTCGGGCGCCGACATCGGCGGATTCACGGCTGAAGTGACCGGCTTCCGGCTTGACGGCTCCCCGTTCCGGCAGGAGGGGGCGCAGGTCGTCTGGGGGTATCGCAGCAGCTCGATTCCGGAGGATGTTTTCATCACCGGCGCGCTTTTGTCGCTGCCCGCCGGAGAGCCCGCTGCGGAGCTGGCGGCGATTGAGGCCGAAGTGCTCGAACGCCGCCGCCGGGAGCCCTCCGGCCGCAGCGCGGGGTGTGCGTTCCGGAACGTGTCGCCGATGGACCCCGCCGGACGTCTCATCGACGAGTGCGGGTTGAAAGGCTGCCGGATCGGCGGCGTGAAGGTCGCTGCCGAACATGCGAATTATGTGGTCAATACCGGCAATGCGAGCGAAGCGGAGTATGTCGAACTTCTCTCCGCCGTGCGCCGCGCCGTGGCCGAGCGGCACGGCTTCTATCTGCGGCCGGAGGTGAAATTCCTGAATCCGGAGTCGGAGAAGAAGGTGCTTGCCGCGGCGGAGCCGCCGAAGGTGAACGTCCTTTACGGCGGTTCGTCGAGCGAGCGGGAGATTTCACTCATGAGCGGCCGCGCCGTGGCCGACGCTTTGCGCAATGCCGGATTTTCCGTCGTTCTGACCGATGTGACGGAGTGCCGGCTTTACCCGGAGATGCTGGAGGCGGACGTGGTCTATCCCGTGCTGCATGGCGGCTACGGCGAGGACGGCCGGATTCAGAAGATTTTCGAGGAGAACAACCTGCGTTTTGTCGGTTCCGGCAGCGCCGCGAGCTTGCTCCTGATGGACAAAATCGCGAGCAAGCGGCTGATGGACCGCTTCGGCATCCCGACCGCGAAGTGGGCGGTGGTTTCCGGGCGGGAGCGGCAGTTTCCGGAGGAACTGAAACTGCCGGTGATCCTGAAGGCCCCGATGGAGGGATCGACGATCGGCATTGTGAAGGTCGAGACGGAGGCGGAGTGGGAGAAGGCGCTCGACGACGAACTCAGGCTCGCCCCCGAAATTCTGGTCGAGGAGTACGTCCGCGGGATTGAGATCACCGTGCCGATCGTGAACGGCCGGATTCTGCCGGCGATCGAAATCAAAAGTCCGCACGGCTTCTACAATTACGATGCGAAGTATGTTTACAAAGACGGACACACGGAGTATTTCTGCCCGGTCGTTTCCCTGTCCGGCGAGGTGGTGCGGAAGGCGTCGGAGTATGCGCAGCTGCTCTATCTCGGCGCCGGGAGCCGCGACATCCTGCGGGTCGATTTCATCGTCGGGGCCGACGATATTCCGTATATGCTCGAAGGGAATTCGCTGCCCGGCTGCACGGCGACAAGCCTGGTGCCGAAGGCGTCGAAGGTCTCCGGCATCAGCTTTGAACGGATGACCTCGGGCCTGGTCTACGCTGCGATGAAGCGTCCGCTGGTCCGCTCCGGGGCCGGCCCGGCTGCGGAGCCGGCGGCGTTGCCGGCGCTGCGTCCGTCCCGCCCCGGCGCGGCGCCGAATCCGGCGCTGCTCAAGCTTTGCCGCTGGATGTTCCGGATCGCGCTTGTGCTCTGCGCGATTCCGATTCTGGCCGTCGGTTTTCAGGGGCTGCTCGCCGGGATATCCGGCGCATGGGTCATGATTGTGAACGGACTTTTTCTGCTCTGTGCGGAGTTCATTTTCAAATGGTTCAATTTACTGGAGAGAAAAACGAAATGATGAAGTCGGGTAAATTCGCCGCGGTTTTCGCCGCGTTCGCTTTGGGTCTGGGTTCCGCCGTCCATGCGGCTCCGCCGCCGCAGCAGCAGACGGTTGCGGCCGCGACCGGTTCCGTTGCCCCCGAACTCGACGTGGCGGCCTGGGCGCAGGGCGGGGAGGTCAGGCTTTCGGAGCTGAAAGGGAAGAAATATGCGGTCCTTTTCTTCTGGACGATCAGCAAGCAGGGGACCGAAAATTTCGCCGATGTCGCAAAGCTCGCGAAGGAGTATGAAAAGAAGGACGTCGTCTTTATCGGCATCGGCATCGATTCGGCCGATGCGGTGAAGAACTTCATCCGGCTCAAGGAGCTGCCGTTCTCCGTCGCGGCCGACGACAAGCTCGCCAGCGTGAATCTCTATATGCGCGAGCGCGACCGGGTTCCGATGGCCGCGGTGATCGGCCGGGACGGCCTGCTGTACTGGCGCGGGCAGCCGCAGGTGCTGAAACCGGTGCTCGACGAGGTGCTCTCGGGCAAATTCGATTTGAAGGGGAGGATCGAACGCGAAAACTTCTCGCAGTCGGTCATGGACGCGATGAAGATCAAGGACTACCCGACCGTGCTGAAGCTGCTGGATGCGGAGCTCGGCATCTACCCGGACAACATGGAGCTCGTTTCCCTGAAGGTCCGGCTGCTCGCGTCGCTGATGAACAAGCCGGAGGCGGCGACCGCCTTTCTCGACGAGGTCATCGCGCGGCAGCCGAAAAACCTGAAGTTCTATCAGATGGCGGTCGCTGTGCTCAAAGAGGCGGACCGCTTCAACGAGCTCGGCGCCTGGTTCGACCGCATCATCGCGAATTTCGGCGACCAGCCGGTCACGCTGGTCAAGCTCGCGCAGGAGGAGATGAATCAGCCGGTCGGCGAGCTGCGGCTCGAGAACGCCTTCAAGCTCTGCCGCGCCGCTTATCAGGCTCCGAAATTCAAGGACAACCGCGAAAAGGGTTTTATCTTCGGTGAATACGCGCGCAGCCTCTACTACTGCGGCCGTCCCGAAAAGGCGCTGGAAGTGTCGAAGGAGGCGATGGTCCTGCTGAAGGACACGCCGGAATTCGAGAAGGCGAAATCCTACGTCATCTTCTACAACACGGTTCTGTCGCTCGGCAGGCAGATCAAGTAGCGGCGGAATTCAGTAGCATTGCTGTTTCCGGCGGAATTCGCGCGGCGACATGCCGCAGTTCCGCCGGAATTCCGAAGAGAAATAGAGTGCGTTCGCATACCCCACCTGTTCTGCGATCTGCTTGACCGGCAGACGGTTTTCGAGCAGCAGCGTCCGGGCGTGCTTCATGCGCAGACGGATCACGGTGTCGATCGGCGACCGGCCGAGGTGCTCCCGGAACAGCCGGAAGAGCGTGGTCGTGCTGACGCCGCAGTGCGCGGCCAGTCCGGCTGCGGTCAGCGGCTGTGCGTAATGCTGTTCGATATGGCGGAGCGCCCGCGCGAGCAGCGGCGGCAGCCGGCGTTCCCGGCGGTTGGACGAGAGCTCGAGCAGAATCCGGTAGCAGAGAGCCGAGGATTCGAATTCCCACCGTTCGGGCTGTCTGCGGAGCAGTTCGAACAGCCGGTCGAACAGCGGTTCGACCGTTTCACGCTTTACCCGGCGCAGTACGGTGGTGTCGCGCAGCCCGAAGGCGGTCAGGAGCGGAATGAGAGCGGTGCCCGCCATGCAGACCGTGCGTTTCAGCGTCCGCGGCGTCAGGCACTCCATCCGGCTGTCGGCGCCGGGCTGGATCAGGAAGAGGTCTCCCGGTCCGCACTCCTCGCGCCGTCCGAACTGCGTGATCGCAAAGGTTCCGGAGGTGACCAGTTCGAGGGAGAATATCTCGGAGTTCTCGCGTTCGCGCCAGCAGCCCGCGGTATTCTCGTCGTCTCCGCCGAAGACGGCCTGCAGCGCCCACTCTCCGGCCGGCGGATCGAGCGCCGCATACGTGAAGTGGTGGAGCGGATATTTTCCGATATTTTCCCCGAACAGCCTGCTGCCTTCGGCGGCGCTGAAAATTTTGATCATGCCCTGATTCCTGATGTGTCCGGCAGGATTCCTGATGTTTTTGCAGGGTTCCGGAGTTGCCGGAGCCCTTCTGATGAAGTATACTTTACTATGGAATTTCAGTAAAATCAAGGGGGCTTCATGAAAATCGACGGTGCGCTGAATGTATGGGGCAAGGGGCAGCTTATCGCATATTCCGGGATTGACGGTGAAACCGATTATGACGACGGGCTTGTGCTGCGAAGCCGGGAGGAGGGCGGCTTCGACCTTTGTCTGCCGGAGCCGGGGAGGATTCTGCTGCCGGGCGGAGCGCCGCGGCGCTGCTTCCTCGCGTCGGACTGCTTCGAGCTCGACGGCATCCGCGGTGTGCTGCCGGAGTGCCGCCATCTGCTGATCGAGGGAGACGGCTGCTCTGCCGACGTCCCGGCCGGAAAACTGGCCGTCCTGCGGCGCGGGAACCGCCTGCTGGTCGGCGTTGCCGCGCACTTCCGTCCGGAGCTGATCGACGCCGACATCGATGCTCTGCTGGCGGAACGGAAAAGGTATTTCGAAACGCTGCCGGATTTCGGCGTTGCCGACCCGCTCCGGCTTCGGACGCTGGCCAAGGCGTATTCACAGCTGAAGGGGCAGGTCAACTCCGCCTGCGGAGGGATTCCGTGCCGGTGGACGACGCCGGACCGCTGGCCGCATCGCAAGATGTGGCTCTGGGACTCGGTCTTTCACGCGGTCGGACTGCGCCATTTCGATCCGGAGACGGCGCGGGAGAGCCTGCGCGCCGTGCTGTCGCAGCAGCTTCCGGACGGCCTGATTCCGCATATGATGTCGCCGCACGGCCATTCGGAGGTGACCCAGCCGCCGGTGCTGGCCTTCGGCATCGCGGCGGTCGATGAGACGGCGCCGGACCGTGTGTTCCTGGCCGAGGCGTTTCCGAAGCTCGAACGTTACCTCGACTGGATTTTCCGGAATCGCGACAGCGACGGCGCCGGGCTCGTCGAATGGGCGATCGAAGGGGACCCGCACTGCCGGAGCGGCGAGAGCGGCATGGACAATTCGCCGCGCTTCGACTCCGCCGCCGAGCTGGACGCGCCCGACTTCAACAGCTACCTGTCGCTTGAGTGCGAGACGATGGCGGCCTTCGCGCGGAAGCTGGAATTGCCGGAACGCGCCGCATTCTGGCAGGAGCGGCACGAACGACTCAACGGGCTTATGAACCGCCTGCTCTGGAGTGAAGGAGAGGGAATCTACATGGACCGCGACGTGCGCGTCGGCGGCCTGACCGGCGTCGCCGCGTCGGCCGGATTCCTGCCGCTGATCTGCGGCGCGCCGTCGGAAGAGCAGGCCGCGAAACTGCTGGCGAACCTGAGGGACCCGGAACGCTTCGGCACGCCGTTCCGCATTCCGTCGATCAGCCGCCGCAATGCGGAGGCGTATGCGAAGGATATGTGGCGCGGTCCGGTCTGGATCAACATCAATTACCTGATCGGCCTCGGCCTTGAGCGCTACGGCTTCAAAGATGAGGCGGAGAAGCTGTTTGCGGATACCGTCAGGGAGGAGGAGCGGATGTACGCCCGGTACGGAACCTTCTTCGAGTTTTACGACGACCGCCGCGAATGCGACCCGCCCGAACTGCTGCGCAAAGGGAAATGCGCGCCGGGGGAGAGTCCGTATCATCAGGTGTTTTTCGATTACGGCTGGTCCGCGACGCTTTACATCGAGATGGTCCGTCGCCTCGCGGGCCGGTGACACGGAGTAAGCCGTTGCAGCCTGGTGTAAAAAAGTGCGGCAGGCTCCGCGCGGCGGATGTGAACGGCCGCCGACGTTTCATGGGTGAACCGTTCACTTCTGTTTCTGTTGTTTTCAGATTTATAATCTGTTGCAATGCTTCGCCCGCACTCATCGGAATGTTCCGGCTCTACCCCGCTCCCGTTGCCGGCGGTGTTTGGCCGGCTCCCGGCAGATCGTTTCGGCGCTCTGCTGCCTGGCTGCCTGAATCGTTATCATGTGATTGGCGGCGGAATGATTCAGTGAGAGGAAAAACATTGACAACAGTGAAGAATGCCGTGTTTTTCGGGTCGCACATATTGACTTTACTGGAATTTACGCTATAATATTAATCTCGAAGAAAATTAACAGGGAACAAGGGAACGATCGAGTGATGATTTCTGCAGCGATGCCGTCCATGGTATTTTTGTGTTTCCGTTCCCGGGAAACGATTGCGGATTCATCCGCAATACTTGATGACGCCAGTCATCAAGTCGAATTTTCAAGCAAGCAAGCAAGCAAGCAAGCAAGCAAGCAAGCAAGTTGCATGCCAATGCATAGCATCTCATTCTGATTTTCTGATTTCTTTTTCCGCGATCTGGAGCGGGACTTTGTCCTGCCCGGATTTCCGGGACGAATATAAAAATTTCCAGCTTTGCGCCGAAGCAGGTTCTCTTGCGCCCGCTCCGGCGTTTTGCTATGCCAGGCACAGACAGCCGCGAATTTCAGCTTTGATCTGAAGTCCGCGGCTGTCCGTGTTTTTTAAGATACGAGTAACGGTTTGTCAATACAGGCCGAGACTATAAAGATTGAGCTTATGGCGCTCAATGTGAACTTGTTCGTATTGAGTGCTGTAGAAACGACTAAGCTACATAGGAGTTGCCCCCTATGTGGGCTTCGCGTGTCCAAAAACTGAACTTCAGCAAGGATGACATATGGATAGTAAATCACGCAACGATATCTCGGACTTGTTTGTTCGCATGCCGGAAAGACGTTGGGGTTTTTTGCAAACGCGTCCGAGGCATGAAAAGCAGGCGTTAAGTGATCTTACTGCTCAGGGATTGATTGTTTATTTACCTTTGATAACCAAAGTCGAAATACATAACAGAGGCAAACGTGAAAGACAATTGCCGATGTTTCAAGGATATCTGTTTGCATGTCCGTCATTGGTGGAAGAACCTGTAATTCGCCATAATAAATATGTTTGGAATTTTAGAAAACTCTCAGAAGGCGACGAAGAGTCTTTAATCAAGGATTTAAAGATCGTTCGCGAATGCGAATTATTATCAGCAAAGCACAAGTTGATTGTAAATCCGCAACTTAAAGTTGGTGATACTGTTGTTATGAAAACGGGACCATTCAAAGGCCTTGAAGTGATCGTTCTCAGACGCAAAAATGAGTCTACGGTCATTGTGAATTTGATGTTCTTCGGCAGAAGTATTGAAATTCAATGTAATGCAGATGATTTAACATATTAGACGCCCTAAAGGAACACCATTATGGATCCTGAAACTATTGTTATAACGAGCCCGACAAAAATTATTACAGTCTATGGAGCGGATTCGTATTTCGGTGCTCATATGGTGAAACATTTGGATCATACCGACCAAATGGTCTATGGTTTTTCTCAGAATAAAGATTTGAACTTCGATGAGGAGCCAATGTTGGTTCAGGGACGTGAAAAAATCACCTTTGAACCAGCGCCAATTGTATCCGATTGGATTGTTGTTTGCCTTGATCCCGGCATTGGAGTCAACACGTACTTCAGCCGCATGAAACACCTCTGCAATTATCTTATTGAACAGGAGTTTTTTGGCAGAGTATGTTTTGTATCGAGCGCCAATATTTGCCAGTCGTCTTATAAAGAAATATCGGAAGATACAGTTGTCTGCCCGAGAAATGAAACTGATCTGGCATTGGCCATCGGAGAAAATTTCTTAAATGTTATGCTTCATCATAAGAAAAACCAAGCGGGAACTCTTGTCGTGCGTGTGGGTGTTCCTTATGGAAATGAGGTCGGATTGTCTGATACAACAGGAATGATAAACCGGCTGATACAAAAGGCGGCAGCCGGTGAAGCTCTTGAAGTTGTCAAGCCTACGGAAGTAAAAAGATCCTGTACCCATATTTACGATATTTGTGAAGCTATTATCGGGCTTCTGGCGACAGGAGACCTTTGCCCGTTTCTGGTAAATATTCCAGGAGAAACCTTAACCATCCAAGATATCATAACAACAGTGACGGAACGTTTTCCTGTTGATATCAACTATCGTCCCTGTACTAATGATGATCAAGATTTCTTTATCGGTGATCAGCATTTATCTGATGAATATTTCAAGGAAAATTCGGATTATGAACGAAAAATAAACTTCAAAAAGTGGTTCAATGACACATTTACCGGAGAATTTACAAAGTCCAAACCTTGCATATCACTTTAAGGCATATCCAGACCGTGGTTGAAGATTGATTCCAACAAAAGGTAATTTCGAAAAACTAACACGGAGATATGTCGAATCTATTGGATTGATATCCCGGGAACAATTTCCGAGGCAGCAGAGTTGCCGGCCTGTGCAACAAAGTGAAATATGTGCGGATTTGCGCGGATTTTGATAAAGCTTCCATTATGAGCATGTTGCGGAAAATCAGAGACGATGAAGTCAAACTTGGTATCATCGGCCTCGGCTATATCGGGCTGCCGCTGGCGGCGAAATTTGCGAGGAGGTACGATACCGTCGGCTTTGACGTGAAGCCGGAACGGCTGGAAGCGTTGCGGGGAGGATGCGACACTCGAAACTTCATCGGAGGACTTGAAAGCCGCGATCCGCCTGAAATACTCCGGCGACCCGGTCGATCTGAAAGACCGGGACATTTTTATCGTGACCGTGCCGACGCCGGTGAATCAGTACAACCGTCCGGATTTGACGCTGCTGCATCTGGCGAACGAAACTGTGGGCAGCGTGATGAAGCCGGGAGCGATCGTCATCTATGAGAGCACGGTATATCCGGGCTGTACCGAAGAGAAGTGTGTGCCGGTACTGGAACAGTTTTCCGGGCTGAAATTCAATATCGACTTTTTCTGCGGATACAGCCCGGAACGGGTCAATTCCGGGGATAAAGAGCATACTTTGACGAATATTCCGAAGATTACTTCCGGTTCTACTCCGGAAGCCGCAGAGGTCGTTGATACGCTTTACGGCGTTATTCTGAAGGGCGGAACCTATCGGGCCGGTTCGATCAAAGTGGCGGAAGCCGCGAAGGTGATCGGAAATGCACAGCGCGATTTGAATATCGCCTTTGTGAACGAACTGGCTAAAATCTTCCGCCTGATCGGAATCGACACGCGGGAGGTGCTGGCCGCGCGGCGACGAAATGGAACTTCCTGCCGTTCAAACCGGGATTGCCCGGCGGACATTGCATCGGTGTGGATCCGTATTACCTGGCCCATAAAGCGCAGGCTCTGGGTTATCTGCCGGAGGTGATTCTCGCCGGACGCCGCATCAACGAGGGCATGGGGAAATATACAGCAGTCGAAGTCGTCAAGCTGATGATCCGGAACGGTCAGAAAATCGTCGGAGCACGGGTTCTGGTGCTGGGCATCACATTCAAGGAGAATTGCCCGGATATCCGCTGCTCCGGGGCTGCCGCTATGGTGCGCGGACTGCAGGAATTCGGCTGCCTGATCGATATTTACGATCCGTGGGCGGACCCGGTTGAAGTCGAGCGTGAATACGGATTCACTTCGAAAAAAGGGCTTGCCTCGCTGCTGCCGGGAGGATATGACGCCATCGTTCCGGTCGTCGCGCACCGGGAATTTGCTACGCTTGATTTTCAATTCTGCAAGAAACATGATGCCGTCGTTTTTGACGTTCAAGGCATCCTGCCGCCGGAAATGATTGACGAAAGACTTTGATGGATGATATATCAAAACTGTATGCCGTGATTATGGCAGGCGGCCGGGGAGAACGCTTCTGGCCGGCCAGCCGGTACAGCCGCCCCAAGCAGCTGCTGCCGTTACTCAGTGAACGGAGCATGATTGAAGAGACGGTTCAACGGCTGTTTCCGCTGATAGCGCCGGAACGGCTTCTCGTGGTGACGAACCGGGAGTTTGTGACGAAAATTCGGGAACTGCTGCCGATTCCGGCGGAGAATGTGATCGGTGAACCGGTCGGGCGGGATACGGCTCCCTGTGTGGCACTGGCTGCGGCTCTGGTGAAGCGGCGCGATCCGGAAGCGACGATGGTCTTATTGCCGGCCGATCATGTGATTCATCCGGCCCGCCTGTTTCAGGAAACGTTGTGTGCAGCTGCGGAACAGGCGCAGGCCGGAGCTCTCGTGACGCTCGGCGTTGCGCCGGGTTATGCGGCGACCGGATACGGTTACATTCATATCGGAGACATGGTTGCGCCGGGATTTTATAAAGTTCTGGAATTCCGGGAAAAACCGGATGCCGTCACCGCGGAACAATTTGTTCGTGACGGAAGTTACAAATGGAACAGCGGCATATTTGTCTGGCGGGTTGATGCGATCTGCCGCGCTTTTCAGGTTCATCAGCCGGAATTGGCGGAAAAAATCGAACGTTGGGCCGGAACCGGGGATTTTGAGTCGGACTTTGCCGCCTGTTCCAGGATTTCGATTGATTATGCAATCATGGAGAAGGCGGAAAACGTGCTGGTCGGCTCCGCCCCGTTTGACTGGAATGATATCGGCAGCTGGAGCGCTTTGCGTTCCCTTTTGCCGGCGGATGAATACGGCAACACAATCCGGGGGCGGATTGCGGCGCTTGATGCGGAGGGATGCGTTCTGCTCGGAGATGACGGCATGCAGATCGGCGTCATCGGAGTTCGCAATCTGGCCGTCGTTCAGTCGGGAAACGGCATTTTGGTCTGCCCGCTTTCAGAAGAACAACGAATCAAAGAGTTGATCAGACAAATCAAAGAGGAATCTTATCGATGAGCAACAAAAAAGCATTGATTACCGGCATAACGGGTCAGGACGGCTCGTATCTGACCGAGCTGCTGCTGGAGAAGGGCTACGAGGTGCACGGCATCATCCGGCGTGCGAGCAGCTTCAACACGGGGCGGATCG
>OJMH01002871.1_pt1 | contig 13644 bp, 9 predicted proteins | sample 1597111 | NCBI WGS metagenome assembly OJMH01 (sample SAMEA2452115, study PRJEB22498) | human gut metagenome | reverse complement strand
TAGTGCGCCTTGCGGCGCACGTCACTAATGGATGAAAGTTCCTAATCCGCCCTAGTAGTGGGAAGGATACAGCCATAAAATTACATTAAACAAGACACAGGCTGGAATGAAAAAAGGTGAAACCCTTACATTGAAGGCTGTTGTCGCACCGGAAAAAGCAACAAATAAAGGTATCAAGTGGTCTTCATCCAATACAAAAGTTGCTGCCGTTGACAAAAACGGAAAAGTAAAAGCACTGCAAAACGGAACTGCCACGATCAAAGCGACAGCAAAAGACGGCAGTGGTGTGAGTGCTTCCTGTAAGATCACAGTAGGTTATAAGATCACTTATAAACTGGGTAAAGGAAAAAATAATGACCAGAATCCGGAATATTATTACAACCAGAAAGTAAACTTAAAGGCAGCTTCAAAGAAAGGTTATGCATTTAAAGGCTGGTATACAGACAGCAAGTACACAAAGAAAATCACAACGATCGCAAAGAACAGTAAAAAGAACATTACTGTATATGCAAAATGGGAAAAAGTCGTTGTGAAAAAGGGAGCTGTAAAGAAAGAGACAGTGACAGGAACATCAAAAACCTTAAGCAAACTTTCAAAAGGCAAGACTTATTATGTCAAAGTGCGTGCCTATAAGAAAGATTCCACAGGCGCAAAGGTTTATGGAAGTTTCAGCAGTGTGAAGAAGGTAAAGATCAGTAAGTAGCCCAAAAAGTAAATTTATAATATATGTCATGTGGTAAAAACATGATAGAAAGTGGAGAATTTTGTTTTTTGCAGGATTCTCCACTTTTTTAACTCATGATAATGGATGTCTGCAGAGAGTGTATTCTATTATTTGTCCGGTTTTTTTCTATAAAAATTCCCCTATTTTTAATATTTGCTCATGCTAACATAAATTTGTAACTGTCAAAATATATAAAAGGAGGAGAACGGGGTTTGAAACGAAATTGGAAAGCAGGGGTATGCGTAGCTTTATGCAGTGCTATGGTTTTTACCGGGATAGGACCGGTGCTGACACCATATCTTGAAAATGCAGTTGTCTATGCAGATGAAAACGAAAATTCAGGGGTAAAAAAAGTTTTTACTGCAGATCAGCTGAAAGTGGCATGGGGAGACGCGGATTATGAACTCGCAGATGGACAGTGGAAATTGTCTTTTGCAAAACAGTATAATCAGGTGAAATGGACGTTGCCGGAGAGTATCGAAATGTCACAGGTGAATGCTGTTACATTTCAGGTGGCGGATCAGAAAGTACCGATCAGTCTGAAAGTATACAACGGTGGAGATGATGCAACAGCAGCTAATACACAGTACGGATTAAGCGGACAGACGGAGTATACGATAAATCCATCGGGGGATGGCGCTATTGATGCAGTCGGAATCATGATAACGGAAGATAAACCGGAAAATGCAACGGTAAGTCTTGTGAGCGTGACCTTTGAACTGAAAGCAGGAGCAGGCGATGCAAAATTGGGGGATAATATTATAAAAAACGGTGATTTTGCAGCGTCCGAAGCGGCGGAGTCATGGAACAGTGCAGCCGGAGAATCGGTTGTTTCAGTTGCAGCAGAGGAAGAAGAAATCGCAGATTCCGGTCTTAAAACATACGGTGTACTTACACGTAATCAGGAAACTGCCACCCCTGGGGATTGTTTTTCGCAGGATATCACGGATGCGGTTGAAAAAGGGGAAACATACAAATTCTCATTCTGGGCGAAATTGTCCGATGATTACAAAGATGCTCCGGAAGAGCAGAGAAATGTGGAGTTTGCACCATTCTATGTTTCCGGTGGTGAGGCAACATATCTTGGAAGTTATTCAGCAGGTATTTTGTCAGGAGACTGTACAAAGACATTAAAAGCTGGAGAATGGACAAAATATGAGGGAACTTTCAAAATACCGAAAGCTGCAGATCAGGTGGTCATCCGTATTATAGAACAGGGAACCAACTATGGACAGGGCGATTGCGTAAAAGGGACTTACTATGTGACCGGTGTGTCCATGAATAAGATTGAAAGAGAAAAGCCATCTATTGAGAAGGACATCCCGGACTGGAAAGAAAGTGTGAAAGCTGCTTTAGGCAATGATGTAGTTGCCGGCACAGCAGTGACCGGTGATGAGATCAATGATGATACGCTGATGGAACTGGTGGAAAAACACTTTAATGCGGTTACACTTGGAAACGAATTAAAACCGGATGCATTGTTCAACTATCAGTTAGAGGATAAAGTCAACACAAAGACGATCCAATTTAAAGGACAGGATCTTGAAGTCCCGGTCGTAAATGAAGCCGGTGACAGCTTGGACTTTTCACGTGCAGATAAATTAATAAATAAAATCTGTGAGTGGAATAATGAAAATCCGGATAACAAAATCCGTATCCGTGGTCATGTCCTTGTATGGCATTCCCAGACACAGGAATGGTTTTTCCATGAAAATTATGATAAAACCAAACCTTATGTGGACAAAGAGACCATGAACCGCCGTCTTGAATGGTTTATTTCAAGTGTCTTTGACCATTACTTCGGGGAAGCTGCAAATGGAAAATATGACGGATTATTTTATGGCTGGGATGTTGTAAATGAGGCTGTCATTGGAAACTCTTACCGTACAGATACCGTGAGTGCAGCGGAAAGTCTCGATGAGATCCGTCATGGAAATAATTCAAGCTGGTGGCATGTATATAAGAGCAACGAATTTATCATCAATGCCTTCAGATATGCAAACCAGTATGCACCGAAAAATGTAGAGCTTTATTACAACGATTTTGGTGAGACGGATAATACAAAATGTGAGGGTATTGTAAAACTCATCAATGATGTAAAGGCTGCCGATGGAACCAGACTGGATGCATTTGGCATGCAGGCACATTACAGTGTGGATAGTTTTTCTGCCACGCAGTTTAAAACAGTGGCTGAAAAATATGCAAAAGCTGCAGGAAAAGTACAGCTTACAGAGCTTGATTTTAAATCAAGTGCATCTTATACATCAGGTATGGCAACAAAAGAGAGCGAGTATACTAAAATTGCATATTGTCATAAACAGTTATTCGATGCGATCAAAGGCTTAAAAGCAGATGGTTCGAACGTTTCCGGATTGACCGTATGGGGGGTCATCGAGCCAAATTCATGGTTACATGAACAGTCTGGTGTTGGTGGTGGTGCAGACGGCTCTGCGCAGTGCCCATTGCTTTTTGATGGAAATTATAAAGCAAAACCTGCGTACTGGGCGTATGTAGATGCATCCAGACTCCAGCCGTCAATTCAGGATGTAGTTGCTGCAGAGAAAAAAGGTGATGCAGTGACAGGAAAGACATACAGTATCATGCAGAATGATATCACGGCTTCCTTTATTTCGATGTGGGATAAAGATGGTCTTACCGTGCAGGTTACGGTAGAAGATGCCGTAAAAGATGATAATGATGCAGTTGCTGTTTATGTGGATTCTGCAAATTCCGGAAAAGATGACATCACACCAGTGACCGTAACGGTAAAAAGAAGCGAGGCAGCAGAAGTAGAAAATGGTTATCAGGCAACCATAAAGGTACCGTTATCAGGACTTTCCGTTGCAAAAGTGATCGGAATGGATGTTGTGGTCACAAATGGGGATAAAACAGCTGCATTTAATGATTTGACAGGAAAACAGGGAACAAGCAGTAAATATTACGCGAAAGTAACGATGAAACCAGGGGTGGAGAAAGCTACCTATGGTACAGTTACCGTAGACGGAGATAAAGATGCGGTATGGGATAATGCCGGAACCATTCCGATTACAATCAATCTCGGCTCCAATATTTCTGCAAATGCGAAGTTACTCTGGGATAAAGACAATCTTTATGTATATGCCGAGATCAAAGATCCTGTCCTCAATAATACCAACGGTGATGCATGGGAGCAGGATTCCTTAGAAGTATTTATCGACGAAAATAATGGAAAATCCAACTCTTATGAAGACGATGACAAGCAGTACAGGATCAGTTATGCAAATGATCACTCATTTAATGGCAAAAAGTGCCTTGAAGAGAATATGAAGTCTGTGGCAAAAATAACTTCTGACGGATATGTTGTTGAGGCGTCATTTAAATGGACGGATATCACACCAAAAGCCGGAGATGAGATCGGACTTGAATTTCAGATCAATGATGCTGATGCAAGTGGCAAAAGAATTGGTACATTGAGCTGGAACGATGAAACAGGAATGGGATGGTCTAAACCGGAAGTATTTGGTACTGTAAAACTTGGAGAAATTAAAAATGCTCCGGAGAAAGATACAGAAAAGAAACCGGAAACAGAGAAGAAAGAAGTAAAAGTTAAAAAAATCACGTTAAATAAAACAAAAGCCGGAATGAAAAAAGGTGCAACGCTTACATTAAAGGCTGTTGTTTCACCATCTGATGCAGATATTAAAGACGTTAAGTGGACATCTTCCAACAAAAAAGTTGCGACTGTTGATAAGCATGGAAAAGTAAAAGCATTGAAAAATGGTGTGACCACGATCACGGCAACGGCAAAAGATGGAAGCAGAGTAAGCGCGTCCTGTAAGATCACGGTAGGTTATAAAATTACCTATAAGTTAGGAAAAGGTAAAAACAGCAGCAAAAACCCGGAATATTATTACAATGAAAAGGTAAATTTAAAATCTGCTTCCAAAAAGGGATATGTCTTTAAGGGCTGGTATACAGACAGCAAGTATACAAAGAGAATTAAAACAATCTCAAAGAGCAGCAAAAAGAATCTTACTTTATATGCGAAATGGCAGAAAGTGACCGTAAAGAAATCTGCAATTAAGAAAATGAAAGCTGTTTCGGGAAGAAAAGCAAAAGTTACAGTCCAGAAAGTGGAAGGTGCAGCCGGATATCAGATCGTTTATTCTACGGATAAGCAATTCAAAAAGAATGTAAAGAAAGTAACAATATCAGGCACATCAAAAACACTTGGAAAATTGGCAAAAGGCAAGACATATTATGTAAAAGTACGTGCTTATAAGAAAGATTCCACAGGAGCAAAAGTTTATGGAAGTTTCAGCAGTGCAAAGAAGATAAAGATCAGTAAGTAGTTCCCAAATAAATTTAATATACCCGTCATACAGTAAAATGTGTGGCACACCGGAAAGAGGATTTTGCAACTAAGTTGTGAGGTCCTCTTTTTGCTTTGCATGATAGGTGTGTGTTTTTCCAGTACCATAAACAGGAATCGGAATTGATAAAATTTAAAATGTCAACCGATTAACATAAAACACAAGGCTTTAATAGTCCTTTCTGCCCATAAATGATTAAAAATGCAAAATATATGTTGTGAATATGTACAAAAACAGAAGCGATTATTTGATTATAACTGACAAATCGTATGTCAACCGGTTGACATACAAAAAGAGCAGTGTTAAAGTAAGGGCACAGTAAGGACAGCAATGACGGACAGAAAAAGAATTAGTAAGTTTGGGAACGGGAACCTATCATATTTTAGATTCACGAAAGAGTGGAGGAAAAACAATGAAAGCAAAAAAAGTGGTAGCAGTATTCATGACAGCGGCAATGACAATGGGGATGTTAGCAGGCTGCGGAAGCAACAACAGCACAGGTACAGCAAATGCAGGCAGCAATAGCGCAGAGAGCAAAAGTGATGCCGGTGAGAGCACAGATGCAGCAGGAACAGAGAGTGCCGGAAGCACTGATACATCAGATCTGGCAGGAACACAGATCACCATGTTAAACAGTAAAGGTGAGATCCAGACAGCACTTGAAGATATGGCAGAGGCGTTTAAAGAAGATACAGGAATCGAGCTTGAAGTTCAGGCATGTGGAACTGGCGAATCTCCATATACAAGAGTTACAAGCGCATACAACTCAGGAACAGCACCGACGATGGCGATCTTAGATACCACCGACGTTGTTGCACTTGCTTCCCAGTATGCAGTTGATCTCTCCGATGAAGAGTGGGTAAAAGAGTGTGTAAACCAGACCACACAGGTTGATGGAAAGATATACAGCTTCCCATTCTGTGTTGAGGGACGTGGAATCATTTACAATAAAACAGCGATCGAGGATACTTTAGGAGAAGAGTTTGATCCATCCACCATCAATTCCTACGATGCATTAAAGGAACTGCTTGAAAACCTTCGTGCAGGCGGTATGGAGAATCCGGTCGTTATCTCCAAAGAGGACTGGTCATTAGGCGCACATCAGCTTGGATTTATCTATGATTCCTACGACGGAACCACAGAGGGAAGTGCCAAAGTGATCGATGAGTTAAAAGCAGGCACATTAAAAGCAGAGGATTATGACAGATTCAACGAGTTCATGGATACTTTTGATCTGTTAAGCCAGTACAACATCAACGGAGAGGATCCTTTAGGTGCTCTTTATGATCAGGATCCGATCTTCTTAGCTGACGGTGATGCCGCTCTCTGGATCAATGGATGCTGGGCTTGGCCAAACTTAAAAGAGGCAGGCGCTTCCGACAGTGATGAGTATGGATTCCTTCCATATGTTTTAGGAAATGATACTTCTGATTTTGCAAACAACGGTATTCAGGCAAGCGCAAGTAAACAGTTAATGATCGATGCAGAGCAGTCCACACCGGAGCAGCAGGAGGCGGCAAAGGCATTTGTCAACTGGCTGGTATACTCTGACAACGGACAGAAAATGTTAGTGGAAGATGCAGCAGTGATCCCGGCATGCAAGAACAATACTTATGAAGCATTAGATCCGCTTGGAAAAGACATTCAGGCAAAAATGGCAGCAGGCAACACCTATTCATCCAGCTTTATCGCACCGTCTGATCACTGGAGCGTACTTGGAGCTTCCATGCAGAAATACCTTGGCGGACAGTGCACAAGAGATGATCTTGCAGCAGACATCGACAGCTACTGGACATCACAGAACTAATCGTATCTAAAGTATAAAAACAAAAAACATCTGAGCGTGACCGTACGGATCACAGCCATATATCATCCCTGCGGGAACGCCATCTGGAAAAAAGCACGGTGGCAGTTCCGCGGGGGATATCAGAAAGGAATTAGGGTTATGGGTAGAAAAACGGGAGAAAAAATTAAAAATCTATGTATCTTTGCACTGCCGGGATGTCTGATTTTCTGTGCAGTTGTCATACTGCCTTTCCTGTATGGTTTTTACCTGACACTGACCGATTGGGATGGAGTCAGCAAAGTAAAAAATATTATCGGCGTGCAGAATTATATTTCCGTATTTAAAGATACGGCATTCTGGTCCTCTATGGGACTCACTTTAAAATATGTAGTTTTATCGGTAATCTTAGTCAATGCAGTGGCATTCCTTTTAGCATATGCACTGACAAATGGAATCAAAGGCCAGAAATTTTTCCGTGCCGGTTTCTTTACACCGAATTTGATCGGTGGTGTCGTACTTGGATTTATCTGGCAGTTCGTATTTTCAAGAGTGCTTGTAAACATGGGAAAGAGCACAGGCTGGGGATTATTTTCCACTTCCTGGTTAGCAGATCCGAATAAAGCATTCTGGTCCATGGTGATCGTTACAGTTTGGCAATTATCCGGTTATATGATGTTAATTTACATCGCCGGTTTCACAGGGCTGTCCACAGATGTGCTTGAGGCAGCCAGCATAGATGGGGCAACAGGTTTCCAGAAAATGAAGAGCATTATCTTACCGCTGATGGTGCCGTCGTTTGTTATCTGTCTGTTCCTTACCTTATCGAGAGCATTCATGGTTTACGATGTAAACCTTACATTGACAGGCGGTGAGCCTTACGGTTCCACCAGACTGGTTGCGATGCATGTCTATGAAAAGGCATTCACATCCAGAAATTATGGCGTAGGCCAGGCTGAAGCACTGATCTTATTTATCATTGTTGCATGCATCAGCGGTGCACAGATCTATATCGGAAAGAAGAAGGAGGTAGAGGCATAATGAGCAGAGGTTCAAAAGTTGGCGGGACAAAACGCCGTGTATTGGATGTTGTTGGCTTTACAGCGATCATTGTTTTATTCCTGCTTTATATGGTACCGTTCATTCTGGTGTTGTTAAACTCCTTTAAACAGAAACGTGATATCATCAAAAATCCATTTTCCTTTATCACAGAAAAGGGATATACACTTGCAAACTATACAAAAGCATTTGAGAAAATGGAATTCATAAAAGCGTTTGGAAACTCCCTGTTTATCACAGGTTTAAGCACATTGCTCGTCATCATTTTCGCATCTATGGTGGCATATTATTTTACCCGTGCAAAAAATACATTTTCCAGAGTATTCTTTGCACTGATGGCAGCATCCATGATCATTCCATTCCAGGCGATCATGATCCCGTTAGTTTCCATTTACGGTTCCGGACTTCATATGTTAAACCACAGACTGACACTGATCTTTATGCATACCGGATTTGCGATGAGTATGTCAGTATTCATTTATCAGGGATTTATTAAGAGCGGTATCCCGCTTTCACTGGAGGAGGCGGCATATCTGGATGGATGTACCAATGTACAGACATTTTTCAAGGTCGTATTTCCTCTGTTAAAACCGACTACGGCAACCCTTGTGATCTTAAACGTACTGGCATTCTGGAACGACTATCTGCTTCCTTCACTGGTACTTGGAAAGAAAAACTTATATACACTTCCGTTATCCACTTATTCTTTCTACGGAACTTACTCATCCGATTACGGTGTGATCATGGCAGCACTGGTACTTACTGTTGCACCGATCCTGGTATTATATCTGTTCCTGCAGAAAGAGATTATCGATGGCGTGGTAGCCGGAGCGGTGAAATCATAAAAGAGTATTATTCCTGTGAAGTGGCAGCAGTGAAATGGTGGTGAGCATAAAAACAGGATTTTATGCAGAAATGGAGACTGATATGAAAAAGTTGGAAAACAAATGTATGCTGATTACTTATTCGGATTCGATGGGACATAATCTGGCAGACTTAAACGAGATCTTAGATAAATATTTTAAAAATGCAGTGGGCGGGATCCATATCCTTCCGTTCTTCCCTTCTTCGGGAGACAGGGGATTTGCACCGATGGATTACCACAAAGTCGATCCGGCATTTGGAGACTGGAGCGACGTGGAACATCTGGCAGAAAAGTATTACCTGATGTTTGATTATATGATCAATCATATTTCGGCACAGAGTCCGTATTACAAAGACTTTCTGGAGAAAAAAGATGCATCTGAGTATCATGACCTGTTCATCCGCTACAAAGATTTCTGGGAAAACGGGGAGCCGACCGAGGAGCAGGTGGATGCAATCTACAAAAGAAAGCCGCGTGCACCGTATGTGGAGGCACATTTTGCAGACGGAACATCTGAAAAAGTATGGTGCACGTTTGATGAAGAGCAGATCGATATCAACTGTAAATCTGAGACGGCAAAGCGTTTTATCCGCGACAACTTAACAACATTGTGTGAGCATGGTGCTGCAATGATCCGTCTCGACGCATTTGCCTATGCAACAAAAAAAGCCGGAACAAGCTGCTTTTTCATTGAGCCGGATGTATGGGAGTTCTTAAAAGAGTGTGAGGATATCGTAAAACCTTACGGAGTTACACTTTTACCGGAAATTCATGAGCATTACACGATGCAGGAGAAGATCGCAAAAGAAGATTACTATGTATACGATTTTGCACTTCCAATGCTGCTCATTAATGCATTATACTATGGACAGACACAGTATTTAAAACACTGGTTTGAGATCTGCCCGCGCAAACAGTTCACGACACTTGATACGCATGACGGAATCGGTGTGGTAGATGTTAAAGATCTGCTGCCGGATGAGGAGATCGGGCGCACCAAGGAAGATATCTTTAAGTTTGGTGCAAATGTCAAGAAAATCTATAATACCGCAGCGTACAATAACCTTGACATTTATCAGGTCAACTGTTCTTATTATTCCGCACTTGGCGATGAGGATGATGCGTATCTGTTAGCGAGAGCGGTTCAGTTCTTTGCACCGGGTATCCCGCAGGTTTACTATGTCGGACTGCTGGCAGGAAAGAATGACTTAAAACTTTTGGAAGAGACGAAAGTGGGACGGAACATCAACCGTCATTACTATACAAAAGAAGAGATCGATGCGGAAGTAAAACGTCCGGTCGTGGCAGAACTTCTGCGCATGATGGAATTCCGTAATGCTCACCCGGCATTCGATGGAACGTTTGAACTCGAAACCAGTGACGATGATAAGCTTGTGATCGTGCGAAGAAACGGTGATGCGTGGGCAAAACTTTCCGCTGACTTTAAGGCGAAGAAGTTTGAGATCACTTATACAGAGGACGGAGAAGTTCACACGTTTTAAAGATTTTGAAGTACTATTTTAAAAGGAAAAATATCCGTAGGAGGTTGTAGGACATGGAAAAAGAAATATGCATTAAAAAAGGGTGGCTGTTTATTCCGGTCTGTGCCACGTATGGCGAACTGCCGTTTGGCGGCAAAAAAAACAACCGTATGCTTGAGATCTTCTGCCGGGAGGATAACAGCGAAACAAAGCTGTTTGAGTTTCAGATCCCGGCGGGAGAGGCAGAGGATGAAACATACCCTGTCAGTTATTATGCCCGTTTTCCGGTAAAGCAATTTACCGATAAAACACTAATTCTAAGAGGGGATCTTAGGAAAGCTTTCTTTGACGGAATCAGAAATGAGGACGTACCTGAAACGGAAGAAAAATCTCTCCGTGCTACGCAGGGTGAGGCTTTCCACCGCCCTTCGATTCATTTTACACCGCAGACCGGATGGATGAATGATCCGAATGGCCTTGTGTATGCAGAGGGCGTGTATCATTTGTATTTCCAGCATAACCCGTTTGATGTGCAGTGGGAAAATATGAGCTGGGGACACGCAGTAAGCAGGGATTTACTGCACTGGGAACAGAAGGATGATGTACTTTTCCCGGATGAGACCGGTACGATGTTTTCCGGAAGCGGTATTGTAAATGATCGTAAGATGCTCGGACTGCCGGAAGATGCGGTGGTATTTTTCTACACGGCAACCGGAAATAATAATAAATGGAGCGCAGGGAAACAGTTTACCCAGCGCATTGCATACAGCACCAATCTGCTAAAATGGGAACAGACCGACAGTGTGCGTCATGCGGCATACATTAATAAGATGGCTTATGCGGCGCAGACTTACAGCAATACAGGAAACTTGTGTATGACGGTACAATGAAAAATGTCCGGCAGCAGGATACTGGAACAGAAATTCAGATTACCCGTGCACAGTCAGAGGACATTTTAAGTGCCCGCATCAACCAGAAGACTGACTTTGTATACAATGCAAAAACCGGAGAGTTAAAAATCGGTGAAGAAACATTTGTAACAGATGCCGGAATCCGTGATTTTTCTCTGCTTTTTGATGATGTGATTCTTGAAGTGACTGCAGATTGTGGTACAATCACAGGTATATTTGAACTGCCTGAAATTGCAGAAAAATTTTGCATGGAAAAGGGCAGCATAGAGAAGATACTGGTTTTCGGGGAGGAAGTATGGCAACCTTAAAGGATGTGGCAAAGGAGACAGGGCTTACCGTAAGCACTGTTTCCCGTGTGCTGAATAACCGTGGATATATCAGCGAAGAAACGAGAAAAAAAGTATACGAGGCGATGAAGAAGCTCAATTACCGCCCGAACGAAGTAGCGCGTTCGCTTTCCAAACAGACGACGAACACGATCGGTGTGATCGTGCCGCACATCAGACATCCGTATTTTGCGGAGCTGATCAGTAATTTGGAGAGTCAGGCGTATCATTATGATCATAAGATTTTACTGTTTAACTCCCAGGAGAAAAATGAAAAAGAATGGGAATACATGGAAATGTGCACGAGCAACCGCGTGGCGGGAGTCATTCTCTGCAGTGGAACGGTCGGCGTGGAAAAGTTTACCGGATTAAATGTGCCGCTGATCACGATTGAGCGTTATCTTGAAAATGGAACAGCGGAGGTGGAGTGTGACAATGAGCAGGGCGGACGTCTTGCAGCGCAGCATCTGATTGACTGTGGCTGTAAGCATCTGATCCATATCAGCGGTGTCCACGAGACAGCCATGCCGGCAGATGAGCGTGCAGTTGGTTTCCGGGCAGTCTGTGAAAAACAGAATGTTTCTTATCAGATCGCAGATACCACAGCTTTTGAGTATAACCATCTGGAATATCATCAGATACTTGAAAATCTGTTAAAGGAAAATACGGATACAGATGGCATTTTTGCCAGCAGTGATCTGATCGCAGCGCAGCTTCTGCAGGTGTGCCATAATTTGAACATTGATGTGCCGTCGCAGATGAAGATCGTGGGTTTCGATGATGTCAATATTGCATCATTAACAACGCCGCCGATCACGACGATCCATCAGCCGATCAAAGAGATGGCAAAAATGGCGGTGGAACTGCTCGTCCGTTCCGGCAATGGGGAACTTGTGCCGAACCGCACTACTCTGCCGGTATCACTTGTAGTAAGGGAGACGACTTAATTCAATATGTATATGAGCCAGGTATATAGCAGGAGGGTAAATAGTGCATGCGCAAAACCGGCGCAAGAATGGAGGATTCCTATGGAAGAAAAAAAGTGGTGGAAAGAAGCGGTAGTCTACCAGATCTATCCGCGTAGCTTTATGGACAGCAATGGTGATGGTGTCGGCGATCTTCGCGGCATTAAGAGCCGGCTGTCTTATTTAAAATTATTGGGAATTGACGTGATCTGGTTATCCCCGGTCTATCAGTCCCCAAACGATGACAACGGTTACGATATCAGTGATTACAGGGATATCATGACGGAGTTTGGTACACTCGAAGATTTCGATGAAATGCTTGCCGAGGCACACAAACTTAGCATTAAGATCGTCATGGATCTGGTCGTCAACCACAGTTCCGATGAGCACCGGTGGTTTGTGGAGAGCAGAAAAAATAAGGATAACCCGTACCGTGATTATTATATCTGGCGCGAGGCAAAGGACGGAAAAGAACCAAATAACTGGGGTTCCTGTTTTGGCGGATCCGCATGGGAGTATGATCAGACAACAGATATGTATTATCTTCACATGTTTTCCAAAAAACAGCCGGATCTCAACTGGGAAAATCCAAAACTCAGACAGGAAGTCTATGACATGATGACCTGGTGGGGTGAGCGCGGCATCGACGGATTCCGTATGGATGTCATTACGATGATATCAAAAGACCAGCGTTTCCCGGACGGTGTAGTGCATGGCAATGAAAAATTCGGGGATTTTTCTCCTTATGTCAACAATGGTCCGCGTGTGCATGAGTATTTAAAAGAGATGAATGAAAAGGTAATCTCCAGATTTGACTGGATGACAGTCGGCGAGGGTGCCGGAGCAGGCGTTGAAGATGCAAAACGCTATGCCGGGACAAACGAAAATGAGCTGGATATGATCTTTACATTTGAGCATGTCAATCTCGGACAGACACAGTATGGCAAATGGAGTGACGGCAGTTTTGATCTGGTGGAGCTCAAAAAGGTATTTCAGAAGTGGGAGGACGGACTTGAAGGTGTGGCATGGAACAGCCTTTACTGGGATAACCACGATCAGCCAAGAGCCGTGTCAAGATTTGGAAATGACAGCGAGGAGTACCGTGAGATCTCTGCAAAAATGCTTGCAACCTGTCTGCATTTTATGAAGGGAACACCTTATATTTATCAGGGCGAGGA
>OJMH01002866.1_pt1 | contig 13669 bp, 16 predicted proteins | sample 1597111 | NCBI WGS metagenome assembly OJMH01 (sample SAMEA2452115, study PRJEB22498) | human gut metagenome | reverse complement strand
ATGAAAGACAAATCTAAAAAATCAACCTATTCCACAACCTTTGGTGTTGACCCAAAATATCACGCTATTCTACAACCTTTGGGGTTGACCCAACTTTAATGGTCAAACCCACTTGTGGATTCTCACCCAAACTCTTCCCGATAAAAAAATAAGAGCCCCGAATGCTAAAACCTTCAAGGCTCCTCTAAAGTGGAGCGGGTAAAAAGGCTTGAACTCGCTGCTTGGTTTTTGTCAAACGCAAAAATCCGCGCAGTCTCGCCCACTCGCGCAAGCGCTCGGGGTCTTTGGCTAAAGCCAAAGCTTCCCATTAAAGCTTTTGCCTTGCAAAACTTTAATGGTCAAACCCACTTGTGGTTCTCACCCCAACTTCGCCCGCTTAAAAAAAATAAAAGCCCCGAAAGATAACTTCCGAGGCTTATTCTAAAGTGGAGCGGGCGATGGGGTTCGAACCCACAACCTCGACCTTGGCAAGGTCGCGCTCTGCCAATTGAGCTACGCCCGCAAATTCAAATCAAACTAAGTTTGAGCAAATTTGAAAGCGCCAAATACTGCCGATTTACTTCTGAATGTCAAGCTCTAAACTGTAACTTTTTCTGAAACTTTTTGGAGCCGCCGTAAGTCCGCCATCATCTATAACTTTTGCAAGCCTATCGCTCAAAAGAATCTGCAAAAGAGGCTTCAACTGCTTTAACTTGTCCTTCTTGTAAGCAATGTAAAAATGCAAAACGATTGGGTAATCTCCATTTTGTATGTTCTCTAGCGTCGGTTTAAATGCCTGCCGCTTAGCCCCGTCGAGAGAATCTGAAACCGCCAAAGCCTTGACACCCTCCGGAGGAATTATCCCAACTATGCCTATTGCATTTGTCGTCGATTTTAATATGTTCAGCACATCGGCCGAGGACTTTCGAACATCGACATTGTCCGATATATTCGCATTGTCTAGGCATGTGTTCTTAAATAGCTCTAGCGCAAGATTCTCGCTGAGGGGAACTGTCAGAGGATATATGTTGCGAACTATATTCGCCGTATTTAAACCAAACTTCTCCCAGGAGTCTACCTTCTCGCCCTGCGAGCTAAATATTTGCCTTAGCTGCAATAGCGAAACTTCCTCTAAAGGATTTTCGCCATTTACAACTATTGCCGCAATTTGATGAGCGTAGGGAACGAGCGTAAAGCCCTCCGGCATGGGTTGGCCGCGAGGAATCGCAACTATCGCAATGTCCGTCTGATCCTTCTTTAGCAAGTCCAAGCCGTCGCGAGAACCCGCCATTGAAATATCCAGCTCAAGCCCTATATCGGAGGCGTCGGCCTTCAATTCCTTTTCGATTTTCTCCCCAATTAGGTCGCTCCCCGACATCTTTATGGGAGCGGCTGACAAAGAACCCGCCGCAAGCGCAATCGCCAGCAGCGCAAGGATAAAATTGGATAGAAGCTTTTTCATATAGGTTGATTTAATTGGATATGCAAAATTTCTTCAAGTAAAAAGTATTAGAGCTTATATTCATCATTTTTTTAAAAAAAGCTTGAATTTGTAAAGCTAAAGTAGCACTATTACAAAATTATCTTCACGGAGCGTAGCTTAGCCTGGTAGAGCGCTACGTTCGGGACGTAGAGGTCGGAGGTTCGAATCCTCTCGCTCCGATTTGAAGAAAAGCCCGCTAGGTTTTTAATCTTGCGGGCTTTTTTTTGCGTCCCAAAGCACAGAACAAATCCGACTGCAAAACTCCACAATGAATGTGCTTTTCATCTGCAATTAAGAATTGCAAAAACAAGGTGAGCAATCTGGAATATAAAACCGTATGGGAATATAAGCTGACCAGCAAAGATTAAGCCCCCAAAGGCTAGATGCACACAAAGTCTGCTACAAATAATATATGCAAGCCCCGCGAAGAATAAACAACTCCCGCATCAATTTGCCAAAGTGCAATAAGAGATATAAAATAAAGGCAAATGGCTGGAAATTACGCCGCCCTAGCGCGACTTGGCAAGCTTCAAACTCTCAAACTTCTGGCGATACATGCGCCTTATTATCTCGCAAGCCAAAGCGAGGGGCACTTGGCTTGTATTTAACATTAACGCGTAATTTGCGGAATCGCCCCAGCGCCTACCCGTAAAGTGCTGGTAATGGCTAATCCTGTAGCGATTCACCTTTGAAACTTCCTCCTCGGCTCCCTCCCTGGGTTTGTGGTATTCCTCCACTACTCTCTTTACGGCACTTGCTAAATCCGTATAGCAAAATACGCTTATTATTGAATCCTTGGGCCAGTCTTTCAAAATAAAATCGCTACACCTTCCAACTATAATGCAGCTCTCTCTTAGCGCGATGCGCCTTATCACTCGGCTTTGCGAGACAAATATTCTATCCTCCTTTGAGAGCGACTCCTCCAAGGGCGTTACGTAATCGCAAAGCACCAAATCTAAGAGAGAAAGCGCCTGCTTTGACTGCTCCTTCTCCGATACCAACTTCTCCGGCAGCTTGCTATCGGCAGCGACCATAGATATCAACTTCTTGTCGTAGCACTTTATCCCCAAACTATCTGAAAGCATCTTCCCAAGCTGCCTGCCCCTGCTTCCGAACTCGTGCGTTATTGTTATTATTAGCGGCAGGCTGGACTTAGCTTCAGGAATCGCAACGGAGCTATCGACATGCAAAAGCGAATCTAAAAAGCTCAGCCGCGGCACCAGAAAGTGCGTCACCGGCCCAACCATTAGCGCGCCGGCAATAGTGCCTATTCCAACCCCCTCAAAGGACGATAAAAAGACCAGGGAAAGAATTGTGGAAATAAGAACCAAGCTTATATCAAAACCCAATTTGACCCATCCAAATTCGCACTTTGTCGTGCGCGAAATTATCCTCACTAAGTACTCGCCCGTAACCATCGAGACATCCGCCTTAACTGCCAGACTTATTCCAAAGGCCAAAATGAAACACCCCATAATTAGCGTCGCGAACTTCCCTATGAATAAAGTCGGTTCCAACCACCATAAAATTGAGACCGAAACATCAATAAAACTGCCGAATAGTATAGTGACCGGAATCTGGCTGAGCAGCTCATATTTTTTGGCAAAAACCTCGGCACGCTTCATCAAAATGACCTCGAGCAATATGAACACGAAGTTCATAAGTATTGTAAACTGCCCCATTGTAAGCGGCGCTATTAGGCTCAAGACATATGGAACCGTGGATATGGGCGACAAACCCAACATACCCCTAGTTATAAAGGCAATGCTGAAAGCATTGACGAGCACTGAAAATAAAAAGAGCGCATATCGCTTTGTAAGTTCGCGTCTATCCATACCAACCGTAAATCGCAGAGCCTTTCACTTTAAAAGGCAAAAGTCAAATTGCAAATGAGGGCGAAATTTAGCCGTTTAAGACTGCAAGCTAAAATTGAAGGTTTTTTGCCGACTAGAGTTTGCATGGCAACACCTATGGCTAAACCGGAATTTATCTACTTTTTTACTTTAATAATAGAACCCAAAGTTCCTCAATTAGGCGAAATATGCAGAGTAAAAAAAAGCTTCAAATTTTTTTTTAATATGTAAGAATAAACGACGTTTATGCTTTTTAACCTGTTGAAAGGAGAGCCAGAGGGGCGCATAATTGAGGCGACTGCACACTTGCGAGTCTCGGGGAATTCCGCTTGCGTTGAAATCCAGGGCGATTGGCTTGCGGAAAAGGCGCGCACAAACATAGCAATGTTGAGCAGGGGGCTGAGTTGCGATATAAAGAATCTGAGTTTCGACTGCTCCAAGCTGGGGGATTTTGACTCAGCCTTGATATGCCTTCTTCTTCGCCTGCACGACAAGTGCAGAGAGCTCGGTATAAACGTCGATTTAAGCGGACTTCCCGACGGGCCGCGCCGCTTGTTGGAGCTTGCTGTGGCGGTTCCGGGAAAGCCTTCCGACAAGTCAGAGAAGCCAAGCGGGCTGTTTTATCAAATGGGCAATAGAACCATAAATATGGTGGGCAGCTTCAAAGATCAGCTCGAATTTTTTGGAGATATGATAATAGCGACGGGCCGCCTATTTATCCGCAAAGCCCGCTTTAGCACTTCGGATTTGATGCTACAAATACAGAGGGCGGGTCCCGAAGCTCTCCCGATAGTGGGGCTAATAAGCTTCTTAGTAGGTTTGATACTCGCCTTTGTAAGCGCCATTCAGCTTGCAAAGTACGCTACGGAAATATTCGTGGCCGATCTCGTTGGGCTTGCAATGGTAAGAGAGATGGGCGCTGTAATGGTTGCCATAGTCATGGCGGGCAGAACGGGAGCCTCTTACGCAGCGGAGCTCGGCTCTATGAAGATAAACGAGGAAATTGCAGCATTTAAGACTTTCGGAATCTCGCCGCTTGAATTTTTGGTTCTGCCAAGAATGATAGCCCTAATTTTGATGTTTCCCCTCCTTACCATATTTTCGGACTTCATAGGAATGTTGGGAGGCTTTGCGATAGGCTGGGGAATGTTTGACATAAATTACGACGCCTACATGGGCCGCACGATAGCCTCGCTAGATTTGGTTCAGTGCGCAACTGGTGTGGGCAAGAGCCTGGTTTTCGGGGTGATAGTTGCGACAGTCGGCTGCATGAAGGGCATCACTTGCGGCAATAGTTCCGCAGCCGTCGGCATGAGCACGACCTCGAGCGTGGTTACGAGCATAACGCTAATAATCGTAGCAGACGCGATTTTTGCAATTCTATTTAACATTTTTGGAATATGACGCAGGAATACAAAATCGAAGTCAGAGACCTCACCCTAGCCTACGGCGACTATGTAGTGATGCGCGATTTAAATTTCGGCGTAAAGAGGGGCGAAGTTTTCGTAATTATGGGCGGCAGCGGCTGCGGAAAAAGCACGCTTCTTAGGAATATGATAGGTTTGCAGGATCCCGCAAAGGGCGAGATATATTACGACGGCAAGGACTTTACAAATTCACGGCCCGACGAAAAAAAGAAAATGCTGCGCTCTTTCGGAGTGCTGTATCAGGGAGGGGCGCTGTGGTCTTCAATGACATTGGCTGAAAACATAGCCCTGCCCCTCTCGGAATTTACAAAACTTAGCAAAAGCGACATAGATGAGCTTGTAAATCTAAAGCTTGCGCTAGTTGGGCTGCGCGGTTTTGGAGATTTCTACCCGGCGGAGATTTCGGGTGGCATGTGCAAGCGCGCAGGGCTTGCCAGAGCCATAGCCCTAGATCCGGAAATACTATTTTTTGACGAGCCCAGCGCCGGGCTTGACCCGATTTCATCAAGGAGGCTCGACGAGCTTATCCTGCAAATGCGGGACAGCCTCGGGGCGACGATAGTAGTTGTGACGCACGAGCTTGCCAGCATATTTACGATAGCCGATCGCGCAATATTTCTAGACAATAAAACGCGCACTCAGGGAGCCATAGGCAAGCCTTCGGAACTTTTGAATTGCGCAAACGCCGACGTAAGAACGTTTTTAAATAGGGGCGTTGATCCCATATCACAGAAAGGTTCAAGATGAACAAGAAAGTTAATCCTGTTGCCATAGGCATATTTGTCGTGGGGGCATCTATGCTTGCGCTGATAGCGATAGTGGTTTTTGGCGCGGCAAAAATTTTTACTAAAACCGAGACGGCAGTCTGCTACTTTCGCGACAGCATAAACGGCCTGGACGTAGGAGCCCCCGTGAAGTACAAGGGCGTAAAGATTGGAAAGGTCAAAGATATACGCATAAACGTGTCCAAAAAGGATCCAACAAAATCGTCGATATCGGTGTATCTTTCGATTGATTTGGAAGTGATAAAAAAGAGTACCGAGGTTGACGACAACCCGTTAACGACCTCGGAAGTAGTATTTATACGCCAAATAAACGACGGTCTAAGAGCAAAGCTCGAGTATCAGAGCATAGTTACCGGAATGCTCTATGTTGAGCTCGATTATTTTGCAAATCCTGGAGACAAGTATGTCTTGCACAACAGAAGTGGAAACGTGCTTGAAATTCCGGTTGCCCCATCTGGGCTTGCGGACTTGGCAAAAAAGGTTGAAGACACAATTCTAGAAGTTGCCGAGATAGATTTTAAGGAGATGGCAGCCAACCTCAACAAGCTAATCGTAAACGCAAACAGCAAGGTCGAGCAGCTCGACGCGGCGGCTATAAATAAGAAGCTAAATTTGACTTTGGATAATCTGCAGAAGATAAGCGGCGACGAAAGAATAATGCAGACGCTCGATAATCTAAACAAGCTATTATCCGATGGAGACATATTTATAAAAGATGCGAACAGCTCTATAAAGCAAGTCTCGAAAGACGCCTCGCTTGCAATGGGCAAGTTTGCCGGCGTCTTGGACGAGCTCGACGCGATAGTCTCGCCGAACTCACCGTTTAGGTATGAGTTGTCGCTTCTCATGAAGAGCTTTGGAGACGCCGCCATATCTGTAAAGGCACTGGCGGATTACATAGAGCGTAACCCGAACTCACTTTTGATAGGCAAACCCACGAAAAACAAGTAGGAGTAATTATGAAGAGGCTAAATATTTTTGCGGCAATTTGCGGACTTGCTCTCGCGGCCCCGCTATCGGGGTGCATGGGCGATTTTCTTACGCCGCGCGAGGATCCGACGAAGTACTATCTGATAAAATCGGCGGATAACCCGCAAGTGCTAGGAGGGGCGGAAAATGTGATGCTAAACGTATCGCAAGTTAGAATGCCCGCATACATGTCGCGCCAGCAGATAGTTTCGGCAAAGGAGGGCAGTTCCGAGATAGTAATTTCCGACATACACAGGCTGCCGGAATTTCCGGTTGACGCCTTTACACGCACAATAGCTGCGAACATTTCAAAGATGGCAAAATCGGAAAATGTCTACGCTTACCCGGGCGTAGCGCCGGAGCCCGACTGCATCGGGGTGAGGGTGATAATAGCCGAGTGCATAGGCGTAGTGGGTAAGGATTTGAGCTTCAAGGCAAGATGGCAGCTCATAAAGCCCGAAGGCTCAAAAATTGTCGCGCAAAAGGCGAAGCTCTTTGTGCGCGAAATCCCGGCGCAGGGCGGCTACGACGCCTACATATCGGCGATGGATAGGGGCTTGAGCGAGCTCTCGGAAGATATAGTAAAGGGAATAGTTGAATTTAAGAGGCAGAACTACAAGAACTGAGGCAAAAAAAGCTTGATTTAAATGTTATAAGGGAAAGGATTGCAATCATGACAACTGGATTATGGTTTTCAGGACAGGGGGCTCAGAGCGTGGGAATGGCAAAGAGCCTGTTTGACTCGGATAGCGACGTGCGCGATCTGTTTAAGCGCGCCGACGAAACGCTGAACATGCCGCTTTCAAAGTACTGCTTTGAAGGGCCGATGGAAATGTTGACAAACACGAGTGTTTGCCAACCGGCGCTTTACCTGCACGGGATAGCGGTAATGACCATTTTAAAAAAGAGAGGGCTGCTTGACGATTTGAAGGCTGCGATGGGTCTTTCGCTTGGCGAACTTACCGCACACGCGGCGGCCGGCACGTACTCTTTTGAGGACGGGCTAAAGATAGTTGCGGAGCGCGGAAGGCTTATGCAAAAGGCCTGCGAGAGCTCAAAGGGCGCAATGACCTGCTTTATAGGCGGCACTCCCGAGACGGTTGAGCCCTTCTGCAAGGAATTTGATATAGATATGGCCAATTTGAATTGCCCCGGGCAAGTAGTTGTTTCGGGCGAGGCCGACAAGGTTGCGGCGGCTACGCAAGCTGCGAAAGACAGAGCCGCATTCAAACTCATAGTTCCGCTAAAGGTTGCGGGAGCCTACCACAGCAGACTCATGGAGCCCGCGAGAGTTGAGTTTGAAAAGTTCTTAAATACGATAGAATTTAAAGAACCCAAACTTGCGGTGTTTACGAATGTAACGGGCAACAGGGTAAGCGACCCCAAGGAGATAAAAGAAATGCTCGTAAAACAGGTTGTTTCTCCGGTAAAGTGGGAGCTGTGCGTAAGAAATGCCGCAAAGCTCGGCATAGAGCAGTACTACGAGTGCGGCCCCGGCGGCGTTCTCACAGGACTTGCCAAGAGAATTGACAAGGCTTTGAACGCAAAAGCCATTGCGGAAATGAAGGATTTTGAATAAATTAAAAAAAATGTTGACAAAGTAATTGTCAGACAATTTCATCTCACCTTTTAAAAATTTAGGAAATAACTAAGCAAAATGGCACTAAGAATCAGATTACAAAGATGCGGCACGAAGCACGTTCCTACCTATAGGCTCGTGGTTGCCGAACAGGCCTCAAGGCGCGACGGTAAATTCGTTGAAAACGTAGGTTATTACAATCCGAAGGCCGCGGGCAAGGAACTTCCGTACAAGCTCAACATCGAACGCATCGATTATTGGACGAGCGTTGGCGCACAGCCGACGGACACTGTAAAAGCGCTCATTAAGCGCGCCAAGAAGGAAGCGGTTTCGGCTTAGTAGTCGGGCTTTGCAAATTCTACGACCGCTGGAAATCCCTTCGGCGGTTTTTTATTCAAAAGAACATAAAGTATGTCGTCTCTGAAAGTTGATTTTTTGACGCTTTTTCCGGCAATGCTCCAAGGATATGTGGGAGAGAGCATGTTGGCTCGGGCGCAAAAATCGGGAATTTTGGAGCTGAATGTACACAATATTCGCGATTGGGCTGAGGGCAAACACAAGATTACCGACGACAGACCCTTTGGGGGAGGTCCGGGAATGGTGATGAAACCCGAACCGGTGTTTTCCGCAATAGAGGCGCTGCAAAGCGAGGAATGCGTGCGGATTTACATGTGCCCCGACGGCGAACCCTTGACGCCAAAGATTGCATCTGAGCTTGCAAAGGCCAAGCATCTGATAATCTTAAGCGGGCACTACGAGGGTATAGGCGAGCGAATAAGAGAGAGAGTCATAGACAGGGAAATCTCGATAGGAGATTACGTTCTGACAAACGGAACTCTGCCCGCAGCGGTGTTGGTCGATGCCGTAGCGCGCTATGTACCGGGTGTCTTGGGCGAAGAAAATTCCTTGACCTTTGATTCTTTTAACGGCAATCTTCTCTCTTTTCCACAATACACCAGACCGGCCGAATTTAGGGGAATGAAAGTTCCCGAGGTTCTAATGTCTGGCAACCATAAGGAGATAGAGAATTGGCGAAAGTCAAAACAGCTTGAAAGAACAAAAAAAAGACGACCGGACATTTTAAAGAAGTAAGGAAAGAATATGAATCAGGAATTGCTTAAAGACATAACTAAGGCGCAGATCAAGGAGAACGTCACGAATTTCAAAGTGGGCGATGGCGTGCGCGTACACACAAAGGTTCGCGAAGGCGACAAAGAGCGCATTCAGGTTTTCGCCGGTATTGTTATTGCGCGCAAGGGCAGCGGCATTCACGAAACATTCACTGTTCGCCGCATATCTTACGGCGAAGGCGTTGAGCGCGTATTCCCTCTGAACTCGCCCAATATCGAAAAGATTGAGGTTGAGAGAGAGTCTGTTCCGATGAAGGCGCGCCTCTACTATCTGCGCGACAGAATCGGCAAGGAAGCTACAAAGGTCAAGGAAAAGCGCTTGGCTCAGTAGTCTATTTTGCAAGTTTAATTTCGGAATCCGGTCTCTGAGGCCGGATTTTTTTTGCAAGGAAGGCGAAGTTAAAGAATAGGGGCTTTTAACTTGAGGCAAACTTATTTTGTAGATTAAGTCGATAGTAGGCGGCTTGCCATCGGAAATTGAGAAATGTCTTAATAGCCTCTAAGGAATTTAAATATCGGAACTTTAACTTAGCCTTGCAGACAATAAAAATTAAAGCGCGGATTTAAGAGGCTGGCGCTATCCGAACGGAATAAAACACTTTTGCTCTACAAAGTTTAGACTTAGAAAAAAATAGTGTTGAAGATTCGCGCAAGCCTCTTTTGACTGAAATTTGTAAATTAAAAATTCACATGGTGGGCAAAATTTTTGGAGCTTTAATAGGTTTTAGGCTGGCGGGTCCTGTGGGTGCGGTAGTTGGCGCTGTAATCGGGCATTTCGGCTTCGATGAGTTGAGGGCAAAGAAAGCCGACAGAAAGCCAAATTCGCGAGTTTATCAAGAGCGCGAATACCCAAATACTTTGTCGCAAGCCTACGCCGCACTCGGTTTAAAGCCTGACGCCTCCATAAGGGAAGTAAAGAGCGCCTACCGCAAAAAGTGCAAGGAGCTTCACCCCGATGTCCTTCAAAACAAGGGTCTGGGAGAATCTGCAATGAAGGCTCTTGAAGCGGAACTTAGGCGAGTCACAGAAGCCTACGAAACAATTTTGGAATTTCGCGATGCAAAAAATTAAAATAAAAGTAAACGGCAGAGACTTTGAAACCACAAAGGGCAACTCCATAGAAGCCCTTGCGCTTGAATTAAAGCTTAAGCCCCAAAGGTGCCTCGTCGAATACAACGGCAAGGCCATGAATTACGAGCAGTTTAAGGATATAGTTTTAAAGGAAGCCGACACGCTTGAAATTATGTCTCTAGTAGCCGGGGGGTAAGCAGATGCCAAGTAGATACGCTCGCCAAATAGAACTAGAAAAGTTCGGAAAGATAGGGCAAAAGCGACTGAAGAACGCCCACATTTTGCTTGTCGGCGCAGGAGGAGTGGCAAGTTCAGCGCTTGAGCTTCTAATCGCTGCAGGTGTCGGCAAGATTTCTATATTTGACGCAGACAAAGTATCGCTTGGCAATTTGCATAGACAGACCATCTTTAGGGAGCGCGACATCGGAAAGCCAAAGTCAAAAACGGCGCGCGCAAACCTTAAAAATTTAAACTCTAAAGTTGAAATAGAAGCCTACGAACAATACTTTGGCAGAGACAAAACTTCGCTAAAAGTTCTGAAACAGGCGAGCGTTTGCATAGATGCTTCGGACTCATTTAAGTCTAGACTTACTGTGTCGGACTTGTGCAAAAATTTCAGGATTCCGGAAGTTCTGGCAGCGGCGCAAGCGTATGTTTCCCAAGTGACAATCCTTGCAGGAAGCACATATTTAGATAGCATAATAAAAGATGATAGCGCAAGAATAGAGGCTGCAAGAAAGCTTCCTATTTTCCCGCCCAGCGCACACTTAAGCGGCGTTATGGCGGCGGGATACGCGCTAAAAAAAATAGCGGCAGCCGAATGCTTTGACGCCGGCCTATTTATGTCTTTTGACTTTGAAAGCCTCAAATTTTTTGAGTTAAAACTTGGAAAATAGCGGCAAGATTTAATTCAGTAAAATTCTGAAAACATAACTTTGTAGATTTACAAGGCCTATTAAGTTTAGCGCAAATTGCAAGCTTGCGAGCTTCAAGCCCTTTAGGCGGCTGGTATTTGACAAGAATCAATGGATAAAAAATAGCGCAAGACCGCTTAAAGTTATAACGATACCCGTTATAAAGTGCGCCCAGCGCTCAAAAAATTCCGACTCAAATTTAAATGCGGAAATGCCCTTGTATATTAAAAATGTTAGGGCAAACATAGCAACTATGGTGCTGGTGTAAAAGGCGCCTCCAACCACGCAAAGCCCCAATAGCGGATTTTCTTGGACTGCCGGGTAAAAGACAAGCGGAACTATCGCATCGCAGGGAGATACGCAAAATATGAGAAACAAAACCCAGAAGCTCTTTAGTTTGAGCGGATTTCTTGAGGCCTCCCTTAGCTTCTCGCAATCCAAGCAACAGCCGCAAGAACAATTAGACTTATCTGGCGATGCACGCAATGCGAATGACAAACCGTAGGCACAGTAACACAAACCGAAAAACAAAAAGACGACGTGCCCCAAAAGTTCTCCATTTTCAGAAATTCCAGCCTCCCTCTTAATTCCCTCTCCCAAGATAATTCCTACAAAGGAAAATAGCGCAAAGCCCACAATGTGCCCCAAACCGCAAAAAGCCGCCGCCATAGCAGACCTAAACGCCCCCCAGGAATTCGCCTTGCCAAGCGCAACAAAAGGCAAATAGTGGCTGGGGTTTGCCACCGTGTGCAAAGCTGCAATTAAAAATGAAGCTACAAATAATGAAAGCATCTTTATAGTATCGAATCAAATATCCATTGTAGCATATATGTAAATATAAAAAAGCTCCGCAAAAATGCGGAGCTTCAAATAAACCCTTAAAAGAAAATTTATAGCAAATTACTTTGCAAAGTAGCGGTTTAAGAGGCCCAAGAAAGCCGAACCGTGGCGGGCTTCGTCTTTGCACATTTCATGGACTGTGTCATGAATTGCATCGTAGCCGAGTTCCTTTGCGCGCTTTGCAATTGCAAGCTTGCCTTCGGTTGCGCCGCGCTCCGCTTCTACGCGCTTTTGCAGATTTGTCTTGGTGCAGGGATCTACAACTTCGCCCAAGAGCTCCGCAAACTTTGCAGCATGCTCTGCCTCTTCAAAGGCGATTCTCTTGTAAGCCTCAGCAACCTCAGGATAGCCCTCGCGGTCAGCCTGCCTGCTCATAGCAAGGTACATTCCAACTTCCGTGCATTCGCCTGTGAAGTGCGCGCGCAATCCTTCGACAACCTCAGCGTCCAAGCCCTTGGCAACGCCAATCTTGTGCTCGTCAGCCCAAGACGGAGTTTCCATTCCGACTTCCTTTACGATAAACTTTGATTTTGGTGCCTTGCACTGGGGGCAAAAATCGGGAACATTGCCCTCGTCAAAGACCATACCACATACCGGACATACTATTTTCTTCATATTTATTTTCTCTTTCTAGTTGATATTTTTGTTTTGGTAAAATATTTGATAAAATCCGAATTTAACTTTCTAACAAAATCTCCAAATATGCAATCTCCCCTCCCGCATGGGCCGCTTTGGAAAACGCAATCATGCGACAGACACTTTCCGTCAAAGAGCTCAAAAATTTGCATGTAAGAGACGTCCGCCTGCTCCTTTGTTAGGAAAAATCCGCCCGCAGGCCCCTTTTTTACGGAGAGCATGCCGGCAGCTACAAGCTTTCTTAAAACCTTTGAAAGATGTGCCCTCGATACATTTGCGCGGCTTGCTATATCGGCGGAGCTAATGCACCCATCGCCCTCTGCAATCAGCTTTAAGGCGTGGAGCGCTATAACGGTAGCCTCTGATATGTTGAGTATTCTGGAACCCATCTTCCGAGAGTTTTTGTCTATTTGAAGTTTTTATTCTCCGTTTAATAGAATAATGGTACTACTATTCCATTATTAGAACTAATTGCAAGCTTTTTTTAAAAAAAATTAAAAAAATATTTTAGGGAAAAAATCGAATTATATATTACCTTGCGCAAAAGCTAAAAAAATAAGCCTTCTTACTCACTAAGAAAGGCCGGCACCCACAAAGGAATTTACATAACTGCCGGCGCAAACCCGACGGTTGGCAAGCCAATACATAGGCAAGCTGGCGCAAGTTTTATCTAGAATAAATCTACAGAACCCATTGCGAATTAGATCTTTCGCAAGGTTTTTAATCCGCGCTTTTTTAGGCGCGCCTCAAATTCGTCCAAATCGCCTTTCGCCGGCACCAAATTATCGCCAAGCTCGTACTTAAGTCCCAAGTTCTTCCACTTCTCAATTCCAAGCGTGTGGTAGGGCAAAAGCTCCACAAGCTCCACGCAAGAATAGCCATCTAAAAAGTCAGCGAGCCTATCTGCATACTCAAGTGAATCGCTTATTCCATGCAATACTACAAGCCTTATCCAAATGCGCTTTTTAAGGCGCTCAAGAAGGTTCAGAAAGTCCAGAGTTTC
>OJMH01002865.1_pt1 | contig 13677 bp, 10 predicted proteins | sample 1597111 | NCBI WGS metagenome assembly OJMH01 (sample SAMEA2452115, study PRJEB22498) | human gut metagenome | reverse complement strand
TTCCTTTTTCAAATTTATTGGTCGTGTCATCAAGTATAATCGGCGCCTCAGTTTCGGTAAACGGGAATTGGGAAACCTCAAAGACTGGAGGGAACAGCTCGGAGGGCTCTACTGTTATAGTAAGGGGCGGCTCGTCTTTGGTACAAGCTCAGTTTAGCACGATTATGGGCAATGCCGAATACACCTCCGCCTTTACATTTAGAGTGGAGGGCGAAAATAACGTAAGGCTTAGAAATTGGAGTTTTATCGGGGCTGCCGGAACCTCTGTAGAAAATCCTATGGGAGCAAAGTTGGAACTTGTCGCCGACGAGAGCGGCTTAACTACAATACAGCACGAGAGCACTGTTTTAGACTTTAGCGGCGTAGTGCTTGTTGACTTGACAAATCTCATTTGGAACGAATCTTGGGGCAGCGAACACCAGTTTACACTTGTGAGCGCCACAAATAATAGCGCCACAGCCTTTGGCTACTTCTGCGACAACCAAGAGACTCTAGCCGAAGTGGACGGAGTTTCAGACTGGCTCTTTAGCTACGACAACAACAACCTCTACCTCACGGTCTCGCAAGTTCCAGAACCTGCGACTTTCGCCGCAATTTTCGGAGCTTTGGCTCTAGCTATTGCCGCGTACAGACGCAGGGGATAGCCTGCGCTAAATTTGGCAGGTCTTCAAAAGACTTTGGGGCTGAGAATAGCGAAAGTGCGCGAAGGTTGCAGTTAAATAGCACCGAATGTGGCAGTTTCCAGAAGCAAATCTGAGAGGTAAGCCGAGGTTAATTTTGCTAAAAGAAATTGGCAAATAGAACTCTCTAACTGCAAGATTCTGCGAATTTAGCGTGCGGCAAGCTCGCTTGGAAAGCTGTTTAAAAGTTAAACCAAACAAAAATCGGAGGAAATTTTAGCCTCCGATTTTTTTGCAAGCAAACAGAGCGCTAGAAAATTTCAAAGCGCCTTTCTCTCGCAAACAAAAAAAATTGCGGGGCAAGTTATCGCCGCACAAAAGGCGCTAAGTTTTACTGCAAAAATTGCACCCGCCTACGGAATCTTCAAATTCTAAAAAAGTGTAAAATAATATCTTTTACGAACACATATATTGCCCCACTCTAGCCAAGCGATAGCACAAATTTTACGCTAAAATATACGAACAAACGCTTCCCCGCTAAATGCGGTGGAAATTTTTAGGCCTCACTCCTCGGGCTTATAAAATTCCTTGGCGGCCGCATTAAACCAATCTAACTGGGATTGATCGAGATCGTTTGGAGCTCTATGTTTTTTCCAAAGCTCCAAGGCGGTCTTTGCGTAGTTGCTGTAATTTTTCTTCGCATGCTCAAAAAACACCCGCAGCTCGGCAAGGTCGCTTTGGGGGTCGCTTTTTGAGTAGGTAAATTCATAAACAGGCGAAATTTTGGCAATTTTTCGACCGTTTAAATCTAGGATAAAAACTGGAAATGGCCTTTCTTTCATTATCTTTTGCAAGTTCTCATATTCACTGTCCGAAAGCTTAATCATGAGAAATAGCAAAGCTCCGATAGAATCCTCCCTCTTATAGTGCGGAACTAAAAGAGGATAGCGGTAGGCGACATCGGCGGGCGATAGCTTAAGCATATTCTCGTTTGCGCCCCCGACGAGCAAATCGAACTGCTTGCCCTCCGCAATATCATTAAAAACCGATAAATCGTCGGGATTTTCCTTGTACGAAACTCTAATAAATAGGAACTTTGAGGTATTATCCAAAGCGACAAAATCTATTTCGTCTTTCACTTTTGAAAAATAGTCCTCAAAAATTTTTGAAGAATGCCCCTCATTACCCATTCTAATGTAATATAGTAGACTGTTTTCAAACTCGCTATACGCGCAATGCAAGGCGGAATACAGATCCTCTCCGCTGAGCTTAAATTTGTGCTTCGCAAAATAATTATCCTGCGCAAAAAGCGTAGATGCAAATAACAAGCTAAGCAAAATTGCCCCTCTAAAAAATCTTTTAAGCATGAGTTCCTTTTAGGTAAAGTTAAGATCCATAAGCAAGCGTGAATGTTTTATAGACAGAGCTAATAGTTGTAAAGCTTAAAAAGAATATATATATATTTATATTATTATAATGCTGTATATACTATTCAAAAATGAAAATTCTAGGTCTTTTAATATTCTTTGCCAAGCGCATAAAAAATAAAAGCTGAGATAAGTTAGACAATTTGCACAAATTAGATAGAAGAAAAAATCCCTCAATATCTTTAGTATTGAGAATGTGTTCGTTTAAAAGAGCAATATAGCCTTCAGCAATAGAACCCAATATTCTTATATATATATGCAAAATAAAAGCAGTCGAGGCAAAGAGTATTTAAGCTCAGAATTATCCGTAGCCTACTTAAGACTAACTCACGCTAATTGTTCGGCAAAAAATATATCCAAACGAGGCTTTCCGCTAGAATATGCCAGATCCCAGTATGAGATTAAAAAATGTGTCTAAGTTGCCTTACTGCGCGAGATTTCCCAAGCCTTGCGCGCTTTTAAATTTGCACTTATATAGGGCCTACTCTAAACGCGAACACTCGCAAGTTAACTTATTAATAATTAAATAAATACAAATAAACAATTCGCCTTTCTAAATTTAAAAGTTCCGGCTTTTTACTTGACAATCACACTCCTCAAGTGGCATAAGCGCAACTATGCGAAGAAGAACTTTTTTATTTTCAGGAGCCGCCCTATTTGCAGCGGGAGCATTAAAAAATGGCGAGGCAAAAGCTGCCTCGACCAAGGCTGCAGCCGAGTTTGAAAGTTGCCCGGCCCAAGCAGCCCTCCCCGACCGAGACTTTAAAAATTTTGAATTTTCAGCAGACTTAAAAACAAGCACCCAAGCTAAGGGCTTCTTGGCCTTCCACAGCAATGATGACCTATCTAAGGGCTATAAAATTGCAATTCAAAACGACTATTCCGGCCTTGGTTGGTGGCGCATGAGCGGCAGTTTGCTAGGTGTTCGCAACATAGTAAAAAATATGGCTTCAGACGGCGAGTGGTTCAACTTGAAACTGAAAGTCCACGGGGCTCTTATAGAAGTCTGGCTAAACGGCTATAAGATGGTAGAATACATAGAGCCGGAAAAACCTTTTAGAACGCCTGAAAACGAGAATGCAAGGCTTTCAAGCGGCAAGTTTAAACTCTGCTGCGAAAGTGGGGGAAATATAGATATTAGAAATGTAAAAATAAAAGAGCTAAGCGATAGGCGAGATGTAAAAAATCAACAGTGGAGCGCAATTGACGAAACTGCGGACCCCGTAATACGCTTGCATCAGCGAGACTTCCCTGTATTCGATAGCCACGTCCACCTAAAGGGCGGCCTAACCGTAGATTGGGCGATGGCGCGCTCGCGAAAGCTAGGTATAAATTACGGAATTTGCCCCAACTGCGGGCGAGACTTCCAGATAAACCGACCCGAGATGGCCTCGGATTTTTTGGACGAGGCCAAGTCTTGGCCCTGCCTTATAGGAATGCAGGCTGAGGGGCGCGAATGGCACAAAATTTTCCCGGAATCGATACGCGCGCGCTTCGACTACGTATTTACGGACGCCATGACATTTAACGACGCAAAGGAAAACCGCACACACGTCTGGATGCCTCATGAAGTCCTCTGCCAAAAGGGCGAGGAAGAGGCCTATATGGAATGGATTGCAAAGACCGTTTGCTCAGTGGTTGCGGAACCTTCCGATATCTATGCAAATCCGCTGTGGCTTCCGGAAATACTGAATAAAAACTACGATAAGTACTGGACCAAAGAGCGCAAAGAGCGCGTTTTAGAAGCGATTGTAAAGGCAAATAAGCCAATGGAAATAAATACCACTCTCGATGTTCCGCACACAGACTTTATTGAAGCCGCACACAGAGCCGGAGTTAAATTTACCTTCGCAACAAACAACGCAAACCCGGAGTTTTCGCCCTTTGGAGTGGAGAAGATAGAACCGAGCTTTGGGCGCTTCTCAAAGGTTTTAAAAGTGGCAGACGCGCTTAATTTAACAGCGCAAGACCTGTATAGACCGCGCCGCGCAAACGCTTGAGTGGGGCCGCTTGCGCTAATTAACTTTCCAATTAAAATTTCTTTATTTAACTTGTTGCCTGTAAGCGCAGCACTGGTACTTTATTTTCTACATTAACGCGCACAGGCCAAAATGGCAGAGAGCGTTATATGGTTTTGCGCAAAGCCCAGATGCGCTGACCTACCCATATGCTCTGCTTGGATTTTTTATTTTTTGCAAAACATTTTGAGATAGGCCGTTAACATCAGGCAAATTCCCTATGCTGAATATGCTGACATCTCAAGGTAAGATAAACAAAGGCACATCTACAACTGGCTAAACTGTTGCCAACACTTGCCTAAGCTTCAGAGTAAAGCCAAGTCGAAAGATACCTGCTGCCCGCATCGGGAATTATTACAACAATGCATTTTCCCTTATTTTCGGGGCGCTTTTCAAGCTCAAGCGCCGCAAAGACGGCCGCCCCTGCGGAAATTCCCGAATGCACGCCCTCCCTTCTTGCAAGAGATCTTGCAGGATTGCCGGCGTCTTCAGAACTAACTGCGATAACCTCGTCTATAAATTCCGGCGAATAAGTTTTGGGAACAAAGCCCGCGCCTATGCCCTGAATTTTATGCGCCCCCGCAGGCTTTCCCGAAAGCACCGCCGACTCTGCCGGTTCAACCGCAACAATCTTTACGTCTTTTTTCAAGCTCTTTAACTTTTTTGCAATTCCGCTTATCGTTCCACCCGTACCTACACCCGCGACTACAATGTCAACTTTTCCGTCTGTATCGCGCCAAATTTCCATAGCGGTCGCACCCTCGTGATACTTGGGATTTGCCGGGTTTTCAAACTGCTGCGGAATAAACGACCCGGGAGTTGACTTATGGATTTCCTCCGCCTTTTCTATTGCGCCTCTCATGCCCTTTGCGCCATCTGTGAGGACCACCTCGGCCCCCAAACTTGCGACAAACTTTCGGCGCTCTATGCTCATAGTATCTGGCATGGTGAGAATTAGTCTATACCCCTTTACCGCCGCAACAAGCGCAAGGCCTATACCCGTATTTCCGCTTGTAGGTTCTATTATTAAGGCCCCTGGCTTGAGCACGCCACGTTTCTCGGCATCTTCTATCATGGCGCATGCGATTCTATCTTTTACGGAACCTGTGGGGCTAAAAAATTCGAGCTTTAAAAGAATTTCGCTTTGCCCGTTTCCAAGCTTGTTTAATCTAACAAGCGGGGTGTTTCCGATTAAATCCAAAATGTTGTTTGCAACTTTCATAAAAATAAGCCTATTAAAAATTCAATGCCTAAGCCATCGGCGCAAATGTCTTCAGGCCTTAGTAAACTCCAATTATGCTAAGGCAGCCGAACTTGCCTCGTCAAGCGATAAAGCCCCAAAATAATTCCGGAAAGTCTCTATAAAGTTCTACGTTTTTAAATCGTAAGCCATCAGGACGTTTCCTCGCCTGACATACATGACGCCGTCGCAAATTACAGGATGGCACCAGTGTTTGCCCTTGCCCATTTTTACGCGCATAGTGCTAACTATGTCTAGCTTATCGCTCGCGGGGTTTACCAGCGCAATTTCTCCGCGAAGTTCGTCATATATATAAAGCATTGAATCGGCTGAAATTATAGAGCCCTTTGAATGTTTTGGCCAAGGTTCATTATAGATTTCCGCGCCGCTTTGCCAATCGTAGCAAGCCCAGTTCCCCTTTTCGTTATTTATCCAAGTTGAGCCGTAAAGCCTGCCGTTTAATAGAATATTGCCACCGTGATGAGTGTCAAACTCGGGAGCGGTCCAGACAACTTTGGGCTCGCCCTTGCCATCGGGAATTTCTAGCATGTAGGCGCCGTAGTTATTACCGGAGCTTATGAATAAACGCCCGTCTTTAAATATGGGCATAGCCACGTTTGTCTCCCATTCGGTCTCATGCTTAAAACCGCCGGTGCCAAGCTTTTTTAGAGGCTGAGTCCACAAAATATCGCCGCTTTTTACGTCAATTCCAAAGCAGAGACCTATTGTGCCGCATATTATTTGTGTGGAATTTTTCATCTCGGCAATTATGGGCGAGAAGTATGCCGCAAGCTTATTCACGGGCTTTGTCTGCCAAATCTCCTTACCGCTCTCGGCGTCCAAAGCCACAACTGCAGTCTTTGTTCCGCCGACCGTCATAAAAACTTTGCCGTCAAAAACCACCAAGTTTTCGGCGTAGCCCCAGTCTCGCGGCCTGCCCTTGTAATCTTTGAGAATATCCCTGCTCCATAGGATTTTCTTTGAGTTTAAATCTATCGCAACAATTTCGCCCGAGCCGCTCATAACGTAGGCCTTTTCACCAACTATAGTTGGCATAAGGCGCGCCGAGGGGTAACTTTTTTCCCAAGAGTTTCCGTAATCCAAAGACCACAAAAGTTTTCCGTCCTTTGCGGATAGGGCGTAAAAGATTTCTCGCTTAGACTTTTCATCTGTGCCCGTGAGATACAAAACTCCACCCGCAACGGCCGGCGGAGAGTAGCCCAAACCCAGCTCGGAATTGTTCCACAATAGCTTAGGCTTTAAATTTTTTTCTGAACTAAATATTCCACTGCGATCGTTTCCGCGCCACTGCAAGACATCTGCTCCAAATGACTGCTCGACGGCAAAAAGCGCAATTAAAAACAATAAAATACCAATCAGATTAGGTGAGAAAGTTTTAGGCAACATAGACTCAGAAGCCTATAAAATTGCAAGGGCATAGCAAGTCTTAAAAAAATTGCAAGTAGTAAACATATGCCATATAATATTTTTAGTGTGATTTAATTTAATACAGCTAAAATATTCATGTTAAGCTTAATAAATTTAAAAAGTTACACTTAAACAATTATCTTTTTTCTTTACATAACAGGATTATTAAGTTTAATCGAACCTACTAAATATATTAAAAAACTAACTCTAATATTCTACCAAATATGGGACTACCAAAAGGCTATAAAAAAACTTGGAATAGCGGTGGCGGGCGCCCTTCGCTTCCAATGGAACAGCGGAAAAAAAGTGTAAATGTGTACCTCACGCCATCTGAAAAGGCCTGCCTTGATGCGCTGAGGGGCAATATGAGCATATCCAATTTCATAAAGCGGAAATTGGGCCTAAGCTCAAAAAATTACGAGAGGCAAGCCGAGGGCCATTCAGATTCATAACTTTTTGAATTTTAAATTCTATACTTTACAGGATCGCGCATATGCGCGATTTTTTTACTTTCTAAGCATCAAAAATTAACTGTGCGCAAAGTGAAAATAAACTATCCCCTAAAGTCCCAAGCTAGACGAACTTTAGATTGCCCTGTTTGCAATTAAAGTTTAATCTGTACTTCAAAGGTAAAATAACATACAAGAGCACCTGTTAAAGAAAGCCTTTAAACGCATCAAAGAAGCGTTTTTTTGACAAGTATTTATTAAGATTAAATATTATAAAATTATATATTATAATTATATATTGTAATTATATTATATAATTTATATGAACATAATTGTGACATTCCAAATGTAAGTGGCACTAAAAAAAGCAAATAATAGTATTCTGGTTTTGTAGTATCCATTAAGATGCATATGGAGCATATAACAGAAGTGATCACTAACACTATTAATAAAACTTCTTGAAATCTTTTCTTTTTCACTCTTTAATTCCCCCATTTTTTTCCTTTGTATCCAACGACCGTGCAATTGTCTTCAATATCAAAATTCACAAAAGTTAATGCTCCTATTTTTACATTATTTCCTATATTCACTTTCCCCACAATAACTGCATTAGCACCAATGAAAAAATCATCTCCAATTTTACATGTCGGAGGAATAACACACGAAAACAACACTTGTATTCCTCTATATATAATATTAGCCATAATTTTAAATTTGTGACAATATAGCCATCTTTCAAGTCTATATAATTTTGCAACAGCGCCTTTATCTTTCATTTTTTTTCTCCGTTATTATAGTTTCATATTTTTTTATTGTTGTTTTTGAAATTTCTTCCCATGTATATTTTTGAGCTAATTTTTTTGCATTTTTTGATAATATATTAGTATTTTTACAGTTAATTGCTTCTTTTATCATGTTTGCAATTTCATCAATGTTATCACCACATACAAAACCCGCATTATTTTCTTTAATAATATTCGTCATATTTGTTCCTTCTGTTACAAGAACTGGTAACCCATATGTTAAAGCCTCAAGAATTGACATTGGAAAACCTTCATGACGAGAAGTTTGAATATATGCATCCGAAGTACATAATACATCTTCCTTTTCATTTCCAAATACTGCCCCTTTATTTATAACAATATTTTCTAAATCATTCGATAAAATTCTATCAATAATATACTTATCATCTTTTGATTTGTTTGTAGGTCCATATAACATAATTTCACATTCTCTTTTTTCTAACTCAGCTTTTATTCTTATTACTGCTTCTATTAACAAATCAATTCCTTTATGTTCAACATCTTTTCTTCCAATAAACACCATTTTTTTGATTCTGTTTGGAACTATATTAGTATTCTTAATCTCAATTCCATTAGGGATAATTATTGATTTATTGAAATTTATTGAGTTTTTTTGTTCATTCTCAGTTAAAAATTGAGTTCCATAGCATCCATTTAAATATTTTCTAAAAATAGTATTTATTGCAATTTTCTTTTTTAACCATTTTCTCTTTAAAGCTACCTTGTGAAAACATCCATGCGGTGATAATATATATGGTACTTTTTTCATATTTAAATTATTAGCGATCTCACAAAAAGTAATCGAATTAAATGGGTCTTCTATTACCGCAATATCATAATTAAAATCCATATAATTACTCATCCCGACCTTTTTTATCTTTTTATTTACATTTAAGCTAATGTTCCCAATATCCAACCAAAAAACACTTGCATAGTCTGCAATTACATTTAATAGTTGCAAAACAGCCACGGTAACTCCATTCGAAAAAGAATTTTCTAATTTAGTTATATATAATATATTCATTTAAGCTCCTTTTTATAAAATTTTTTCTTTTTATAAATTCCAAACACCATATTTCTGCACGTATTAAATATACTACTTACTACATTTTGGTGTTCTGCTTCTCTATACAATTTATAATGCCATTTTATTAATTTCCAATAACTGTGGTTACTTATACTTCCGCTTCTTTTTCTATACATTGCCAGTTCTTCATCTAATAAATAGCAATTCACTTTTTTACATATTTTTAACCACATTGCATAATCATTGTTTTTCCTTATATCTTCAATTTGAATCAAACCAATTTTTTCAGCATTGTACATTACAGTTAAGCAACCTGGCCAGCAATAATTATACATGCCTGTTTTTGTAATTTTTTTTGGTCCTGTTATCTTAATACCTTTTTCATTGCCTTCTTCATCTATTTCAGTATAATTTGTATAACTAAAATCATAGTGATTCTCTTCCATGAACCTTATTTGCTTTTCAAGTTTTTCCTTCTTCCATAAATCATCACTATCTAAAAAGGCAATCCATTTTCCTTTAGCTTCTTTAATAGCTTTATTTCTACTAATGGCTGCTCCACTATTAGTACTATTTTTTAAGAATTTTATTCTATTATCCTTAATAGCATTTACGATTTCTTCTGTATCATCTGTAGAACAATCATCCACAATTATTAGTTCCCAATTATTATAGGTTTGATTCAATACTGAATTTATAGTTTCTTTTATAAATTTTCCAGTATTATATGAAGGCATTATAATTGATACTAAATCTTCTTTCATTTCTTCCTCTTAATGAATTTTCAATTTTTCTTTATATTCTTTTTCTGTTATTTTATTTGTTCTTAACAAATAATCACACAAATCTTCTGCTGTGTCCATACCATCTGTATTTATATCATCTCTTTTTAAAACTTTCAATACAGTTTTAAAAATTATTTTCACATCTCCTACAAATGTTATATTTTTTATGTACTGCAAATCATATTCTAATTTTTCTTCCCAATTTATGTTGTTTCTTCCATTAATTTGAGCAAGTCCTGTTAAACCTTGTCTAACAGTATGTCTTTTTCTCTGTTCGTCTGTCATAAACAACATATCTCTTATTAGCAAAGGCCTCGGTCCTACTATGCTCATGTCTCCTTTTAGTATGTTCACAAGTTCTGGTAATTCATCTAAACTTGTGCTTCTTAGCACTTTACCGAACTTCGTTAGTCTTTCTGAGTCTGGAAGTAAGTTTCCATTTTCGTCTTTTTTATCTGTCATTGTTCTAAATTTGTATAGTGTAAATATTTTTTCGTCCTTTCCTGGACGTTGTTGTTTGAATATTATTGGGCTTCCTAGTTTTATTCTAACCAGTATTGCTACTACTAGCAACACTGGAGATAAAACTATTAGTGCTATTAAGCTTAATATAAAATCTAATATTCTTTTTATATATTTTGCGTACATAACATTTCCTTTTCTATTATTTCCATAAGTCTATTATGGTTTTAATAACTCTGTTTTGTTCTTCTTCTGTCATTTTTGTATCAGATGGTAAGCATACTCCTCTTGTAAATAAGTCTTCTGATACTGCTTTGTCTGCAACTTTTACGAAATCACATTTTGCAAATACTGGTTGCATGTGCATTGGTTTCCATACTGGTCTTGTTTCTATGTTTTCTTTTTCTAATGCTTCCATTATGTCTAGTGGTTTTACTTTTGAATTTGCTTTTAATGTTATTACAGATAACCAGTGGTTTGGTACTGTGTCTACTGGTGTTGGTTGCATTTCTATATCTGGTATTTGTTTGAATGCTTCTTTGTATCTGTTGTATATGTCTGTTTTTTGTTTTATTCTTAAATCTATAACTTTTAATTGTCCTCTTCCAATTCCAGCTACTATGTTACTCATTCTGTAGTTATATCCTATTTCTTTATGCTCATAATGACGTGCTTTTTCTCTTGCTTGTGTTGACCAAAATCTTACTTTTGCAATTTTTTCTTCGTCTTCTGAAACTAACATTCCGCCACCACTTGTGGTTATTATTTTATTTCCGTTGAATGAGTAAATTCCGTATTTTCCAAATGTTCCTGTTTCTTTTCCTTTATATGTTGAGCCTAAGCTTTCTGCTGCATCTTCTACTAATGGTACTCCATGTTTATCGCAAATTGCTTTTATTTCTTCTATTTTTGCTGGTGTTCCATATAAATGAACTACTATTACAGCCTTTGGATGTGGATATTTTTCAAATGCTTTTTCTAATGCCTTAGGATCCATGTTCCATGTTTCTGGTTCACTGTCTATAAATACTGGTGTTGCATTTTGATATGTTATTGGGTTTGCTGTTGCAGAGAATGTTAAGCTTGAGCAAAATACTATGTCTCCTTCTTTTACGTCTAGTGCTTTAAAAGCCATATGTATTGCTGCAGTTCCTGCTGATAATGCAGCTGCATATTTTGTTCCAACATAACTTGCAAGTTCTTCTTCAAACTTGTTTACATTTTCTCCAAGTGGAGCAATCCAGTTTGTATCAAATGCCTCTTTTACGTATTCTTGTTCATATCCTTCATCAGACATATGGGGTGAAGCTAAGTAAATTTTTTTATTCATAATTATTTCCTTCTTTCTATATAATAATTTTAAGCTTCTTTTGGCATTGACTCATGTTCTTGCATTTGTCTTGCTTCTATTTCTTCAAGCTCTTGTTTGTAGTTTATTATCTTTTTATTTTTTTCTTCTGCCTCAACAAATGTTGGTACAGCCTTTTTTACTACCTTCTTGATTTCTTCCATTGTATGGTTTTCTGTTTGTACAAATTCTCTTAACATTTCAACTCTTTTATTTACTTCTTCGGCTGGAATATCAAGTGGTTCTGCAACAAATATTTTGTTGTGTTTTGTGTGTTCCAAACCTTCTTCAGACATTAGCAATTCTTCGTATAGTTTTTCACCTGGACGAAGTCCTGTTATTTCTATTGGAATGTCTATATCTGGTTGAAGTCCTGATAATTTTATTAAGCTTACTGCTAAATCATATATTTTTACAGGCTCTCCCATGTCTAGTACAAACACTTCTCCACCTTTTGCATAAGTCATGGCTTGCAATACAAGTCCAACCGCTTCTGGTATTGTCATAAAAAATCTTGTTATGTCTTTGTGTGTAACTGTAACTGGTCCGCCTTCTTTTATTTGTTTCTTAAATAATGGAACAACTGAACCATTGCTTCCTAAAACGTTTCCAAATCTAACTGCTGCATATTCTGTTTTGCTAGTTTTATTTTTTGCTTGAATTACCATTTCACACATTCTCTTACTTGCGCCCATTATATTTGTAGGGTTTACAGCCTTATCTGTTGATATTAAGATAAATCTCTTTGTTCCAAATTTATCTGCACAATCTGCAACATTTTGTGTTCCTAAAACATTGTTTTTTATTGCCTCTAATGGGCTAACTTCCATTAATGGAACGTGTTTATGTGCTGCTGCATGGAATACTAAATATGGTCTGTATTTTGAGAAAACATCTTCTAATTTTTTCTTATCTCTTACACTTCCAATTATTCCTTTTATATTTAAGTTTGGATATTTTGCTCTTAATTCTAGTTCAATATTATACAAGTTATTTTCATAAATATCAAATATTATAAGCAATTCCGGATTAAAAGTTGCAATTTGCCTACATAGTTCAGAACCAATTGAACCTCCTCCACCAGTTACTAGTATAGCATGTCCTTTTATTAGGCTTTCTATATTATTGTTATCAAGCTTAATTGGATCTCTTCCTAGTAAATCTTCTATTTCAACTTCTTTTAAACTGTCTAATACATTTTTATTTTTAATAATATCTTCTGTAGATGGTAATATTCTAATTTTTGCGTTTGTTTCTTGGCAAATATGCAATAACTCTTTTTTATTCTCTGGTGAAATATTTGTAATTGAGAAAAATATTTCTTGAACATTATATTTTTTGCATACTTCTTGAATTTTATCCCTATTTCCTAAGATTTTAACACCAGAAATTGAGCAATTCCATTTTGCTGGATTATCATCAATTAGTCCAACTATATAATATGTATTTTTTAAACCTTCTCTAATAGCTTTAATAATATCTCTTGAAGATCTGCCAGCACCTATTATAAGTAATCTTTTTGCAATTACTGGTTCATCATTCTTTTTTTCTGCTGGCAAAGTTTCATTTAGCAACATTCTTATCACAACTCTACAAGAAACAGTTCCAACGGCTATTAGTACACACGACAAAATGCACTCTTTTGTTGTAAATGTATCTATTTTAAATATATTTTTTATTATGTAGGTGGTTATGCAAGAAATTGCACATACGAATATGTAAATTAAATAATCTCTTCCATTTTCGTATCTTGTAATGCTTCTGTATAAATTAAATACTCTAAAAAAGATTTGGTATATTACAATAGATAATGCAATAGTAATTCCAATTTGTTTCCATTCTTCTACTTTAAAATAAAATGTGTTTGATAATAAAAATTTAGAAAATATACAAGCTAATGCAATTATTAAAATATCTATAATTGCTAGTATTATCTTATTTCTTTCAAATTTGATTTTTTTCATTTTCAACATCCTCTTAATTTTCTATTCTCCACACCCTGTTTTGTTTATTATTTTCTCACTTATTTCTTTTACCTTTTCGCTTGGTGTGTAATCATCATCGTCGAAT
>OJMH01002864.1_pt1 | contig 13695 bp, 18 predicted proteins | sample 1597111 | NCBI WGS metagenome assembly OJMH01 (sample SAMEA2452115, study PRJEB22498) | human gut metagenome | reverse complement strand
ATGGGCGGGTGCGGGAAATGGCCGGAAAGCTGAATATCACGGATATTCTGGATAAATATCCCTATCAGGTGTCCGGCGGTCAAAAACAGCGGTGTGCCTGTGCCAGAGCTATTATCAACCAGCCTAAGCTGATCTTGGCGGACGAACCTACCGGCGCGTTAGACAGTCACTCGTCACAGGCCTTGCTCTCCACAATCCAGAGTATTAACGAAAGCCTTGACGCCACAATCCTGATGGTAACACACGACGCTTTTTCGGCAAGCTATGCCAATCGTATTCTCTTTTTAAGAGATGGTGCGATCTTCACGGAAATTCTCAAAGGCAGTGATTCTCGTAGGGCTTTCTTTGAAAAAATCTTGGATGTCCTTACCATGATGGGAGGGGGCGTGAATGATGTACGCTAAATTAGCACTTGAAAATGTAAAGAAATCTACAAAAGACTATTTGATATATATTGTCACTCTGACGGCGTGTATATCTATGTTTTATGCTTTTCTTTCCATTTCCAGCAATTATTATGATCCGAATATAGGAGCAGAATTTAATTTAGATATATTAGGTGATGGAATAAAATATGCGATTCTATTGATTACCGTATTGCTGATGTTCCTTATGCAGTATGTAAACCACTTTATGATACAACGGCGAAAAAGAGAATTTGCAATTCAGAGTATTATTGGAATGGAGCAATCAACGATAGCTCGACTTTTCTTTGTAGAATCACTAATAATGGGAATTTTTTCGCTTATTGTGGGGATAGGATTAGGTGGTGTGTTTTCTCAATTCATTACTGCTATGCTGCTTCAAATGTATCATAAACCATTTGAATTTTCATTTATGCTTTTTCCAGATACAATCATTTTGACGATTCTATTTTTCTGCATATGTTTTGCGACAGTTGGTTTATCTCAAGTTCGCACGATACGAAAAATAAAGATAATTGATATGCTAAATGCAGATCGAAAAAATGATATATTGGGAACCCCCCACAAATGGATATACAAACTCTTTCCAGTAAATTTTGTCCTTTATCTGCTGATTACCTTTTATAATATTAGAACCCTGTCTTACTACTTTAACGGAGAATTTGAACTGGTAATCAAAATATGGTCTGCAATCAGCATTATTGTACCAATTCTGATGTTGATTACGCATATAAGGGAAAGATTCAGAAGAAAAGAACAAAACACAGTAAAGCAGCTCTTTTTGATTGAATGTATTGGCCTGTTGGAACTGATTATTCTTTCCATATTGCCAGTTTTCAAAGTGTACCTTGCAATGCCGATGGATAAAGGTGCTTTTAATGTTTATATGGGATTTCTGTTTTGGTGTGTTGTATTTGGAGTGAGTGTATTTTTCGTTTTGTTTAGTAATTACTTGTTGGTTATCAAAGAACGCCAGAAGTATAAAGAAGAAAATCTGTTCTTTTTTGGACAACTGTTATCTAAATTAAAATCGAAAACACTTTCAATGACTTTGATTTGCCTCACACTTACATTGTCCATGGCATTATTTTTTGTAACACCACTCCTTGTTGGATGGGCACAAGGTTTTTTGGAAAAAAGAGTTCCTTTTGATATACAGATTTCTTCGGACTACATTGGTATGCAGTCTGGTTATATCGGCATACAGTCCGAAAAAGAGCTGCCTGTAACGGATTATAGTTTTCTTGATTCTTTCATTGAAAAGAATATTTCTGTTCGTGATGATTGCTCTTTTAAGACATACTTTGTAAACAAAACTGACTTTTATAACCAACTGGAGAATAGCAGGAAAAATGCCTCACCCATCACAGCGATTTCTTTGTCCGACTATAACCATCTATTAAAGATGGCAGGTTATGATGAAATTTCTTTACGGGATTATGAATTTACAACCCAGTGGCTTTCCATAACGCCCCAAGATTCAATTTCGGCGTATCTTGAAGCTCACAAATCTATTAAAACTGATGGCGGCGATTTACAGCTTGCTGATATTTCTGCACATACAGTAGACTTAGGCGAAGATTTATATAATTTCCAAAGTGTGATATATATTGTGCCGGATCACATTTGCAATAAACTGACATCAGCTAATACATTCCGATATATGATGGCAGATGAAACAATTTCTTATGATGTTGCTCAAGAATTAAAATCATACTTTGAAAATTCAAGTCTTACGGATTCGCTTGTAACTTATAACATTACCATGCGGACAATAGAGGTTAATGATAATTCTGCTATTATTTTCATTATGCAAACTGGATTGACATATAGCGCAATCATCTTGTTTGTAACCTGTTTTACTATCTTGGCTTTGCAGCAATTATCAGATTCCGGGAAATATAAATATCGTTTTCGGGTTCTAAGAAATATGGGCGTTGAAGAATCCCATATACGAAAGTTGATTTTGAAACAATTAGCTGTATGGTTTGGTGTTCCGATTATACTGGCCCTTATCTTGTCTGGCGCATTCCTTGTATTTTTGTTTGTAGGATTCCATATGCAGATTGCAGTGTATATCGGGATACAGCGGTTGGTACAGCAGCTTTTGATTGTGTTGGCCATTTTGTGCGTCCTTTTAATTAGTTACTTTATTAGTACATGGATATTGTTCCGAAAATCGGCAAGCCAGTGAAGAAATAAATTAGGTTCAGGACATCAACAAAAGTGAGGAGGCGACGCAATGGAACTGACCCCGACCTTGATTTTGAATCTGGCGTTGCTGATCGTCCCGCCCGTTGCCCTTGTTCTGGTGTTCCGGAAATGGCTGACCCGGCACATCCGCTGGACGGTTGCATTGACTGTGCTCTGTGATGTTCTCTTGGTTAATCAGGAAGGCTCTGTTTTCTTACCATTGGCAGAAACCGCACAGTTTCAGGTAATGGCCGATAAACTGAGAGCAAACAAGGAGGAAAAATAAATGAAAACTGTTATAACACAAAAACTATCCAAAACATACCTTAGTGGAAAAGAAGCATTAAAAGAACTCTCGGTGACACTAAGTACCGGAGAGGTATTTGGATTTCTCGGTCCAAATGGTGCCGGAAAGACGACAACCGTAAAATTGCTTACCGGAGTCCTGAGCCCGTCTGGAGGGTCATGTGAAATCATGGGTGTCAATCCCAATATCCAGCCAGAAAAAGTGCATCTCCTTTCTGGGATTGTGACTGAGCACGCACAGATGTATGATAATCTGACCGGTATTGAAAATCTGATGTTTTATGCTGATGCCTTTGGTCTGGAACAAAAAGAAGGAAAACAGCGCGCTGAGTCGCTGCTCAAAGAATTAGAGCTGACAGAAGCAAAAGATCAAAAACTAGCGACCTATTCTACCGGTATGAGACAGAGGTTATCTCTGGCACGGGCACTACTGCACCGCCCGAAAGTTCTGTTTCTTGACGAGCCAACTTCCGGCTTGGATCCGGAAAGTGCGCAGAATGTCAATCAAATGATACACAATCTGGCTCGCAAAGAGGACATCACCGTTTTTCTCTGTACCCATCAGCTTCGGTATGCACAGGAAATCTGCACACGCTACGGACTGATTGCTCAGGGAGTCCTTTTGGCTACGGGCACAATAGATGAATTACGTGCTCGGGTATTTACTTCAAAATCGCTTCGTATCTGTGCGTCAGCGGTTCCTGACAAGCTGAATTTTGTTAAATGCGGAATCAATGAGTTTGAAACCCAAATACAAGATAAAAAAGAAATCCCTTATTTGGTACGAAAGATTGTAGAAGCCGGTGAGGATATCTATTCTGTAAATCTTATAGAACCCACTCTTGAAGATATTTATTTTACCCTGACTGCCGGCAGAAAGGAGGATTGATGATATGAAAGCTGCTATGTATGCAATTATCAAAAAAGATTTTCGCATTGTTACAAGTAACCGCAGACTATTTTCTGCTCTTTTAATTGTTCCTTTAGTACTGACTATTGTATTGCCGTCTATTTTTGTCATTACCATTCATTTTGTACCGGATGATCCGGATATTACAAAGTTACTGTCACTGCTTCCTGAAACCGCCCGGATGGAAAGCTTGGAGCTTACGCTTTCTGGCATGATCTTAAATTATATACTTCCGGTCTTTTTCCTGATAATTCCCATAATGACTGCTTCTATCATGGCAGCCAGTGCATTTGTAGGAGAAAAGGAACGGCATACGCTTGAAACATTGCTCTATTGTCCACTTACTCTTAAACAGATTTTTCAGGCAAAAGTATGGGCTTCTTTCCTTTTAAGTATGCTTGTCTCTGTAATCTCATTTGCGGCTATGTTTCTGGTTATAGAAACAGAATTATTTTTCTTGGCAGGTAGGCTGCTAATTCCAAGCGTAAGCTGGTTGGTTGTTATACTATTGCTTTCACCTGCAATTTCACTAATTGCCATTACACTGATTGTCCGGGGATCTGCCAAAGCGCAGAGCGTAGAGGAATCTCAGCAGGCTGCCGTTTTTCTGATTCTTCCGGTGATCCTGCCCATAGCGGGACAATTTACAGGAGTCTTTTTAATGAATGTCTGGATTCTTCTTGGGCTTGGTGTGATATGTGCAATACTTGCTTGGTTCTTATTGCAAAAATCTATGGGACGGTTCACCTATGAAAAACTTCTGCAATAAAAATCGTTACAAATGGTTTTGAGTTTTGTGATTATTTTCGCAAATAAAAAGAAAACTCTTGATACATTGCTACGGAATATGAATACCGGCATGAGGGCGTGAATGACTATATCACCGCCCCCAGGCAATATCCCGGAGCTGATCCGGCGGGTTCTGTTCTTTGTGGAATGAAACGAGCTTACATATCAAAACATCTGCCTCCCCAGCGGGGAAAAGAAAAAAAACGCTGACAGGCAGATCATTTCCCATGCAAACCCACATAGCTGATACGGCGGTTTTGAGTAGATCAAGGCCGCCGTTTCTTTTTGCTTCGACGACCCCTGCACCGTGTTCTGGCATGGCGGCTTTAGGAGGGAGCCGCCATGCAATGTAAACCATATCGACAGAATCCGACAGGGATAAGCCTGTCAAAAAAAGTCTGTCCCCGCCATCGGGGACAAGCGGCTATGAGTATGTACTATACCATGTAGGAAAAGATCATATTGCTTTTTGTTTCGCCCTGTGGGTCTTTGACCTGCCGGGCGAATTTTGTTATTTCCTGCGGCCTGCTATCCGGCGCAAAAAGAAATTTCAAAAAAGTGAAAAAAGGAGGCGTTTAGCGGGCAGCCAGAGAGATTCCATTCGCTCTATTGGCGGAAAGGGAGAGAACCACCACATCCCCCATAGAAAGGGGGTGAGAAGATGGAAGCGATCCCCCGCAAATACGGTGAATGGGGCCAGTTTGACCGCTACTGCAAGCTGGTTCTGTACCATGAGGCGATAGATTATCTGCGGGAAATGAAGTGCCGCCGCGACCGTGAAGTGTCGCTGGACGCCGTTTCCCCGGCTGATTGGGACAAGCTCTCGACCGTAGATCGGTATTCCTGCGACAGCTTTACATTCAGTTCGCATGGCTATGACCTACATATCGACAACGAGCTTGTGGCCGAGGCGTTTGCCAGCCTGCCAAAAGACGAGCAGAGTATTTTGATTCTCCGCTTTGTTCTGGATTTGACTGACGAAGAAATCGGCCGCCTGATGGGAATGTCCCGCAGCGCAGTACAGCGCCACAGGACAAGCACCCTGAAAGACCTGCGTATAAAATTGATGGCGTTCATGCCGGAGGGAGGTTAAACGCGGATGAAACAATCCAGTTACAAGGGCAAAAGCCCTCTGCCTGATTTTGTGATCGACGCGGCCTGCGCCGGTAACGCCGAAGCCGTGGAGCGTGTCTTGCAGCATTATGACGGCTATATCAATAAGCTGTGTACCCGGACGCTCTATGACGGCAGCGGCCAGCCTCATATCTGCATTGACGAGTATATGAAGCGCCGATTGCAAATCAAGCTGATCCATTCCATCGTTAGTCCCATTGACGACTGACGGTTAAGGCCCCGGCCATAGACAGGCGGCTTTCCCTTTCCCCGCCTGCCTGTTTTCCCGGCGGCCCCTTTGCTCCTTGACAAATACGCCCGCAGGACAATGGCGGCGCGTCATAGGGCAGACGGATACATTCTGTCTGCGCCGAGCCGGGCGGCAGGTGCGCCAAGAGGCTTTCCCTCATTGGGGTAAGCGGAGCGATTTTACCGGGCCGTAAAGCAGGTGTGGCAGCCTGCGGGCGACGACGCGCAGGCAGGACAATGATACGCCCTTGCCGTCGTAGTCCGAGCGTTTGAAGCGTCGCAGGCAACGAGCAGGGCCGCGTGAGAACCACGCGGGGGTGAGATTCCCGTGGAGCTGTGCCAGCAGCCGTCCGTTATTTTCTGCCCACTTTCACAAAAACAATCTTTGTTTTGAAAAGAAAGGGGGCCATGTTATGAGTAATAACGATGTGCCTATTTGGGAAAAATACACGCTTACCATTGAGGAAGCGTCCAAATATTTTCGGATCGGGGAAAACAAACTGCGTCGGCTTGCCGAGGAAAACCCCACCGCTGGCTGGGTGATCCTGAACGGCAACCGCATCCAGATCAAGCGGAAGCAGTTTGAAAAAATCATTGATTCCCTTGACACAATATAGTGAAAAAGGGCCTTGCGCGTGTTATAATAGGTTATAAGCGTGTCAAGGCTCTTTCCGTCATGGAAAGGAGCATGACGAAATGCCAAGAAAAGAACGAGATGAAAAAAGACGGGACAACAAAGGCCGCCTTTTGAAGTCTGGAGAGAGCCAGCGATCAGATGGAAGATACGCTTACAAATACATTGACACCTTTGGAGAAACCCAGTTTGTTTACTCATGGAAGTTAGTACCTACCGACAAAGTACCTGCCGGGAAACGGCCCTGTCTTTCCCTGCGCGAGAAGATCAAGCAGATACAGAAAGACCTTGACGACGGGATAGACACCATCGGCAAGAAAATGACCGTGTGCCAGCTTTATGAAAAGTACACCCGGCAGCGCGGGAATGTGCGGAAAGGAACCCAAAAGAGCCGCCAGCAGTTAATGAAACTTCTGTCCGAAGATAAGCTGGGCGCGGCCAGCATTGACAGCGTGAAGCTGTCCGACGCAAAAGAATGGGCCTTGCGTATGCAGGAAAAAGGCGTTGCCTACAACACCATCTGCAACAGCAAGCGTTCCTTAAAAGCCATCTTTTATATGGCCGTACAGGACGACTGCCTCCGCAAGAATCCCTTTGACTTCCAGATCAATGAGGTTATCAACGATGATACCGTACCAAAGGTGCCGCTTACCCCTACACAGGAAAACGAGCTTTTGGACTTCATGCAGAACGATCCCGTCTATGTCAAGTATTATGACGAGGTGGTGATCCTGCTGGAAACCGGGCTTCGTATTTCCGAACTCTGCGGTCTGACGCCCGCCGACCTGAATTTTGAAAAGCGCTTTGTGAATGTAGACCACCAGCTTTTGAGAAGCACCGAGGACGGCTACTATATCGAAGCGCCAAAAACAGAAAGCGGATTCCGTCAAGTGCCGATGAGCGCAGCCGCCTATGAAGCGTTTGAGCGCGTGTTGAAGAAGCGCAGGGACGGCAGGTGCATTGAGGTTGATGGTTATAAGGACTTCCTGTTCCTGAACCGGGACGGCCTGCCCAAAACCGCCGTCAACTATGACGCCATGTTCAAGTGCCTTGCCAAGAAGTACAACAAGTGCCACAAGGAGCCGCTGCCCGATGTGATGACGCCGCACACCATGCGGCATACATTCTGTACCAGAATGGCAAACGCGGGCATGAACCCCAAGGCATTGCAGTACATCATGGGACACGCCAACATTGTAATGACGCTGAACTATTACGCCCACGCTACTTTCCATTCCGCACAGGAGGAAATGGAACGGCTGCAAGCCAAGGCAAAACCCACCGCAGAGGCCAAGCCGGAGCCTGCGGCGGAAAGCGCCGAGGAAACCAAGGCGGCATAAGTAGTACGCAGAATTTACTACTGCTTTTACTACTTTTGAGAGTGAAAACATGAGGGGTAATAAAAAGATTTGTGAGGTTCTTCCGATATGAAAAGTGCCGGAAAAGCCCGAAGTAACGGGCTATACCGGCATATAAGAACATCTAAAGAGATAATTAGAAATCTATTAAATGATTATAAAGAAGTTGCAAGAAGAATTGGACAAGAATGAGGAATATAAGGACTTATTATTAGAAAGAAAGGAAATATTGCGTTCTAATGGCTTCATCAATAAATTACAGCCAAGATTTGAGGCTATATGTGAAAGACTACAGGAAATAGATAATGAAACTCAAAAGAAACTATGGGGAGAGGTGGTATTGAAGGATTCTGAAGATGAGGATATAGATTTTAGTTTTCGGGACACCAGTGAAAATGTATTTCAAGAAGCACTAAAAACATATTGTGATAATAATAAAAGTAGAAGAGAATATGAAAAAAGAATGGGAATGATAACGGATGAAGAAAGATTAAGAGTAAAAGAGTTTATTGAACAGCTAGAGGCACAACGTAAAAAGCCTCAATGAGAATACCCCTTTTTTAATATTAAAATTGGGGGAATCGAATCAATGTAAAATATGTGTTTTAATTGCAGTGGTAGGAAATATTACCACTGCTTTTTATTTTGCATGAGAGGAGGTGAACAGAATGACATGGACTGATTTTAAAGAATATAGTTCGGACGTACAATTACAGATTGGTCAGAGAATTCAAAAGTTGAGAATAGATAAAAAGATTGCCGCTGTTGATTTAGCAGCTGTGCTAGATATCCAGAGTAATCAGATGTCTAGGATTGAGAATGGACGTGCAAATTGTACTGTGCCTCAGTTATATGTGATTAGTCAGATTCTAGGTTGTTCTGTTGATTACCTCCTGTTTGGGAAGCAGTGCTTGACTATTTCACAGGAGCAGGCGGATTCCATTAAGGTCTTAATAGAAACATTTACAAAATAGTCTTTTAAAGACTACAAACAATGAAAAGATAGGCTTTATAGGCAAATCATAAAAAGTGAAAGTATTCTATCATAATCATGTGCTAAGGAACAGCACACCACGAGAGTGGAGGCGCCAAAACTCTCCAATACGAAATCGTAAAGGAGATAACAAAATGAATAAAAGAGATTTTAACGTAGTAGGAAACGAAGGTACAGATAATCAGGAGCTTGCAAAGGGTATTGCATTTGTAAAGTCACGCAGAGCAGAACTTAATGTAGTCCAGATGGTCGAGAATATGCGTGATCAGGCAATGCCTAATGGAGTAATAATCAATGATGCGTATTGTGATCGTTCAATGACAAGGGACTATGACAGAGAAGGTCTGAATGCTTTCTTTGCAACACTTAAAGAGGAAGACTTTGAGGTTGTAGTAGTCAGAAGCCTGAATGAGATCACAGATGACATTTATGATCTGGAAGAATTTGTTAAGACCATCACAGATATGGGCATATGGCTCTATTCTCTTGAAGTCGGTCCGGTGCCAATTATTGTATCTCATGCAGAGGACTTTGGATGCTAACGGAGTCCTTCGGCAGATTGACAACAGAAAATCATTCCGGTCGGGACAAACAAGTCCCGGCTGTGAAGGATTGCAGATTTACACAGACTGCATTCGGAACAGTTGTACATGATTCAAGTGGGAAGTGGCTTGGCCAGTATGAAACAGAAGATGCAGCTGTAGAGATGTTAAGAGAAATGGCAAAGGACATTGGAGGGTACGACGATGAAATATGAAGGATATAAAATTGGTCCGGTGATTCGTGATATCCGTAAGGACAAGGGACTTCTCATTGAAGAGGTTGCTGCTAAAACTGGAATAAGTGTTTCGACACTTGGACAGGTGGAGCAAGGAGGAAGAAACCTGAGCATGAAAAATTTGTATATGCTTATGGAAGTTTATGAAACAGACGCAAATAGCTTACTTGCAATAGAATGTACACCGGATTCGTTAGATTCGAGACTAAAGCGGTTACCTGCAGATAAGCAGGATTATTTGAAAAAGACATTTGATTTTATGATAGAGCAGGCTTTGAAGTCAGCATAGGAGGCAGAGAATGAGAAGAAAGATTAAAAAGATGGATTGCATAGAATATCTTTCAGTGCAGGCTCCATTGGAAAAAGTAAATATGCTTGAAGACAAGCAGAGCAAATATATACATGAATTTGTAAAGAGAAAAGAATATTCAATCGTGGGAAAGATGAGACGCAATGGATTTTCGCAGAGAGATGTTGATCGCCAGTGGAATCAAATTGTGAATATGATCCGTAAAAAGCAAATCAGTGGAGTAGTTGTTGCGAATATGGCAGCTATATCCAGCAGTGTTGCAGATGCTTATTTTAAGGTAGGATTGGTTATTGAAGCAGGTGGCATTGTGGTGACTGTAGATGAGGGCAGATTGGATATGCACATCAAGAAGGGAGCATAGATATGAGTAGACGAACAGAAAAAAGAAGATATGGTAAATATAATAAATTTGATGTCGTGTATGCGGATTTTGGAAAAAATCCACATGGCATTCAGGGAGGGATCAGACCAGGAATAATTATTTCATGTGATGCAAGCAATCATGATGGTGCACCGCAGGTGTCAGTAGTCCCTTTGAGCAGTAAGTTAAAGGATATCCCGGTACATGTAATTTTAAATCCGAAGGATGTGAGTGGATTTGGATTAAGTAAGATCTCTGATTTTATGCCTGAAGATGCACAGACAATTTCAAAAGGTTGCATTAGAGCAAAAAGTGGAACTGTCATTGAGGATTCAGGCGTGAGAGAAGAAATAGACAGAGCATTGATACGACAGTTTGATCTGTTACCTGTAGCTCGCAAAATGGTAATGGAGGAGTTGGCAAATGGACAGCAGAACTAAAAAGACTAATAATAAAAGATTTGTCAGATATTCAGAAGGGGCAGAGATGTATTCAATGAGTGTGTCAAAATTTATGCAGTTAGCGAAGGATGCAAAGGCATGTTATAAAGTGAATCAGCTGGTGTTGGTTAATCTGGATATTATTGACGAATATCTTGAAACTTTCCACATTGTAGATGACGAGTTTTATAAGTAATTATGAGAAATGACGCATTAATATAGAAGAAATACAAACAAGTATGGAGAAAAATGAGCCAAGAGAGAAAAAATGTATTGACTTTCGGTCAGACCAAAAGTATAATATGATTAAGATATGAAGGAGGCATACAGATGGCTAGAACTGGAAGACCAAAAGCAGATAAACCTTTTGATCATAAGGTGACTGTTAAATTCAAAGAAGAGGAATACCAGATAATGGTTGAGTATGCTGAGACTCATAATCTATCCATTTCGCAATTGATTAGAATGGGTGTTGAATTACAAATGAAGCAACAGGCTAATCAGTAGAACAGGCTCTTTTCTCCAGAAAGGAGAGAATAATGGCTTGTAGAAAAGATGGTAAAGGCAGAGTATTAAGAAAGGGTGAGGGTTACAGAAAAGGCGACGGAAGATACTCATATGTATATATTGATCCATTAGGCAAGAAAAGGACCATTTATGCAAAGTCTTTGGTAAAGCTTCGAGAAAGAGAAGAACAGTTACAAAAAGACCAGTTGGATGGACTTGATGTCTATGTCGCAGGAAAGGCTGATGTAAACTTTTTGTTTGACAGGTACATATCAACTAAAACAGAATTGCGCAGCACTACTTACAGTAATTATTTGTACACATGGAATCATTTTATTCGTGATACATTTGGCAAGAAGAAAGTAAGAGATGTGAAATACTCAGACGTGTTGTTCTTTTATACAGACTTGATTAATAATCAGGGATTACAGATTAATACGCTTGAGACAATTAATACAGTATTAAGACCTACATTTCAACTTGCTGTCAGAGATGATATCATAAGGAAGAATCCGGTAGACGGAGCATACTGTGAAGTAAAAAAGCGTAATGGTGGTGCCAGAAAAACAAGGCGAGCGTTAACTGTGGATCAGCAGAGAAAATTCATGGAGTATGTAGCAAAGAATCCGTTCTTTTATCACTGGTATCCATTCTTTGTATTTTTGTTAGGAACCGGATGCAGAATAGGAGAAGCAATTGGGATACGCTGGGATGATATTGATTTGGAGAATCGAATCATTGATATCAATCATAGCTTAACCTATTACCAGAGAGCGGATGATTCATATAAATGTGAGTTTAGAGTATCTTTGCCAAAGACGGAAGCTGGTAATCGTAGAATACCTATGATGCAGCAGGTATATGATGTGCTTCAAGAAGAATATGAGAGACAGAAGCAGGAAGGCTTTTGTGTTGAGAATGTGGATGGAATGACCAATTTTGTATTTACAAACCGATTTGGGATGCCACATAACCCAGCAGCAGTAAACCGGGCAATCAAGAGAATTGTGGATACACATAATTCAGAAGAAGAGGTGGCTGCTAAAAAGGAGAAGAGAGAACCTGTAATGATTCCGAGATTCTCCTGCCATATCTTCAGACATACGTTTGCATCAAGATTTTGCGAGAATGAAACCAACATCAAAGTAATTCAAGAGGTAATGGGACATGCTGATGTATCGACTACCATGAACATATATGCAGAAGCAAACCCAGATGTTACAAAATCAGTAATTGAGAAATTATCAAAAAATATGGATATTTTTTAGAAAAGAGTCCTGCGATTGAACTCTTTGAAGATTGAAAAATATACCTATTCATACTGTGGCAAATATGTTATACTTGCTAAGTATTGTTGTGTTTGACACAGCAGTACATGCATAAAATAAAAAGACGTATTTTAAGGCGAATGACATCTTTTGGACGCACAAAAGTCAAAAAAACGTCCAAGAGTATCCAAGTATATAGAATCCGGGAAAGCCCATTTTCCAAGGCTTTGCAAGAATATACAAGAGTTAGCTTAGCAATCAAAAAAATTCCCGACATTGAAGTCATTGGATAAGTAAAGTGCCGAAAATAAGGCGTTTCAACAGTATTGATACTACATGGTGCTACAATTAGTGCTACAAATATACAAGTTTTGATACGTTTCAGTACATGATAATAATTTATGCACCTGCGAAAAGAGAATCATAAAAAGGTTAAAACCCTTTTCAGAATGAGAAATCATTTTGGAAAGGGTTTTTTGTGTTATAGAGAAAATTTATATGAAAGGTGGTGATGGAGATGTTAAAGGTAAGATTATCTGGCACCAAAAAGGAACTTCGCTGGTTTTTAAAGAAAATACAGCGAGATTGCCGGTGGCAGGTAAGAAATATCTCAAATTTTAGTTCTATAGAAAGAACGAATGGAAAGTATAAACGACTATATGTAGATGTTTATCGAAATGAAAAATAACCAAAAAAATACGGAGGGTCAGAATTATGTGTAAAGTAATTGCCATATGCAATCAAAAAGGTGGTGTATCCAAGACTACCACAACAGTGAATCTTGGAGTTGGCTTAGTAAGAGAAGGAAAGAAAGTGCTTGTCATTGACGCAGATCCACAGGGAAACTTATCGCAGAGCCTTGGAATTGAAAATCCGGATGAACTGGAGATTGCACTTCCAAGTATTATGGAGCAGATTATCATGGATAAGGATGTGGATGTGACAAAAGGTATCATTCACCATGAAGAAGGACTTGACCTTATGCCATGTAACATTGACTTGTCGGGAGTGGATGTTTCTCTTGTAAATGCTATGAGCAGAGAGTTTGTTCTAAAAACAT
>OJMH01002863.1_pt1 | contig 13697 bp, 19 predicted proteins | sample 1597111 | NCBI WGS metagenome assembly OJMH01 (sample SAMEA2452115, study PRJEB22498) | human gut metagenome | reverse complement strand
AAATAAAGTAAACTCACAGAGTAGTTCTTTAAGCAAAGAACTTAAAGGAATTAACAGTTTATTAAAATTAGATCCAGGAAACGTAGAACTTCTAAGCCAAAAGCAAGATATATTAAATAAAAGTATAAGCACAACACAAGACAAACTACAGCAACTACAAAAAATAAAAGAAGAAGCAGATAAAAAAATGGCTTCTGGAGGTAAGATTTCTGAAGAAAACTATAGAAACTTACAAAGAGAGATAATAACTACACAAAACAAATTAAATGGACTAACAGACGAATTAAAGCAATTTAATACAGAGAATAGCAAAATTAGCAAAGCTAGCAAGAAAATAGAAGAATATGGAAATAAAATTTCTAAAGCAAGCGATAAAATTAATGATTTAGGAAACAAAGCAACTGTAGTATCTGGAGCAGTAGTAGCTGGTGGAGTTGCAATGGTAAATAGTGCTATGTCTGTAGAGGATGCAGTTGCAAAATATATTTCTTCCACAAATACAGCTAAAAACGAAACAGAGAAATACAAAAAAGTATTAGAAAATATTAATAATGCTAATTATGGAGAAGGATACGAAGATATTGCAAATTCTATGTCTGCAGTTAAAATGCAACTTAAGGATATAGATGCAACAAGTTTAGAAAATATAACAGAAAAGGCTATAGCATTAAGAGATTTATTTGGATATGAAGTAGCAGAAAGCGTTAGAGCTGTAAAAGCTTTAATGGATCATTTTAACATTTCTGCGGATGAATCTTTTAATCTTATAGCAGAGGGAAAAAAACAAGGACTAGATTTCTCTAACGAATTATTAGACAATATAAATGAATATTCTGTGCAATTTAAAAAATTAGGACTAACAGCAGAAGATATGTTTAATATCTTTAAAGTAGGATCTGAAAATGGTGCATTTAATCTAGACAAAATTGGTGATGCAATAAAAGAATTTAGTATAAGAGCAATAGACGGCTCCAATACCACTATAGATGGCTTTAAAAGAATCGGACTTAATGCAGATGTAATGGATAAGAAATTTGCAAACGGAGGAGAAACTGCTAAACAAGCCTTTATAGAGGTTGTAAATAGACTAGCTAAAATGGACGATAAAGTATCCCAAAGCATTGCTGGTGTAGACTTATTTGGTACTATGTGGGAAGACTTAGGACCTACAGTAGTAGGAAGTTTTAGCAAGATGGATGCAGGAATTTCCAAAAGTAGTAATTCTATGCAAGACTCTATAGAGGAGTTATATAGTACAACTAAAAACAAAGCTGAAACACAATTAAAAAGATTACAGAAATTAGGTGCAGATTCTGGCGAAGAAATGTTGCCAGTTTTAGAAAAAATAATAGACAAAGCAGAAGATTTTATAGAATGTCTAGAAGATATGAGTGACGAAGAGAAAGAAAACGTTGCTAAAATAGCTTTGCTTACGGCAGGTTTTGGACCATTAACTAAAGTAATAGGAACAGCAGGAAGTGCAATTGGGACATTTGCGAAAATAACAAATACATCAATAGATGCTTTAAAAACTTTTAGAACAGGTATAGAATCAACAAATTCAACAGCTAATACTTTAGCTAAAGGAATTGGTTCGTTAACAAGTCCAGTAGGTTTAACTATAACAGCGATTACAGCTTTAGCAGGAGCATTTGTTTACATGAATGCAAAAACTAAAGAAATTCCAATTGCTCTTAAAGAAGCAACAGAGGAAATGCAAAATTATAAAGAAGAGCATCAAAATTTTAGAGAAGAAATCGATAAAACAGCAGCAAGTAATATGGCAGAAATTAATAATATTGAAAAATTAAAAAATGAATTAACAACATTAGTAGACGAAAATGGAAAAGTTAAAGAAGCATATAAAGACAGAGTAAGTTTTATCTTAAAAGAATTAAACAATGCTTTAGGCACAGAATATACAATGACAGGCGATATTATTAATCAATATAAAACATTGCAAGATGAAATCGATACATTAATTTTAAAGAAAAAAGCACAAATAGTTTTGGAAAACGAAGAGGGAAAATATTCACAGGCATTAAAGAACAAAGAAGATGCATATCAAACCTTAATAGAAACACAAAAAGCATACAATGAAGCATTAAAAGGAAAAACATATGAAGAATATTTTAATGATTTGGAACAAAGCTATTTAGATGCTGGCTATAGAGCAGAATTTGCAAGCAAGTATGCCAAAGAGTATATGGCAAAATGGGTAGATGGGTATAGACAAAATTACGAAGATGCTAAGCAAATACATACAGACTATTTGAATGACATTGCTTCATACGAAAAAGATTTTGCAACAGTACAAAGCGGAAACAATGAACAAATAGAAGAACTAATAAGAAACAGAACTTATACATACCAACAATCTTCAAATGATGCTGGAGAAACGATAAACCATAATATTCGACAAGTTCAATACGAAATGCAACAATATCAACAATCATATCTTCAAGATTTACGAAATCAAGATACTTATAATGCGCAAAAAAACCAAAGTCAAATTGAAGCTGGACAAAAGCAACTAGACACATTAGTACAGCAATTACTAGCAATGACAAGCACTACAGAAGAAATGACACCTCAACAGCTAGAAGCATGGAAAACATTAGCTAGCAGCTCTTTTGCAACATACAGCGAATATGTTAGCAAACTAGGACCTACAATGCAAGCAAAAATACAAGAAGCTACAGGAATTGTTATAGCTAATACACCAGAATTTGCAGCACAAGCAGGAAAAATGGGAGAAAAAGTTACAGAAAATTTTGATAAAAACGCAGAAGCTAAAGAAAGTGCATTAAAGACACTACAAGGATACTACACAGGATTAAACGACAATGAAAAGAAAGAATTATTAAAAGCTACAGTTGGCGAAAGAGCTGACGAAGTAGCAAAACAATTTGAATCTGGTGAGTACGAAACTAGTGGAAAAAATGTATTACAAGGGCTATATAATGGATTAAACAATAGAACCTTAGGACAAAATTTAATTTCAAAAGCCGCTTCAATAGCAAAAAGTGTTGCTCAACAATTTAATATTGAATGGGACGAACATTCTCCTTCAAAATTAATGAAGAAAAAAGCCGAATATTTATTACAACCTATAGCTACAGTTTTTGATAAAGAAGAGGGAAAGCTTAAAAATATATCTAGAAGCGTGGCAAGAAGCATAATAGAAGGATTTGATAAAGGTGGTTTTGCAAAGTTATTAAATACAGGTAATATGCCAAATTTAAGCAATGCAACGCCGAATAAAAATATAAACAATAATAATGTTTATAATGTAAATATATATGCTCAAAAGTTGGACGAACAAAAACTGGAACAATGTTTTAATTATATTAATAAAAAATGTGGTAATATGTATTCTTAAGATTACTTTATATGTTATAATTAACACATAAGGAGGGGATTTATATGTTATGTCCAAAATGCAAAAATGAAGTATCAGATTTTGATACCAAATGTCCAGTTTGTGAAACAGAGATATTTAACTCTAAAGAAGAAAGCAAAGATAAAACTATATTACTTAGAATAATTAACGCAATACAAATAATATCATGCATGATACTTGCTTTTGTATTTCTTATACAAGAAAATATAGTTTTAGCAATAGCTATATTATTTGGTGGTTTTATAACATTTGCTTTCATAAAAGGATTTAGCGACATAATAGAATTACTGGATAAAATAAATAATAAATTAAATAAATAATGTAAAAAAACGGCTTACGAGAATAGATTTTAAGCCGTTTTATTTTATTATTAGAGTAGTTATATAGCTTAAATTTATAGAAAAAGGGCAGTTTTTTTAGCTGTTCTTTTTTTATTTTGAACTGGAGGAGAAAATGGTAAGGCAATTTAGACTGTTAAATGAAAAAGGACAAGAATTTAGTTTAATGGATTTAAATAATTTTTGTTTTTTATCGGAACCAAATGGATTGGGATATTCGTATAACACTACATACGAGAAAATAGGAAATTCTTTTATAGATACTTTAAGAAAAATGGAACAAGGGCAGATTAATGGAATAGCAAATTTTAGCAACTATGATAATTTTAAAAAATTTGTAGATTATGTGGAAAATTCTGAAAAAATAAGGTTTGGATATAAAATACCATATAAAAATATTCCAGTAAAAGAATATTTTAAAAATGTAAAAATCCAATTAATAGACAAAGGGCAAATAGACATAGATGGAATACTAAAATGCAATGTGGCATTTGACTGCTTAAGCTTGTGGTACGAAGAAAATAAAACAATATACACAACATCTGCACAAGATAGAGAAATAAGGTGGAATTTTAGGTGGGACAGTAAATTTGTAGATTACAACAACAGAATACTGGAATATATAAATAAAGGACACGTTCCAGCACCTGTAACTGTAAAAATTAAAGGTCCAGTTTCTAAGCCTAAGCTAACATTAAAAGTAGAAGGAAATATATATCAAGAAGTTTTAGTAAATGTAGACTTAAAGGAATATGAGACATTTGAATATTCTACACAAGAAAAAGATTTCTATATAAGAAAAGAAAATACGGATGGAACACATACAAATTTATTTGATTTAGAATATATAAATCCTACTAATAAAAATGTAATTAAATTTCCACAAAATAAATCTTGCGAATTAATACTATCTGCAGAAAATGATATTTTAAGCGCAGAAATTGTTGTATATGCATATTATAAGGTGGTTTAAATTATGGCTAATATAGTAGTAGAATTTAATAATAAAAAATATAATGCTACATATAACAAAAATACAGACGAATATGAAGTAGAGCTAACAGCACCAGAAATAGGTGGAATATATAATACAGAGATTACCTATACAGAAGATTCTAAAACAGAAAATACAAGTATAGATGTAAGAATATTAAAGAGAAAACCACTTAAAATAACAACAGAAGAAACATATATGTATATATTTGATTATAGAGATTTTAGTGTTAAAGATGTTGTACAATTGGCAAATTACGAAATAAATATAGACGAAGAAACAAATGCAAGCACAACAGTAAAAGTATTAAAGAAAACAACTGCAAAGGCTAACGATATAGTAATAATTAAAGAAAATAATGAATTTATATATTGGGGAGTTATCCAAAACATAGAAAATGAAGACGGTACTAGTGTGTACCAATACATAATTAAGTATATTACTAATATATTTGACCAAAATATAATCTTAAACCAGAATATTGTAAATACCAACAATATAGAAGAAGGATACTACAGAATACACAGTAAAATTAATTATAATTTTGTTTTTGATATTCTGGATGGATCTTTAGAAGCTGGTGCGAATTTGCAATTGTACGAAAGTAATAATACAAACGCGCAAAAATTTAGAATTAAGAAGAGAGCAGACGGAACATATAAAATATTAAATGCAGTTTCTGGTATGGCTCTAGATGTACAGGGAGCTGTGCTTGAAAATGGCACAAATATACAAACATGGGGAGATACAGACAATGCAGCACAAAAATGGACGTTTAGTAAGAAAGATACTAATATCTATGCTATAAATTTAGCAAACACAAGATTTGTTATAGATTTAAAAGATGCAAATGTTGCAAATGGTTCTAATATACAAATATGGGAATTTAGCAATAGCCCACAGAACTTATGGATTTTAGAAAAATTAGACGAAGAAATCATTAGAAATGAAGGTATAGAAGATTATATAGCAGAGCAAATAAGAAAGAATTTTATAAACAACGAAGATGTATTATTGAACAGAGAATATATGGAAGTAAGAGTAAAAACACACACAAAATTAAACATATCTGTTTCTACAATAGTGGACGTACAAAACAATATATTTAATTTACACACCTTTATGACAAATTGTACGCAAAAATATAATATATCTTACAATTTTGCTATAGAAGGTAAAAGACTAGTAATAACAATAGAAAACAAAGAAGCTAAAAAAGAGCTAATAGACGTAAATGCACAACCTATTTCTAATTATGTGGAAGTTTTCGAAACAGATGTTGTGGCAAAAGTTATAGTACTAACTAAAGACGGACAAAGACACACATTATATCTAAAAAATAACAGGACAACAACAGAAGATATGCTAGACCCAGATAGAGCACAGGGAAAAACAGAAGTTATATACGCAGAAAATATAGAAGATGCAAGGCAACAAGCACTAGACATTATAAAAGGTAACACATATAACCATAATGTAACATTTAATTATTACAATAGAGAACTAAAGGTGGGAACACCTATAACAATAAAAACAAAAGAATCTATAATTTACGATACATATATATCTGCACTAAATAGAGTAAAAGGAAGTAAGATGTATAAATATACTTGTGGAAATATAAGGATAGGTTTTATAGATAAATTATTAAAAGAAAGGAATAAGAGATAATAATGTTAAAAGGACATGTTTTTTCGGAGCAAATTTTTGGGCATCCAATATTTGCTCTTTTTATTAATACTTTTTTACATGGTAGAAACGGGGTAAGCAATAACTACAAAGAAGGAATGAAAATAACATCTACAGGAAGTAATATACATATAGCTCCAGGCGCAATATGTATACAAGGAAGATTTTTAGAGGAAGACTCTGGGAAAGATATTGTAGCAGATACAGATAACCAGTATTGCTCTTTAGTTCTAGAAATTAACCTGGATGCTGTAAATACTTCTTCTAATTTCGAACAAGCAAGTTATAAAATTGTAAAAAATGCAAGTAATTACCCTACCTTAAGGCAAGATAATATTGTAAAGGATAATGCAGGAATTTACCAGTGTGAGCTGGCGAGATTTAAAACCTCTGCAAATGGAATTTCCGAATTTGAAGACAAAAGAACTTTTTTAGACTTCGATACAATTTTTGATTATATAGAACAACAATATAATATTAAACTAGAAGAATTAGAACAAGAATTAGCAAAAGTGCAAGATGGAAGTGCATTCTTTTTAAATTCTAGATTAAAGATATTCGAAAACGAGCCAGACGATACACAAGGCAAAGAAGGAGATTTATCTATAACCTGGTTTAGATAGTAGGAGGAAAATATGAACAGAATAGACGGATATGTAACCCAACATCCAGAAGCGTACGAATACTATATAGAATGGGAAGAATTTAATGTTAATTACCAAAATAATACAAGTTCTATTAGGGCAACTTCTTATATTAAATGTAATAAGCATAGTTCTTGGGCTAATAATAAAACTCAAAAATTATGGATTGCAGGAAGAGAATTTAGTAATACATTAAATATAAGTTTAAGTCCTGGGGAAGTTGTACAGCTTGTAAGTGCTACCGCAGATAATATTGCTCATAATTGGGATGGTAGTTTAAGTATAGAAATTGCAGCTTCTGGAGATTTACCATCTGGTTCTGGTTATGGACCTTTATGGGGAGAGGCTAGAGGAAATGTGTGGCTTACACAAATTCCAAGGCAAGCTAATTTTACAAAAGTGGAAATTCGAAACACAGCAACAGAGCGTTTTGACGTATACTATAATTTGGACAAAACAGTAGATGCAATGCAATATAGATTAAATAATGGAGATTGGCAAAATATTTATCCATATTGGGGGAGCTGGAACAAAGAGTGCGCTTTTACAATTAAAAATCTTTTACCAAATACAAATTATAGCATACAGTTAAAAAATACTTGCAATGGTATAGATACCTATTCTCCTATACATAGAGTAAGAACATTAGATATTGCTAAATTTACAAACCTTAACGATTTCTTTTTTGGAGATGCAGTAAATATAACAAAAGTAAATGAATCTAACTGGTGGAACTATTTAACTATTAAAGTAGGAAATACAGTAATAGTAGAAAGACGTAAATTAGATAGTAATAATTTTGCTTTTATTTTTACGCAAGAAGAACTAGATAAGTTATACAAAACACTAGATGGTTTTAACAAAACAACTGTAGAATTTGTATTAATAACCAGCAACGAGCACCAAGATTGGACAAGCTCTAAAAAGGTACAATGTATATTTAATGGAAAGCAAAAAACTATTAATTATTACATAGCAGACCAAGTAAGTAAAAGAGCACAATTAGGGTATTATATAGCAGATGGAGTAAGAAAAAATGCAGTTATATTAATAAAGAAAAATGGAAAGTGGAGGAAGTGTCTATAATGCAAGAAAAAAACACAGTATTCAAAAAAATAACAATAGAACCGCTTACCATATATACGCAAGATAAATTTAAGTTAAAAATTAAATTATATCCCAAAATACCTATATTAGCTACAGAATCCATGTTGTTATTAACAACAGAATCTGGAGAAAAACTTGGAATAGAAGGAGAAAAAGATGAGTGAAACAATAAAAATTTCCCAGCTTAATGCAGTAGAAGAAGTTAACAACAATGATATTATACCTATTGTACAAGATGGCAGAACAAAAAAGGTAACAATAGAAAAATTATTGATAAAAGAAAGAAAAAAACTTGAACTGCTTAAACAAAATTTAATTAATGTAGAAACAAACATTGTAAATACTATTAACATTGCAGATTCTAGTGGACTCCCAGCTGTAGTTAATATCTATGGTAGCTCTGTACAATCTGCAGTGCCTAGCAGTACAACACCTGTAGAAATACAAAATGTAGATAAAGATATAAATATAATAATTTCTAATGGGGATAACAGTAAAAGACAAAACTATTTATTCCCAATTAATCCAAACCAAAAAATGGCAGAAAAAGACTATATAGATAAAAATGGAATACACCATCTAAGAAAACAAAAAATATTAGATGGAACAGAAGAATGGATACTGGAAATGCAAAAAGAAAATTACGCAACATTCCAATTAAGTCTAAAAGGAGCAATGGTAAATATAGGAAATAGAACAGAACTAGACGTATTATCTAATTATTTTCCAGCAAAAAAAGTCTATTCTACAGAAGAAGAAGGAATATTGCATATATGGGATAGCATATATATATCTTTTACAACCAAAACAGTACAAGAATTTAAGGCTTTTTTAGCAAATAAAAAAGCAGAAGGAAAACCAGTTGTAATAGAGTACAATTTACTTGCAGAAGAAACAGAAAAATTTTCAGAGGCGCAACAAAAAGCCTATAATACACTACAAACTGTAGAAACCTATAAATTGGAAACCAATATAAATACAGAACAAGCAAAGTTAAAAGTTAAATATGTAGCAGACACCAAAACTTATATAGATAATAGAATTAGTGCATTGTCTAATGCAATGTTAAATTAGGAGGTAAACATGTACGAAATAATCAAAAATGAAATTTTAAAAGGAAACTATGAATTAAAAGATATTTTATATAAAATTAACAGAATATGGATAGAAAATGCTATTACAGAGAAAGAAAAAGAAGAATTAGAGCAAATAGCAAGAGAAAATGCAGAGGCAAGTAATAGCTATGCAAGCGTACAAGAACAATTTAAAGAAATATGGAAAGTAATAGAGGAACACAACGTTAGACTAGATGCATTAGACGGACAAAAAGAACCAGAAATAGAATATCCAGAATATAAACAACCTCTAGGAGCACACGATGCTTACAAAATAGGGGACAAGGTTACATATAAAGGTAAAAAATATGAATGTGTATTAAATAATTGTGTATGGAGTCCAGAAGAATATCCATCTGCATGGAAAGAAGTAAAACAATAGAAAGGCTGCAACTATGGAAAATATAGTAGAGAGATTAGCAAAGGTAGAAGAAAATAACAAATCTAACGCACAAAAAATAATTACATTAGAAAAAAAGACAGACGAAAATGAAAGAATATTAAATAATATAGATAAGTCTTTAAGCGTAACAATGGAACAAATAAGAACTATAGCAGAAGATTTAAAACAGACTAGTATTAATTTTAAAGAAGCAATAGTGCGCAGTAATGCAGCCAACAGCAAAGAAACAGAAATATTAAAAGAAAAATACAACGAATTAGAAAAGAAATATGAAAAATTAAATAATAAATTAGAGCAAGAAACAATAATAAAGGACGCTAATAATTGGAGAAATAGTAAAAGTAAAATAATATCTTGGGTTATAACTGGAGTTTTAGCTCTTATTGCAGGCGTTTTAGGTTTATCTAAATATTTTGGATAAAAGGAGGAGTAAAAAAATGCAGAAAGCAATAGAAAAATTATTAATAAATATAGCAAACCTATTTAAGGTAAAAACGATTTTAAGCATAACTGTAATAATAACAACATGCATACTAACATTCAAAAATGCAATAAGTGTAGAGGCGTTTATGGCAATAGCTAGTGCTATAATTACATATTATTTTACAAAAAAAGAAAAGGAGGAATAATATGAACTTACAAGAATTTGGAAGCTGGGGACTAGCACAAGGAAGTGTGGCTAATCCAGAGCCTAACAATAAATATAAAGGGCAATGTGTAAGTCTAATACAGCAATATTTATTTAAAGTATTTAATAAACCTTTTAAGGCTTATGGCAATGCAAAAGATTGGGCAACAAAATATCCTAAAGAATATTTTAATAAATTAGCTAATAATAATAAAGTACAACCTGGGGACGTATTAGTATATGGATCTAATTATGGTGGAGGATATGGGCATATAGGACTAATAGATATAAATAAAAAATATTACGACCAAAACGGAATAAAAAAACTAGCAATAGGATACAGAGATACACCTTTTAGTGGATATGTTTGTATATTAAGACCTAAAAATCAAAATGCTTTAGGGTTAAATTCTGGCTATAATGTAGGACAAACCTATACATTAACTACTAATGTAAAAGTAAGAGATGGGGCTGGAACAAATGCAAGACGTAAAAAGAAAAGCGAATTAAAAAAATGCATTAGACCAAGAAAATGCTACATTAAAAGAGGGGACAGAAGTTACAGTTCAAGAAGTTAAAAATCTGAATGGAGATATTTGGGTTAGAATACCTTCTGGTTGGATTGCAGGAAAATACCAAGGCAATACATACCTTAAATAATTTAATATAAATAAATAAGAAACAGTAGGCTAATTTCTACTGTTTCTTATATTTGTCTATAATTGGTTTGTAGTATATTTCTTCTGCTTCTTTTCTAGCTTTTGCTGCATCGGGCAGTTCTTTATAAGAACCTAGATATATCTTTTTGCCTTTTAAGAAAATAAAAGCTTTATATTTTTTTGCTTGCTTATCCCAATAAACACCATTTATTCCAGAATTATTGTTTTTTCTTAAACGTTTAGGAGAGATTAAAGGCAAAGAAGTACCTTCTACTAAAAAATTATTTTTTCTATATTTATTTTTGGCTTCTATAAATTTCGTATTTTTCATTTTTTTATAGGAATTTTCTCTATTTAAACACCCACAAGATTTCGTATGCCCAGTTTTTAGATAAGTAGTAGTAGCAAATACAATATTACCACAATCACATTTGCATTTCCATTGTATTTGTCCGTTAGAGTTTCTTTTACCTAATCCTAGCACTGTTAATCTATTAAATTTTTGACCAGTTAAATCTTTAAAAGCTCCCATAGTTTACTCTTCCCAAATGTTATATGTTATATTTCCAGTGTTTTCGTCATATTTTTCTTCATAAAAGACTACTTCGTGTTCATCTTTTTCATCTCCATAAACGTGTTTTCTTTTTAAAGATTCAGAAAAAGCAACAGATTCATCCATTTGTCCGTAATATGTTGTTTTACTTTCCATATTGTTTCTAATGCTTTCACAATAGTTTTCAAATTCTTCTATAGTTAAGTTTTCTTCTATTTTTTTCATTTTAATTTTCTCCTTTATTTTTACTATTATTTTGCGTTAAATAAATATAATTGTTCATTTATTTGTCTTTTTATATCTTTTTCATAGTTGTTAAGTTTAAACTCTTTTTTATTATATGCGTTTAAAATTACTTTTGCTGTATCATCATGTTCCTTAAAATATATTGTAAAAACTTTTTGATAAAACATATTTTTATTTTCGCTTTCTTCAATGTTTATAACATTTTCTAATAATTCCATTTCTTTTAATATTCTTTTTAATTCTCTCATTTTAATCATTACCTTGCCTTTCTTTTATAATAAATTATTTACATTTTATCTTCTTACAAATTCAAATACATCTTTTGCTGTTCTATTATATAATTCAGTATTTTCATTTTCGTTTACAAATTTTAATCCTTCTATCATATCTGTAAATTCTTTTACTGTTTCTTTAGTTTCTATATTTCTAGCAACCCATGTTAAATTCTTTTCTCCATTTTCTATCGTATAATAAATTTCCTTTGCCATATTAATCATTTCCTTTCTTTATCTCTTTCATTAATATTATTGTACAGTATCGTACGATACTTGTCAACACTTTTTTAATATTTTTTATTATTTTTTTAAATATTCATCTCCGTATTTTCTAATCCAATCCGCAATGCTTGTAAAATTCTTATCTTCTTTAATAGCTTTTTTTAGTTTTTGGCAGTATTCCTTATCTAAATCTGCACCAAATTTTTCATATTTATTTTTATACCAATTATTTTTATTTTCAATGTTTCTTCCCATATAAAATCCTCCTTGCTTTTTTACATTATATAATATATAATTATATATGCAAGAGAGGATTGCTCCTCTCTTGGCTAGATTAAAGATTGTTTAGCATTTCGAACATTGCCTTAACTTCTTTTTTTCTAGTTTTTTGTGCTTGTCTTTCCCTTAAAAAGGCAAGCACGTTTTTTATTATTTGCTTCATTATTATCACCACCTCTCTTCTTAAGTTGTATATATTATACAGTATCGTACGATACTTGTCAACACTTTTTTGAATATTTTTTAATTTTTTTGAAAAAATATTAGTATGGAAAGCTATTTTAAGAAAAATGAAAAAGAGTTTATAAAGTATATAAAGAAGAATCCATTTTGTACTAGAGAGGAATGGGATAATTATGCAAAGAATAATGGATTATATAGTGCAAATACATTAAGGGCTCATATAGTTACAGAAGAAACAGCAGATTTAATAAAAAAGATAAATGCAGATACATTTACTTACATGAAAGAAATATACATTATTTTGCCAAGTAAACCTATACACTTATTGAAAAGAATTAGTGACTACAATAAGAGGGCACAACAACATGAGTGAAATTGAAGAATTAAGGCAAAAACTTCATAGAGCCATAGAAGAATATGGGCTTAATTCAAAAGAAGTATATATGATAAGTGTAAAAATGGATAGCTTGCTTAACAAAAGAGGATATACTAATAGCAATACAATGTATAATGCATATTTGGACAGTATGTTTGAATTAAGGAAAATATCTAAAATATTTGGTGAATTTCCAACAATAGACGAGTGGAATAAGTATGCTAAAGAAAATTATTTATTAAATTCTGAGAGTATTAAATATATTAGTGGTTTAGATTGGAATAAATTAAGAAATCAAATAAAAAAAGAAATGAATATAAAAAGTAGAAAAAAGTTTTAAAAAATATATCGCAGTGTTTATAAGACATTGCGAGTTTTTTTGTCGAAAACTAGTTTGAATTTAAATAGTAGGATTTGTATAATGTAAGAAAAAAAGAGATAGCTAAGTCCACCAAACCAAAACTATCTCTTAAAATCAAAACACACTTAAAAAGGCGTGCAATATTAGTATACCTTTTTGTAGTGCAAATTGCAAGAGGGGGAAATCTTATGGAAAAATGACAGGTTTAGGAATTATGCTTAT
>OJMH01002855.1_pt1 | contig 13737 bp, 9 predicted proteins | sample 1597111 | NCBI WGS metagenome assembly OJMH01 (sample SAMEA2452115, study PRJEB22498) | human gut metagenome | reverse complement strand
ACCTTCGTCTCCGCCGAGAACCCGCAGGAGTTCGAGGACGCCATCCAGGAGAACACCAAGCTCGTCTACTTCGAGACCTTCGGCAACCCGAACGCCGACCTGCCCGACTTCGAGGCCATCACCGCCATCGCCCACAAGCACCACCTGCCGGTGATCGTGGACAACACCTTCGCCTCCCCGTACCTGTTCCGCCCGCTGGAGCACGGCGCCGACGTCGTTGTGGAATCCGCCACCAAGTTCATCGGCGGCCACGGCACCACCCTCGGCGGCGTGATCGTGGAAGGCGGCAAGTTCAACTGGGCCGAAGTGCCGGGCAAGTTCCCGACCCTGACCGAGCCGGATCCGTCCTACCATGGCCTGAACTTCTATGAGGCCCTCGGCGGCGCCGCCTTCGTGACCCGCGTGCGCGCCATCCTGCTGCGCGACACCGGCGCCACCCTGTCCCCGTTCGCGGCCTTCCTGCTGCTGCAGGGCACCGAAACCCTGTCCCTGCGCGTCGAACGCCACGTCCAGAACGCGCTGAAGGTCATCGATTACCTGAAGACCGTTCCGGAAGTCGAGTCCATCTCCCACCCGTCCATCGAAGGCCGCAAGGACAACGAGCTGTACAAGAAGTACTTCCCGAATGGCGGCGGCTCCATCTTCACCTTCGACATCAAGGGCGGCAAGGACGCGGCACGCGTGTTCATCGACAACCTGCACCTGTTCAGCCTGTTGGCCAACGTGGCCGACGCCAAGAGCCTCGTGATTCACCCGGCCTCCACCACGCACTCCCAGGAGACAGTGGAGGAGCTCGAGGATCAGGGCATCCACCAAGGCACCATCCGCCTGTCCATCGGCACCGAGAACATCGAGGACATCCTCGATGACCTGAAGGGCGGCTTCGAAGCCCTTCGCGCTTCCGGCTTGGCCAAGTGAGGTCGACAGGAAGGTTGACGGCCCGATGAGAAGGGGCGCGATGCTAATGGGGTGCATCACGAATCATCGAGCCGCATGGGGTGCCTTCCGCCTGATCGCTTGACCCAAGGAATAGAAAGCTCGCACTGATGTCATGCAGTGCGGGCTTTCTTGCGTCTGTATGCCTCACACTGTTTGCGCAGAGGCATGAATAGTGTGAGACCTGAGACGACATAATCCTCAAGGATGAGGGCCGGCGCGTGGCCGACCGCCCAATTCAGTCTGGCGCACGATGGGGCGCGCCGTTATTTCTTCATAAGTTGGAATCATCATCCGGGCATAAGGCCCGGCCAAATATGGAGAGACATTATGAACGTGCAGAACCCGGCCGCATCGCGCGGCATCGCTATTCAGGCCGTCGACTTGGTCAAGAACTACGGCGCTGGCAGCAATATGGTCCATGCCCTGCGTGGCGTGAACGTGAGTTTCGAACGCGGCAAGTTCACCGCCATCATGGGCCCGTCCGGCTCCGGCAAATCCACGCTTATGCACACGCTCGCCGGCCTCGACTCCGCCACATCCGGGCATATTCTTTTCGGCGGGGCAGACCTGACCCGCATGGACGACAAGCAGCTCACCTTGCTACGTCGCCACAAGATCGGCTTCATCTTCCAAAGCTTCAACCTGTTGCCCATGTTCACCGCCGAACAGAACATCCTCATGCCACTGACTCTCGCCGGAGACAAGCCCGACCACGCCTGGTTCGACCTGCTCGTCGATACCCTGGGACTGAAGCAGCGCCTGAACCACCGACCGAATGAACTGTCCGGTGGCCAGCAGCAGCGCGTGGCCATCGCCCGCGCGCTGATTACCAAGCCGAAGCTGGTGTTCGCTGACGAGCCGACCGGCAACCTCGACTCCGTTTCCAGCGCCGAAGTGCTTGGCTTCCTGAAGCGTTCGGTCAACGAGCTTGGCCAAACCATCGTCATGGTCACGCACGATGCGGTGGCCGCCTCCTACGCCGACCGTGCCATCGTATTCGCCGACGGACAGATCGTGGCCGACGAGGCGAATCCCACTGCCGAAACGATGAACGAGCTGCTTATGGCCGAACGCGAACGCGCCACGCGCACTGCCGTCACCAGCACACGCGCCGACACGCTCGCCCGTCTTGCCGGTGTAAAGGATGTGCCCAACCTGCCCATCACCGACGCTCCATTGCCCCCAGCTGGGAGAACCGGCACCATGCGCCATGCCCGCGCCGCCGCCCAGCACGCTCGCTGAGCCGGAAAGCGAGAGACAGGACACCCCCATGTTTTCCATCACTCTGAAACTCATGAAGAAAAGCGCCAGGATGCTGATTCCGGCAGGCATCGCCATCCTGATCGGCACTGCGTTCATCGCCGCTACCTTCCTGTTCGGCAACGCGATGAACGATGCGCTTGCCGCTCAGAACACCGCCCAGCTCGGCGGCGCGAACTACGTGATCAGCCCGGATAGCGGCAAGGACCTGACCGATAAGGACCAGGACTACATCTACACGCGCACGGTTAACGACTTCCAGCTTGACCGCATCCGCGCCACCGAAGGCGTCAAGGACGCGCGCGCCAGCTACGCGGGTTCCGTGACCGTAACCCGTGGCAACAAGCATGCCAGCAGCTACGTCATCACCACCGCCGCAAAACGTACGCTGCTGCCGGTCACCATCACGCAAGGAGACCAGCCGGCGGACAGCAACGAGATTGCCCTGACCAAGTCCGTAGCCGACCAGCTTGGCGTCAAGGTAGGGGACCGTGTGACCGTCAACTCGCAGGCGGCGCAGTATGCGGGCAAGACCGGCGATTCGGCCGGTAATACCGGTGACGCTGGTGATGAGTCGGCCCAGAACGCCGATGGCACGAGCTCGCACGACGGTGATTCCGATGCCGCGTCCGGTGCGTCCGTCTCATCCGATGGTGCCAACACTGCCGACTCCGGCATGACCGTGCGCGTGGTAGGCCTTACCGACGACCCGAACGGTGCCTACGCCTACTACGGTGGCGCTTCCGTGCTTTCCGACAACGTTATTACCGCGATGGCCGGCAGCAACGATTTCGGCAACCTGCCTGTCTACCTCGTCTATCTCGATATCGACGATGCCAGTGACACGGCTGCGGCATCCACCGTGAAACAGGTCAGCACACTGCTCCCTAAGCATTTCAGCGTGCAATCCCGTGCCGCGCTCGTCGAGGAATCCGTCAAAAGCATGAGCTCGGGCGAAACCAGCATCACCACCATCTTCCTGCTGAGCTTCGGCATACTTGCCATGCTGGTCGCGGCACTCGTCATCGCCAACACCTTCCAAGTGCTCGTGGCACAGCGCCGCCGCACACTCGCCCTGCTGCGCACCATCGGCGCGAACAAAAGCCAGCTGTATGTCTCCGTGCTGTTTGAAGCCGGTGTGCTGGGACTGATCGCCTCCGCACTGGGAGTGGGCCTGGGCATCGGACTCATGGCCGCACTATGCCAGTCGGGCCTGATGAAAGCCACCGGCATGACCATGCGACTGGTGCTATCCGGTCCGGTGTTCACGGTGCCTATGGCATTCGGCATCATTATGACGGTGATTGCCTCGCTAGGCTCTGCGCGTTCCGCTACCGCCGTCACCCCGCTGGAAGCGTTGCGACCCATCGAACTGACCGACACGCGACGGGCCGGTGTGGTCCGCGCCGTGATTTCCGTGCTGCTGATTGTGGCCGGCGTGGCACTGTGCGCATTCTCTGTATGGCAGATGTCCGAGAACATCGCCGGACGTGATTCAATGGCCGACAAGCAGTATCCGCTGGTGCTGCTCGCCGCCATCATCGGATGTGCATTGATCTTCCTTGGACTGGTGCTTTCCGCCACGTTCTGGCTACCGGTGCTCATGCGCGGCGTGGGCGCGATGGTTGCACTGGCCGGTCCGTCCGCCAAAGTGGCACATGCGAACATTCAGAAGAACCCGCGCCGCGTGGCCGCCACCGGTGCCGCACTGCTTATCGGCGTGACGCTGGTCTCCACCATCGCCACCGGTGCCGCCAGCGCCAAGCAAACCATGAACGAGGCGCTGACCACGCGCTACAGCGTCGACATGATTGCCGCTGGCGCCGATATGACTGGCAAACAGGCCGGCGAGGCAGCCAAAGTCAAGGGCGTTCAGAGCAGTATCTACGCGCCGACCCGCATGATGACCATGAAGGATGCCGACGGCAAGAGCCTGAGTGTGCTGGTCGTGGGCGTGGATGGCGTCGACGCGCTGCGCAAGGTGGTGCGCTCCGATTTGTCCGGTGTGACCATTGATGGCGATTCCGTACTGATGCCCAAGTATTCCGCCGCTACAGGCAAGGATATTCCGCTGGACAAGAGCGTTACGTTCACGGCTGGAGCGGCCGAAGCACAAGCCGATGCCGCCAATGGTCCGTCCGGTAATGATGCGAACGGCAGCGCCGAAAACGGCAATGGACAATCCGGCGGCACACAGACGCTGACGCTCAAACCGCGGAAGGTGGACTATCGCCGCATTGCCTCCAACTACGCCGCGGTCGCCTTCGTGGACGCCAGCCACTTCACCAACGGTGGAATCAAGGCCGACGGGCATATCATGCTTATGCGTATTGACGCCGAGGGCGCGGGTGTTGCGCTGAACGACGTATTCACCAACGTGCAGAATGTGTTCTCCGCCAGTGCTGGTGTTACCGTGACCGGTCCGGTGGCCGAACGTACGCAATGGGAGACCATGATCAACGGCATGATGACATTGTTGGTCGGTTTGATTGCGGTGGCTGTGCTCATCGCCTTGGTCGGCGTAGCGAACACGCTGAGTCTGTCGGTGATCGAACGCACACGCGAATCCGCCACCTTGCGTGCCATCGGCATGACGCGCGGCCAACTGCGGCGCTCGCTGGCGGTGGAGGCGTTGCTGCTTTCGCTCGTCTCCGGCGTGGTGGGAGTGGTATTGGGTACCCTGTTCGGCTGGCTCGGATCCTACATGGTGTTTAGTTTGTACGGCGACACCGTGTTCCCGTTCGAATGGGCCACCAACGGTGTGGTGCTCGGCGTCGCCGCGCTCGCCGCTCTGCTGGCCAGCGTGGCACCCGCCCGCCGGGCCGTCAAAACGCCACCAGTTGAAGCCTTGGCCGAAGCGTAGAGCAATAAGCTCCCTCATCAGAGGGAGCTTTTTTGTTACACCAGCCCGTTATCGTACGCGAAGACTACAGCCTGTACGCGGTCACGGGCGTTGATTTTGGCGAGGATATGCGCCACGTGGGTTTTGACGGTGGGAAGGGAGATAAAGAGCTTGTCCGCGATCTCCTGATTGCTCAGACCATGGGCGATCTCCACCAGCACCTCGCGTTCACGGTCGGTAAGCAGATCCAGTTCGGGATCGGTGTATGCTGGGCGTGACGTATTGGAACCGTCGGAAGCGGCTCCGGCAGGGGAGGGGATGCCGGTCATCGAGCCGGCACCGTTGCCGGCCGCACCGCCAGAGACGCCGACGGCGGAACCGTACACGGCACCGGAGCGCGCGACATCGCCGGTCAGCGAACCATGCTGCGCGTAACCGTCCTGCATCATCTTTTCGATGAGTCGCTTGGTGGCGGAAGGCGCGATAATCGCATTGCCTTGGAATACAGTACGAATCGAACTGAGCAACGTTTCCGGTTCGGTGTCCTTGAGCAGGAAGCCCGAGGCACCGGCATTGATGGCCGCCATCACATACTCGTCCAAATCGAACGTCGTCAGAATGATTACGCGCGTCGGCCGGTCGTCAGCCGATTCGGCCGAGACGGTCGCGTCGCCCGGCGCGGCCGAGAGCGAGGTAATACGGCTCGTGGCCTCAATGCCGTCCATGCCGGGCATGCGCACATCCATCAGCACCACGTCGGGATGCAGGGATTCCGCCAACGCCACGGCTTGGGCGCCGTCGGACGCCTGCCCGACCACCTCCATATCCGGCTGCGAACCAATGACCATGGCAAAACCGGCACGCACCAGCTTCTGGTCGTCCGCAATAATCACGCGAATGCTTCTGCTCTCGTTCATGCTCTCCACTGTATCCGTTTCCTATCGGAGCGCCGTTCCATAAACACCCTGATTGTTCCCTGAGTTCTTATTGGGCAAGGCTCTCATCGGGGTAACGTTCCCGCGTGTTGCATCTGACTATCCAACGAAGCCGCCGGTCGCAACTGCATATCCGGCTGCACACCCTCATGGGCCTCGTCGCTGAACCCGGTTTCACGCAACACTTTCAACAGCTGACGCATACGAGCCAATGCGGCGCGCCCCCGAGCGCCAATCGCGGCAAAAGCCGCTGCAATCTGCATACTATCAGGCGCATGTTCGGCGTTGAGCATCACCAGTCCCTCATCAGCCTGCGCGATCACCGATTCCAGCGTGGTCAGTACTTCGGTTTGCATCGCCGCACTAATACGGTTGCGCTCTAAGTTGGCCGCCAGCACCTTTTGCCGCTCCTGCTCGGCTCGCAGCGCCTCCTCGCGTTGCAACAGCACCAGAGCGTTTGCGCCACGTGAACGGCTCCATCGAGCCATCGCAATGCAGGCAAAACCGACCAACATGATTCCCACGCCCGGCAGCAAGCCGGACAAAACCAGCCTCCATTTTGAGAGCATGGAACTACCATCGGGCAAAAACAGATGGAACAGCTGACTGTATCCATTCCACCCAGCCATCACCTTGATGCCCGCAAGCCACGAGTCGGCTGCCAGCGCCACGCTCACCCAGCGCCAAGCGGACTCTCGTCCATACAATACCGCCGAATACACGGATACCATCGCAAACATATTGATGGCCAAGATCGATGGCAAGAACAACAGTTGCACAGCAGACAGCACCGCCATCGCCAGCGCGCTGCCCTCTGGGAAGCGGCGGCGGAACGCCAAAGGTGAAAGCATAATAATCGTCAGCGTTATAGTCGGCACGCGGTTCGGCGAATACGGGGCATTGCCGATCATCTGCAAATCGCCATACGTGGCGGAATCAAATAGCGCAATCAGCACGATAGTGGCGATAACGTCCATCAGAAGATAGTGCCGCTCGGTCCACTGCGCAAATCGACCCACCCAGTTCGACTCACGCGTATCTCCTTGGTCGAGTACTTTGGGGCGCGCCCGATCCATCAATCCTCGTATACGCGAGATAACGGTTAGCACCGGATCCTCCGTATCGGTGCCAGACTGTGGGGCGGCAGGGGAGAGCGGAATCGTAGCCGCCACAATAAAGCCACCATTCGGCCCTGGGCCGGCCTGCACGCTGCCACCCAACGACTCAATGCGTTCATGCATACCAACCAATCCGTATCCGGGCTTATGACCGTCTGCTGCAGACGCCGCGCCACGGCCGTTATCGGATACGGTAATCGACAGCACATCGTTTGACCAGATTTCATCGATGGTGGCTTTAGCGCCCTCGCCCGCATGTTTGCGCGTATTGGTCAGCGCTTCCTGCACAAGACGGAACACGGCGGTTTCCGCGTCGGCGGACAGCCGGTCAGGTTGCGCTTTGCCGGTCATATGCCGGGACACCACCAGATGACCATCAAACAGCGAATCGATGTCGGCATATCCGGTACTGCCACTCGCACCGAACACATTGAACAGACGCTGCATATCATGCTGCGCGCGTTCGGCCTCATGCCGAATCGTACCCATCGTGTGCTTGGCGATGGCCAGATCATGCGCACCCGCATACCGGCCGCCATCCGACTGCACAATAATCGTGGAGAGCGTATGTGCCACCACGTCATGCATATCACGGGCGATGCGTGCGCGTTCGGCCAGCGCCGCGATGCGCGTCTCCTCGGCCTCTTTCGCCACAATGGAGGCGTTGCGCTCGCGCATGGCCGCCAGCGTGGCGTTGCGCGCTCGCTGCCACAAGGCCATGATGATGACGCTCAGCACGCTCGATTCGATGAGCGCCGCCTCCATGCCGAAGTCAGCGAGCATCTTGGCCCCGCAGTTGACGGCGCCGCTTGCCCCCACGACGCCGGTGACCGCCGGGCATGCGGGCATCGTGATGGCATCGGCCAGCCAGCCGTCGCGGATGACGCGCGAACCGGAGGAAGGTCCGGCGAACAGCGGACCCACGTTGAAAGACACCGACCAGACCGTCGCCGCGACCAGTCCCATGACGAACGCCGTGACGATGAACCGCCAGGAATGTCGGGGATTGCCGTACAGAATCACCGAATACACCATGATAAGGGCGTAGAAATCGAAATACGTGATCGCCGGGCCGAACACAAGATGCGTGATGGTCAGCGCCACGAACAGCCAGGCCGCCGGCTCCGGGCGATACCTGCGCAGCATCAGCGGCACGAAGACCGGCAGCGACCACAGCGTCATCGACGCCTGAGTTGCGGGAAACAATATGCCGCCCGTCGAATCAGGGCTGGTGACGCCGTTGAACGGCACACAACCGGCGATCAGCACCGCGGCGAGCAACGTGTCCCATAGCAGTGTGCGGGTCGACTCCCGTGCGCACCATGCCCTCACGCGCGCCATCATCTCCATAACGCACAATGCTAGCGTGTCCGGCGACGAACCGGTATCACTCTTCAGGAGGATTTATGGACTAGAGTCTTGAACCATGACAATGCTGAGCAAATACTATGTGCCCGGACTGGCCATAGAGGACCATTCCATCGATGTTCCGCTCGACTGGACCGGCCACGAGCCCGGGCGGGCGTTCGACGGGGAAACCATCAAACTGTTCTATCGCGTGGTCACCACGCCCGAACACGTGCATGACGACCTGCCCCTGCTGATCTTCCTGCAAGGCGGTCCCGGCGGTGCCGGCCCTCGCCTCAACAGCCCGACTTCTGATGGCTGGATTGAGGAGGCAACCAAGCATTTCCGCGTGATTCTGCCCGATCAGCGCGGCACCGGCCGCTCCTCGCGTGTGGACACGCACGCCATGGCCCGCATCGCCGCCGCGCACGACGATGATGCCGCGGCCGGCGCACGAGCCCAAGCCGACTATCTGAAGAAGTTCCTTGCCGATTCCATCGTGCGTGACTTCGAACATCTGCGCCTGACCGAATTCGGTGGCCGCAAGTGGGTGACGATGGGCCAAAGCTACGGCGGCTTCCTGACCCTGACCACACTGTCCCTGTTCCCGGCCGGCGTAATCGCCAGCTTCACCACCGGCGGCATCCCGCACGTGCCGGCCGACGCCGCTGAAGTGTACGAGCATACCTTCCCGCGCATGGTGCGCAAGACGACTCAGTTCTACGAGCGCTACCCACAGGACAAGGAGCGCGTGGCCGCCATCGCCGACAAGCTGCCGACTACTGCGGAAGTCGCCGAATTCATTGGCAAACTCACCGATTCGGTACTGAATCCGATGGCTGGTACCGATGTGGAGCATCGACTTGGCGTGATCGCCGGCATGGCCGCCCACGGCTTCCCGCTGATGCCGAACGGCGACCCGCTCACCGTCGAACGCTTCCAGTGCTTGGGATCCGACTTTGGCATGAAGCCGAGCTTCGAGCGTGTCCATTGGATTCTTGACGACGCCTTCCTTGATGGCGATGGTTCCGCTTCTGCCGACTCGCCGTTGTCTGACGAATTTTTGACCAAGGTGATGAACGCCACTTCGTCGCGCCCGCTGTACTGGCCGCTGCAGGAGTTCATCTACGCCAACGGTGAGATGGAACAGCCGATTCGCTGGGCCGCCCAGCGCGTGCGCGATGGCAAGCCCGAATTCGGTGCTGATGAACGCCCGCTCAACTTCACCGGCGAGGCCATGTTCCCGTGGATGTTCGAACAGGAGTCTGCGTTACGCCCGTTCAGGCCGGCCATGGACCTGCTCATGGAAGACACGCACTTCGGCGTGATCTATGACGAAGAACAGCTGGCCCGCAATGAGGTGCCGCTGCAGGCCGCCGTTTACTTCGACGACATGTATGTCGATTCCGGTATGCAGCTCGACACCTTGAGCCGCGTGGGTAACAGCCACTACTGGACCACCAACGAATTCGAGCATGACGGTCTGCACGGCTCGCTCGTCTTCAAGCACCTCTACACCGAAGCCCTCAACCGAGGCGACCTCGAAGAACTGTTCTGACTCAAGGAAGCAAGCTCCCTCTGATGAGGGAGCTCTGTATACATGCACGAAAGGAAAACGTATGACTCAGAACCTCACCATCGGTTTTATCGGATATGGCAACATGGCCCAGGCCATCGCCCAGGGCTTCGTTGACGCGGGCGTGGTCACCGGCGGCCAGATGGTCGCTTGTGCTGCCCACTACGACAAGCTTGAGAAGACCACCGCCGAACTTGGCGTGCGCCCGCTGCACAATGCGCTGGAAGTGGTGACGGCCGCTGACGTGGTCATCATCGCCATCAAGCCCTACCAGATTGCCGCCGTTGTCAAGCCGCTGGCCGACGAACTTGCTAAGCCGGGCAAGATCGTCGTCTCCATCGCCGCCGGCTGGAATCTCAAGAAGTACCAGGACCTGTTCGCCACCGAAGACGGCGAATCCGTTGACTCTTCGGACATCCATATCCAGTGCACCATTCCGAACACTCCGATGGCTGTGGGCAAGGGCGTGCTCGTCACCGAATCCGTCAACACCCTGACCGACGACGAAACCGAAACCTTCGAGCAGCTGTTCGGGCCGATCAGCCTCATCGAGCGCGTGGACACCGCGCATATGAACATCGCCATGGTGGTGGCCGGCTGCGCGCCCGCCTTCACTGACATGTACATCGAGGCCTTGGGCGACGCCGGCGTGCAGTACGGTCTGCAGCGAGCCACCGCCTACCGGCTCGCCGCCAAGATGGTCGAAGGTGTCGGCGCGCTCTACATGGCCACCGAAACCCATCCCGGGGCCATGAAGGACGCCGTGTGCTCGCCCGGCGGCACCACCATCAAGGGCGTCGCCCAGCTCGAAAAGGACGGTTTCCGCGGCTCGGTCATCGACGCCGTCGATGCCATCGTCGGCTGACTGCCAATCAGAGTTCGCGTATATTCGCATATCACAGTCAAAGCCTTCGAGCCGTATGCTCGGAGGCCTTTGCATATGGCCGGTTCACCACATGCAGGTTCAAGGTGTCCAGCTTCTCCCTAGACTTGGAATCATGTCTCTTACTATCGGAATCGTCGGACTGCCCAACGTCGGCAAGTCCACCATGTTCAACGCACTGACCCGCAACAACGTGCTGGCCGAAAACTACCCGTTCGCCACCATCGAGCCGAACACCGGTATCGTGCCGCTTCCGGATGATCGTCTGCCTGTGCTGGCCAAGCTGGTCAACACGGAGAAGATCGTGCCGGCCACGGTGACCTTCGTGGACATCGCCGGCATCGTCAAGGGCGCCTCCGAAGGCGAAGGCTTGGGCAACAAGTTCCTGGCCAACATCCGCGAGGCGGACGCGATCTGCGAGGTCGTGCGCGCCTTCGAGGACGACGACATCGTCCACGTCAACGGCAAGGTGGATCCGGTTGCGACGTACTCCGCATCGCCGTCCACGCGGATCTCGCAGGACCAGGGGCACTGGTCCGAGAAGATGAGGGCGAGATTGGTGAACCTCCCGTCGGGGGTCCTCATTATGGTGGGATCCCAATGCCTGCCGGAGCGGGAATCCCTTCTCAGGATGGCACCGCGGAAGCTGAGGTCCTGGATGTCGGATTCCATGCTTTCGAACGTCACCTATGTATGCTGGTACATCTGGCCACTAACTATTATGAATAATAATAAATGTTGCCACTTTTTGATATTAAAAACGTGGAGCAATCAAAAATATCGGATGTATAATCCAACCGTATGACAGATTACATCCATGATACCAATCCCCCAAATACTGACAGTCCGATTCAGAATACGGTGATTCGAGTGGCAAGCATTCCGTCCAATGTCATCGAGAAAATGAACGCACAGGGCACCGTCAAGGTGCTCGTCACCGCTGGAAAAGACGGGCAGCCCCATGCCATCGTCTGCGGCACCATCATGTCCCCCGCTCCCGACAAAATGGTCGTCGGAGAGGTCCTGATGAAGAAATCGGCCGCCAACCTGGCCGAGAACCCGAAAGCCTCCTTCATGATCGCCGCCGGCATGGAGGCCTGGGAGATCGACGTCAAGAACCCTGTCCGCATCGACTCCGGTGCCGACCTCGACAAGATGAACGAGGCCCTCGCCCCCATCCACCTCCACGCCAACGCCATGTGGGTGTTCGACGTCGAGGCGGTCTACGACCAGGGCGCCAACCCCAACGCCGGAAAACAGATCGCATGATCCAACAGCCCGCCTTCGGGCGGGCCTAACCCCTTTATAACCGCCATCCGTTTTCTTATGCATGGATGGGACAGACATAACGACCTGGCTGGGTGACAACCTCCCCCAGACCATCCTCCTGATTGGAGGTCTGCTGGCGGAGCTCATCGCCGTCACATATGTCAAGGACAAGGACTCCTGGAAGTACAAGGGGATGGTGTTCCTCGGCTTCGTGTTCGGGGTCTTCATGGCCATAGAGGCGTCCGCCTACTACGGCACATGGGCGATGGTAACATCGGTGTTCGTCGCCGTGGCGGCCTTCACGCTCATCATCCGCCCGTTCCGCGAGGTCCACTTCGCGGTCATCATCGCGCTGTTCGTGATGGTGCTAGTGTACATCTGGCTCGGCGGGGTCACGACGGTGTCCGACTTCGACGTCAGCTTCCTCTCCGAGAACCCGGTGAGGATCATCGTCGCGTTCATACTCGGTGCGGTGGTCTACGGGCTCCTGAACTTCGCAGAGGCTCTGGTCAAGGGAATAGGGAAGATCCTGAACTGGTGGCCGCTCCTCCTGGTGCTGGGACTGATCTGCATCGCGGAGGCCGCGTTCATGTTCCTCGGATATGGTTCGATTACCGATTACATCTCGACAGGTGCGTGATGCTGGCTCCGAGTAACCTTTAAATCATATTAGCAGATGGAGGGGAAGAGCGGGCTTGTGGCTTAGCCAGGATATAGCGCTGGCCTTCTAAGCCAGACGCCCCGGGTTCGAATCCCGGCGGGCCCGCCTAGGATGCAACCCCTCCGGGGGACAACATTCAGGAAGGAACGATCATGAAGAGAAGCTCGCGCGCCTGGAAGAAACGCGGCAACCAGCGTTGGAAGTGGCGCAAGAAGAAGATGAGGAGAAGAAAGAGAGCAGCGAAGATGCGCAAGAAGTGATTGCAACTCGCAATCACGCTCAACAAGGGGGTATAGGCTAACCTGGCAGACTGGTGGGCTCCAGTTATTGAGAGTGATTGAAAATGGGTTTGCTGACAGTTGATGACTAACTGGAGCGATGACTCATTGATTCATCCGGGGTCGCTCCCCGGTGGAGGAAACCCGCTGACGAGGGTTCAAATCCCTCTGCCCCCACCTTGCGCACTTCACTACTTCTAATTCTCTGGCACTTCGGTGCCGAGCAAACTTTTCTTAAATCCCTTAATTCTGAACAATTCCATCATCGGTCCGATCATTCGGCCCTTCTGTGAGATTCGATAGAAGAATGGTAAGAGGTTTGCCGGGCTTCCGCCCGGTCAGTTCTTGAAGCTGTGGATCGGAGCGGGGATCCTTCCGCCCCTGTTCACGAAGTCGGCGCAGCCGTACTTGTTGACGGGCATGATGCCGGCGTCTCCCAGGAGGCCGCCGAACGCGACGCGGTCGCCCACGGTCTTCCCTATGACGGGGATGATCCTGACCGCGGTGGTCTTCTGGTTTACCATGCCTATGGCCATCTCGTCGGCGATGATCCCCGCGATGGATGTGGCGGGGACGTCCCCGGGCACGGCGATCATGTCCAGGCCCACGGAGCAGACGCAGGTCATGGC
>OJMH01002851.1_pt1 | contig 13748 bp, 9 predicted proteins | sample 1597111 | NCBI WGS metagenome assembly OJMH01 (sample SAMEA2452115, study PRJEB22498) | human gut metagenome | reverse complement strand
AGCGTCCGCAGAATCTCACCAGCCATAATCATCCCCATCACACCGGGCACAAAGGGCAGACTGCCGGGCACGGCGCGCCGGTCGCTCCCCTCCTGCCGGACAGGCAGAGGAACCTCCTCCGAGTAGACCACAGTCTGATGCCGGATTCCCCGCTTCCCAAGCTCCCGCCGCAGGACGCGAGCCAGCGGATCGGTGTTGGTTCTGAACAGATCGGCAATGCGGAACTGCTCCGGGTGGCATTTGTTACCCGCGCCCATCGCGCAGATAAGCGGCACCCCGGCTGCCTGACAACGCAGCACCAGCTCGATCTTGGCGGCGACCGTATCCACCGCGTCCGCCACGTAATCGAAAACGGAAAGGTCTATGCTGTCCGCGGTTTCGGGCAGGTAGAACATCTCATGCACCGTGACGCGGCAGGCGGGATTGATATCCAGGATGCGCGCCCGCATGACCTCCACCTTGGGCTGTCCGAGGGTGGAGTGCAGGGCGACAATCTGACGGTTGAGATTGGAGAGCGAGACGGTGTCCCGGTCGATCAGATCAATCTGTCCGACGCCGGCGCGCGCCAGCGCTTCGCACAGGTGCCCGCCCACGCCGCCCACGCCGAATACCGCGACGCGTGCATCGGCAAGATTGGCAACGGCGTCCTCGCCCCAGACGCGCGCCGTGCGGGAAAATGCTTCGGGAATGCGGTCGATGGATTCCATACTGTACAGGTTTCCTCCGAAAGAATCATGATACTTTGTATTTTACCACAACTGCGTAAAAATTTCAAGATTCTTCTTTACAAAATGCGGCACTTGATTTATAATGTGGGTATAGTTCGGATAAAAAATCGCACACCGATACGAAAGGAACGCCCACACATGAAAGAATTGTCTTATTTCCGCGAAACCAGGAAGGACAGCACCCTGCTGTACGACGGGAAGGTTCTGCACGTTTACAAGGATACCATCAACCTGCCGAACGGAAAGACCGGGATGCGCGAATACTGCCGCCACGGCGGTGCCGTTGCGGTCGTACCGCTGACACGCGAGGGCAAGGTGGTCTGCGTCCGGCAGTACCGCTACGCACTGGGACGCGTCACGCTGGAGATTCCCGCCGGAAAGCTGGATCACCCCGGCGAGGATCATACCGAGGCAGCACTGCGTGAGCTGCACGAGGAGACCGGCTACCGCACCCCCGCGCTGACTCCCATCGGGGAGCTGGCAACCTCCCCCGCCATACTGACAGAAATTATCTATATGTACCTTGCCGAGAATCTGGAGCCGGGCGAGACCGATCCGGACGATGATGAATTCCTGGAGCTTGTCGAGATCCCGCTGGAGGAATTGGTCGGGATGATCCTTGCCGGCGAGATACAGGACAGCAAAACGCAGGCTGCCGTTCTGAAGGTGTACCTGATGAAGCAGCGTGAGCAGGAGGCAGGCAGATGAATCAGGCAAATCCTGTCCGGACCGATCTTGCGCATCTGCGCACCGAGGCACGCAACCCGCGCACCCTGCACATCGACACCCTGCCTACGCCGGACATGGTGCGGCTGATGTGCGAGGAAAACCGCGTTGTGGAGGATGCCGTCGCGGCGCAGGCAGATGCCATCGCCGCCGCCATTGACATCATTGCCGCCCGGCTGGATGCCGGGGGACACCTGATCTACGTCGGCGCCGGGACATCCGGGCGGCTGGGCGTGGTGGATGCGTCCGAGTGCCCGCCGACCTTCGGCGTGGATGACCGACTCGTCCGGGCTGTCATCGCGGGCGGGCACGAGGCGATGTTCCACGCCATTGAGGGTGCGGAGGACAGCGCCGAGCGCGGCGCCGCCGAGCTGGAAGCCGACGGCGTGGGCGCGGGAGATGTTGTCGTCGGTCTGTCCGCCTCCGGCGGAGCACCGTATGTGCTGGGCGCCCTGCGCCGGGCACGCGAGCTGGGCGCGATACCGATGGGCATCACCTGCAACCCGGAAAGCCGGATGCACCCCCTGTGCGATGTCATCATGGCACCCTACGTCGGACCGGAGGTCATCACCGGCTCCTCTCGTCTCAAGGCAGGGACAGCGCAGAAGCTGATCCTCAATATGCTCTCCACCGGAGCGATGATCCGCACCGGCAAGGTTGTAGGCAACCTGATGATAAACGTCCGCCCCACCAACGTCAAACTGCGTGACCGGTGCATCCGCATCCTCATGGAGCTTGGCGGATGTGACCGCGATACCGCCGCCGCACTGATCGACGATTGCGGCGATATCCGGACAGCGCTCGGCAGGCTGGGCAAATAAAATAGGGGCGCCCCGGAGGCTCTTCCTCCGGGGCGCTTTGTCTCAGACCGTTTACGGGTTCCCTTGGTTCGGATTGTACAGTGCGAGCCTGACGGAACGCAGCCACTCTGACGTAACGACCTCGTCCACGTGCTGGATGAAAACGGTAACCGCATCCTTTTCATCGCACCAGCGCATGAATATATCGTAAGGTACCAGTTCGGATACGTTCTGCCCGCTTTGCTGCCCGGCGGCATCGGCGGGTATTTCATAGTCGATGAAAGCTGTGACGGTACGGTCGCCGTCCTGCACCGTCAGGCGGATATAGTGCCATGTGTATTTCTCGTTTGTCTTGGTAATCATCTCGCACGGGACACCTTCAAAGGTCGTCTCCGTGTGTACCCAGTCCTTGCCTTCCTCCGTGGACGGATCAAACAACTCGTCATAGTTTCTGCTGAACCATCCGAACGGATCGGCTGTCGGTTCGGGATGGATCACGCGGTATGCGGCAATGTCCGTGCAGGATATTGTCATTACCATGTTTTTCCCTTCCGGAGGGTAAATAAAGTAACCGTACTTTGACCCCTGCCAGTAAGCGCGGAGGGAGCCGACGGTGCCGTCAGGCAGGGCGGGACAGTACAGCCGCGCCGTATTCACTGTCAGAATGCCGTCTTCCGTGCGGGAGAAGATGGTCTTTATTGTATTCTCGTGGGAAGAATCCACGCCGCGGGCGGCGGCGTAAAAGGCATCGACCGAGTCAAACAGGATCTCGCCCATCTGGCAGCCCTCCACCGTTGCGGTAGGCGTATTGCCGTTGACAAAATTCATGTAGTAAACACCGCCCTTCTCGGTCACAGCGAGGCGGTCTGTTGTAAAGCTGCCGTCCGGCGGCGGCGTGACGGCGGCGGCTTCTGTGGCGGTTTCCGTATCGGCTTCCGTGCCGGTTTCCCCCTGGGTATACGCGGAATCTTCCGCCACCGATGCGGCAGCGCCGATTTTTTCGGAGAACTCTTCAGGAAGTGCGCAGGCAGCCAGGCACACGGCAAGCAGGACAGCGACTGACAGTACGGGGATTCGTTTCATGTGGATACCTCCTTCTCACGTTCTTATCACCCGTGGATGCTCACGTGTGGATGCTCACGTGTGGACGCTCACGCATCTACGCAGGACAATGCAAATCCAGGCACGGCAGACGTGTGCATCTTACAGTTATATTATACCAATATCGGAGCACAAGTCAATACACATTATTAACAAAAACAGAAAGTGCAAATTAGTCATTGCGCCGAGAGCACCGTTGATTGGACATCAAAGGAGATCAACATGGCAAGAAGCCATGGGTATCTCATCACGACAGGCGCCGGAGCCCCCATTTTTTGTTTGACATTTCGCGCAAAATGTGATACAATATGAAGAAAGACGGTCGGTAAAACGGCTTTGCCCCTGCCGGGGTGAGCCGCCCGACTGCCCCCCGATCAGGGGAACTGTCAAAAGGATACACGATCATGCAATACGTTTTTTCGGATAAGATTGCCAACCTGCGTCCCTCCGCCATCCGTGAGATCCTCAAGGCGCCGTCGGACGCGAACACAATCAGCTTCGCCGCCGGGAATCCGTCCCCGGAGTCCTTCCCTGTCCGCGACCTTGCCCGCCTTGCCGCCGATCTGTTCGCGCAGGAGTCCACCACCGCCCTGCAGTACGGCGTAACCGAGGGCTACGAGCCGCTCCGGCGCGCGGTCGCCGAACGCCAGCGGAAAGTCTTCGGGATCGGCAGATCGGGCACCGCCGGGGACACCTTCCGTGACGAAACTGTCATTGTTTCGGGCGGTCAGCAGGCAATCGAGCTTGCCTGCAAGGTTTTCTGCAACGAAGGCGATACGGTTATCTGCGAGGAGCCTACCTTTGTGGGCGCGCTCAATGCCTTCCGCTCCTGCGGGGCGCGCCCGGTAGGCGTCCCGCTCCGGGATGACGGTCCCGACATAGAGGCGCTGGAGCGCCTGCTCCGGTGCGAGCCGCGCGTCCGGCTGATCTACCTTATCCCCACCTTCCAGAACCCGACCGGACTGACCACATCATATGAAAAGCGGGTGAGAATATATGAACTGGCAAAGCAGTACGGCGTCATGATCCTGGAGGATAACCCCTATGGGGAACTGCGCTTCTCCGGTGGGGATGTTCCTACCATCAAGAGTATGGATACCGAGGGGCTGGTCATTTACACGTCCTCCTTCTCCAAGATACTCTCCGCCGGTATGCGGGTCGGTTTCGTGATTGCGCCGGAGGCAGTGGCATCCAAGATGGTGGTCGCCAAGCAGTCCGAGGACGTACACACCAACCTGTTTTTCCAGATGCTGTGCTACCGCTACATGACCGAATGCGATCTGGATGCGCACATCGCCTCCATCCGCGCCCTGTATCGGCACAAGTGTGGGCTTATGCTGGATGCGCTGGACGCCGCCATGCCCTCCTGCGTCACCTTTACGCGCCCGGCAGGCGGACTGTTTATCTGGGTGACCTTGCCGGAGTATGTGGATATGCCTGCATTCCTGAAGGCAACCGTCGCGGCAGGACTGCGGGTTGTACCCGGTGCCACCTTCGGCTGTGACCCCGATGCACCCTCGCGCTGTTTCCGGCTCAACTACTCTACCCCCTCGGACGGGCAGATCCGGGACGGCATCCGGCGGCTGGGAACAGTCGTCCGTGCCGCCGTCGGGGATGATACGGAAGGAGACAGATCATGACACACTGCTATACGGATTTTCTTCTGCTGTGCGCGCTCGGCACCGCCAGAAAAAACGAGGCACTGGCAGATGCACTGACAAACACGGACGCACTGCTGTGCGGATGCCTGACGGAGGACACTCTGATCCACGGGCTGACCGTCCTGCAAAACGAGGGCTACATTTCCCTGCCCGGCGGCGAAGTAGACGCAGACACGGTCTGCCTGCTGACCGCCAAAGGCAGGCAGGCGATAGCCGTGCCGGTTCTGGGCCGTCTGTTCGGCAGGCGGAATGCCGCTCTTTTCGCGCGGGAAGATGCATTCCTTGCCGCGCCCGCCGGGAACGGCGAAACTACGGTCGTACTGCGCCCCGGCGCGTTCGACACTGTACACAGCCGCCTGCTCCGCGCCGCCGGAGCGAACGGGGATTACGACGGTGCGCCGTGGATCACGGTCGCCCGCTGTGAGGGCGGCATGGCGGTGACGCTCCGGGTTCCGGGCGAGGAGGGAACGGACGAATCGGATGACAGTGCTGCCGACAGCGGCAATGTCGGTGACAGTAGCAGTAGCAGTGACAGCAACGGTGGCGGATCGTATGACGGCGCAGCCCCGGAGGACGCCCTCGCCATGTCCGATTCCGTCCGGGCGATTTACCCGGACGGGCTGTCTGCCGGACGTTTCACGGATCTTCTGCTGGCAGTGCGGGACTTTTTCTGCGGCAAGCCGCAGGTGCGCAAGGCGGCATTGCCTGCCGGCACCGACCTGTACGCTGTTTCGCTGATCCGCGAGGATGCCGAAGCGGTCAGAGTCTCCGCCGCACCGATACGCTTCAACAAGCAGCGGTTCCGTGGCGGGCGGGACGGAGAACTGGACTACGCCCAGTGCGGCGATGACATGCTGTACTTTACGGAAAACGGGTATCGGCTCGCCGGGGTGCTCTGCGCGGCATACGCCTCGGTGTGGGAGTTGCTGGAGGACGGGGAGCGCGCGGCGCTGAACGAGCTTCGGCGGCACATTCGGTGACTGTTCGGTCGCCGGGGTGTTCAAAAACTCATTTTGAGTTTTTGAACACCCTTTTTTTGCAGGCAGACCGCGCCACGACACCGCCGGAAATCCGGCATGAACCGGACAAGCGCCGCATACAATCGGACAGACCACAGGTCACCTCCGCGCCCCCGCCGGGACAATCCGCCGGCACCCGCAGAGGTTCTCCCCAAGAAAGGACGATACCGTATGCAGACGCTGACCCGCTCCGCCGTTTCGGCGGGTTCTGCACATCCCCATCCCCATCCCCATCCCCTGCCCCCCGCCGAAGTGGAAGCATCCCGCCGCCGGGGCGGAAGTAACCGCCTGACGCAAAAGCCGCGGCGGGGCTTCTGGCGCAGATTCCTCGCCAATCTGGGCGATCCTGTCATCCGCATCCTGCTGTGCGCCCTGGGGCTGAACCTGCTGTTCGCCTTCCGGGGCGCAGACTGGTTCGAGACGGGCGGCATTGCGCTGGCAGTCTTTTTGGCAACGCTGATCTCCACGCTGTCCGAGCACGGCTCCGAAGCGGCGTATGCCCGGCTGTCCGAGGTCTGCGCACGCACTGTCTGCCGTGTCCGGCGAGCGGACGCCGCCGGGCAGGAAAGCGTGCGGGAGATCCCGACGGAGGACGTTGTCTGCGGGGATATCGTCACACTTGCCCCCGGCGAGCAGATCCCGGCGGACGGGCACCTGCTGACCGGTGAATTGGCGGTGGATCAGTCCGCCATGACAGGCGAGAGCCGGGAGGCACGCAAAAGTCCTGCTCCGTCTGACTCCCCCATGCCGGAGCAGCTCTCACCCGCCGACTCCTCCTCCCTGCTCCGGGGCTGTACCGTGCTGTCCGGGCAGGGGGAAATGCTGGTCGAGCGGGTCGGCGACCGGACGTTCCTGGGCGAAATATCCGACGAGGTGCAGACCGACACGCGCGAAAGCCCGCTCAAGCTACGACTGACCCGGCTTGCGGGGCAGATCAGCCGGATGGGCTACCTCGCCGCCGCGCTGGTGGCGCTGATCTTCCTGCTGAACGCCTTTCTGTTCGACACCGGGTTTGACCGGGCAGTCATCCTTGCACGGCTGTCCGACTGGCGCTGGGTCTGGAATACCTGCTTCCATGCCGCCACGCTGGGGCTTACCGTACTGGTCGTGGCTGTACCGGAAGGACTGCCCATGATGATCGCCGTGGTGCTGTCCTCCAACATCCGCAAAATGGTACGCGACCAGGTACTGGTGCGCAAACCGGTCGGGATCGAGGCGGCAGGAAGCATGAACATCCTGTTCACTGATAAGACCGGGACACTGACCGAGGGGGTGCTGTCGGTCGGCTGTGCCGTGCTGGGCAACGGGCAGGAATTTCCCGACCTTGCGGCTCTGGCTACCGGCGCGCCCGGACTGTACGCCTGCATAGCGGATGCCTGCATGACCAATACGCAATCGGTACCCGGTATCCCTGCAGACGGCATCCCGGGCGGAAGCCGGAAAATCGCGGAAGCCCCCCGCCTGCGGGCGCTGGGCGGCAACGCCACCGACCGGGCACTGATGGACGGCGTGCTGGCAAATCCGCCGCTCCCGACGCCGCCGACCGGGCGCGTGCTTGCCCGCCTGCCCTTCGACAGCACGAACAAGTATGCCGCCGCACTGATCGGGCGGGGCGGCAGTCGGTACCTGTATGTCAAGGGTGCGCCGGAGCGCCTGCTTCCGTGGCTGGATGGTGCACTGGCACCGGACGGAAGCCGGCTGGGGCGGGCGGACGGCTACGATCGCGGCGGATTTGAGCGCCGCATCCGGGCAATGACGCGTGCCGGCGGTCGCGTCCTCCTGCTGGCACAGAAAGAAATTCCAGCCGGGCAGCCTGCCCCGCGCCGGCTGTCCCCGGACGGCGGCGGCTGGGAGGGACTGACGCTGGTCTGCGCACTGCTCCTTGCCGACCGGCTACGCCCGGAGGCACCTGCGGCGGTGGAGAAATTGCGCCGGGCGGGCATCCACGTGGTCATGATGACGGGGGATAACCGCGATACCGCCAGTGCCATCGCGGGTTCCTGCGGCATTCTGGGCGGCGGCACCGATCTTGTGCTGGAGAGTCGGGAGCTTTCCGACATGACCGACAACCGCCTGCGGGAGCTTCTGCCGCGCATCGCCGTCATCGCCCGCGCGCTCCCGACAGACAAATCCCGCCTCGTGCGGCTGGCGCAGGAAGCGGAACTGGTGGTAGGTATGACCGGGGACGGCATCAATGACGCGCCGGCACTCAAACGGGCAGACATCGGCTTTGCCATGGGCGCCGGGACGCAGGTCGCCAAGGACGCCGGGGACATCATCATTCTGGATAACAATCTGTCCTCCATCGCCCGTGCCGTCCTGTACGGACGCACCATCTTCAAAAGCATCCGGAAATTCATCACGCTCCAGCTTACCATGAATCTGTGCGCCGTCGGCGTATCCATGATCTGTCCCTTCATCGGCATTGACGCGCCTGTCACGGTCGTACAGATGCTCTGGATCAATCTCATCATGGACACGCTGGGCGGTCTTGCCTTCGCAGGCGAGGCTCCGCTGGAATCCTACATGAAGGATCGTCCCAAACGGCGCGACGAGCCGATACTCAACCGATACATGATCCACGAAATCGCGTGGTTGGGGTGCTTCACGATCGGACTTTGCCTGCTGTTTCTCAAGCTGCCCGCCGTAGCGGCTCATTTCCGGACTGCAGAGGACAACATCTACCTCATGACCGCCTTCTTTGCTCTTTTCATCTTCGCTTCGGTTTTCAACTGCTTCAACGCCCGCACCGATCGTCTCAACCCGCTGGCAGGGCTGTCCGAAAACCCCGGCTTTACCGGCATCATGACCGCTGTTCTGCTGGTACAGATCCTGTTCGTCTACCTCGGCGGCTCGGTTCTGCGCACCGCCCCACTGACGCTTCGGGAGCTGAGCTATACTTCCCTGCTGGCGCTGACCGTCTTCCCTGCAGAACTGCTGCGCAAGATCCTGCGCCGGCTCCGCGGCAAAACGGAAGGGTATTGAAGGAAAAGAGTCCATGCAACCAAAAAGGAACCCCCGCGGGGTTCCTTTTTGGCTGGCGTCCGATGCTCAGTCGGGCTTTGTCTCGCTGAGGTAGCGGGTGCCGATGTAGCAACGCTTGCCGTTATACTCAATCACAACATAATTGCCGTAGTCTTCCAGAATGACCACACGGTCGCCCTTCTTGAGGTATCCGACGATGTTGCTCGAGGAGCTGAAGTCCGGCGAGGAACGCACATTGAGGGCGGTCGCGGTCACGTACCGGACAACAGTCTGCTGCGGTTCCTGCGCGGTTTCCGTGGCAGTCCCGGTCTCAGTCTCAGCGGGCACATCGACATCAAACAGGTCGCGGAAGGACACAGCCCGGCAGGTATCCGCGCCGGTCGGAACGCCGATGGCTTCGGTATCGCCGTAGCTGTATGAGCAGATGATCTCCACATCCTGCCGGTAGGTATCGCCTTCGACGGTATATGTCATTGAAACGCGGAAGGAGGAGTCGGCAAGACTGCCGTTCGCATTCAGTGCGGCGGCGCCCGTGACCTCAGTCAGCGTCACATTGTCCGCAAGCGTTTGCAGGGACTCCAACAGCGCATCGCGGTACTGATCCCGGACGCCGGATACCGTGACCGATTTTCCCGATGCGTTCAGCGTCTGAACAGCGACAGGATCAAACGGCAAAAGTCCCGGTGCGATGACGCTCTCATATATCCATGCAACCTGCGGCGCGGTCAGCGCGGGCACCTTCACGCCAGCATCGGTCAGGTAGAACGTGCTGCCCTGCAGCGTATAGCCACCGGTTCCGGACTGCGTGCAGTTTCCGCCTACCCGGCGCCATTCCACGCTGTTTTTGACTTCGGTGGACTGCCCCGCGCCATCGGTCAAGCGATTGACGCAAACAACAGTCACATGGGCGCCGTCGGTATTCGCTGTCCGCACGGCGGCGGCGATCAGCATCCTCTGCGGATCCGTAAGCACATCGACCGGTTCCGTTGCGGTCGCGGTTTCCGCGGAAGTGGGAGGCTCAGTAGCAGGATCACGCGTGGTCTGCGTGCTGTCCGGTTTATTGGTCGAAGGCACAGGGGCCTCGGTCACCGAACTCGTTGCAATCGGAATATTGGGCACTTCCGGATGGACGACAGAAGCGGTTTCCCCGTCCCCTTTCGTTTCTCCGCAGGCAATGAGGGACAAGACCAGCGCAAGGGTTGCGACGGCACTCATAAGGGACACAGTAGCTCTGATTTTCACGGAATATTCCTCCTATACGAAAAAATTCAGGAAACACCGAGCCTTCCAGCCGCCCGCACCTTCCCTGCCCCGCGTACGCTGAGACAGTCGGTCGGTGCCTGCGTCCAAAGTGAACGGTGCTACTTTCGTACTTCTGCTCAATTTGCTCAATAATTATATCATACCTGCGTACAAAAGTCAAGTGGCATATTCAATTCAAGCAGTTTCATTGACGCAGGGAACCTCTGAAAATTCCGCATCTATACTCACGCATAGGCGCCCCCCTGCCAAAGCCAAAATTTCCCGAAATATATTGACAAACGAGAGGAAACGTGGTATGATATCAGCGTGGTTACGAAATGCTGCTGCATCGTTGGTCATTTGGTGACGATGGAGCGATTTGATGATTACCGCAAATACTGTGTTTGGAGGTGTTGTTATGCATAATAGAATAGTTTTTTATTTCAGGATACTGTTTATGCAGGCGGCACCTACGTTTGGTGCGGTGTAAAATAGTTGCCGGTGTGATATACCGAGGCAGGCTGAAATGAGAATTATTCATTTTGGTCTGCCTTGTTTTTGTTGACTGAAATGAATAAAGGTCATTTTGCCTCGGATTATTCATGCAACCTGAAATGGAGTTGATTCATTTCAGGTTTTTGTTTTTTAGTAACCACAAACTTTAATTTACGAATTCAATAATTGAAAGGGTGAGGCTTATGAATCGTCTGAAACACTATCTGTTAAACATGCAAAGCAACACGACCACATACAAGGAAATGTATGACGGTAAATCAATCCTTGTGCTTCCCAATCCCGATCAGGATCCGGAAGTTCAATATGACCCTGTATATTGGCATGAGGACATATCCTGCGAAATCTCCTATACTCACAAATTGGCATACAGTAAACCGACGCTCACATGGAGCATCCCCATTGAAAAGTTGGGATTTGACACGGCTACCGAAGCCGCGGCGGACCATTGTTTGCGTGCTTTTATACCGTATATTGACGAACTGAACGCCGGACTTTATAACCGCTCCCGTCCCGATGACGAAAATGGAAAGTATTATATCTACAAGCCGGGAGGAGAGGTGCTTGTACGCAACACGGCGTATTTTGCTCTTCGTCTGCAGAAGGATTATATCAGCGGAAGCGGAAACACGATATATTTGCTGGACGATGACGTTTCCCGTCCTCCGAAAATGTGTCTGTGCATCCGGATGCAGGTACAACTGCCCAAAGGAAAACTCAGAAAAGCAATTCAAATGCTTTGCCGCGACCTGCCCGCCGCTGTGGATATGTTTGTCGCGCAGTTTGACATCGTAAAGTTCAATCAAACCATCGCACTTTCGACCAAACAAGCGGACATCCGCGCGTGGCTCGAAAAGAGTGACTACTGCGCTTTTATTGCCAATGGCAGCATTCTTCCGCGTGCCAAGACGACCGATCTGCCTCTTACGGGTGCTATTCCGTTTTGCTCGACACCAAATGACGAAATTGAAGTTTGCGGTGTGCGGGGTATGGCGATCCGGCGCGGGGTAACCGTCATCACCGGTGGCGGCTATTCCGGAAAATCCACCCTGCTCGATGCCATATCCGCGGGTATCTATGACCATTGCCTTGGCGATGGCCGCGAGCTGTGCATCACCGATGCTTCAGCCATGACCATTTCGGCGGAGGACGGGAGATCCGTCAAATCGGTCAACATCTCTCCGTTCATCAAGTGGTTGCCGGGCGGAGACACCCGCGATTTTTCCACCGATCACGCCTCCGGCTCAACCTCGCAGGCAGCGAACATTATGGAAGCCGTGGACTGCGGTGCGAAACTCTTGCTCATCGACGAGGACCGAAGCGCTACCAACTTTATGATTCGTGATCGGATGATGAAGGAACTGATAAAGCGGGAGCCCATTACCCCGTTTACTGACCGCGTAGGCGAATTGTTCGCGTCCTGCGGAGTTTCCACCATATTGGTCATCGGCGGAAGCGGGGAGTATCTGGCTGTGGCTGACCGCATCTACTTGATGGAGGACTACCTCATCCATGATGTGACTGGGCGCTCGCGGGAAATATGCGAGGCATGCGGTGTTTCGCCCGATCTGCCTCCCAAGACCTCGTGGACGCAGGCGCGCACGCTCCACTCAACGAACTTTACTTCCTACCCCAAAGGGAGCGGAAGTGAGCGGCTGGAGGTATCCGATATGGGCTTTATCTTCATTGGTGATGAGAAGATTGACATTCGGGGGCTTCATGATATTGTGTCCAAGCGACAGCTGGATGCCCTCGGGTATATGCTTCGCTGGATTGAGCTTCGCACCACCGATTGTCGCGTTCAACTTGATGCCGTTATCGATGCACTCTATGATACGATTGCAGCCGAAGGTCTGGACACGGTGTTCTCGTCCTTCTTTACCACGACAGAACGTTTTCTTGATTTGCCGCGGAAGTATGAACTGAAGTCGGTTATCAATCGTATGCGAGAAATTACCTTTCAGGCAGGTGATGTGCAGTGAAGGATGCCTTTGTCAGCGCGGAATAGGGAGTGACGGCAACGTCATACTCCTGCAACCGACCAATGAGTTCTCCCGGACCGCGATTTTCCTTTCACCTTGAGAATTTGCGAAAAAACTTTTCTGAAACCTCTTGACAAACGCCTCTGGTCGTGGTATAATGTGCAAGTCGTCACGTGAGGCCCCATAGTCAAGCGGCTAAGACGTCGCCCTCTCACGGCGAAGGCGTGGGTTCGATTCCCGCTGGGGTCACCAAACGAAACAAATCCGAACTATTTCGCAGGTCGAAATTGGTTCGGATTTGTTTTTTTACTGTCTGCTTGGCAAGGAGCGCACCGCGCGGTGCGCTCAATATATTACTGGTTCAATGCATCTAGGCTCTTCAAAGCTATAACGCTCGACATATATTATTTAATCTCAGCCAAGTCAAACGGCTCCTTCTCATACAGTCCTGCCGATGTTTTGAAATTCTCTTTTAATACCCTTTCAAACAGTTCTGATTTATTGGCATACTCAAGATTTATCTGACTCCATAAATCTCGGCTTATTATCAATTGCACTACATTAACCTTTCTATAATTACCATACGCACTGTCAAAGTATTCTAAAAATCCGGTTAGATTTATAAATTCGACGTGGTTATATGTATCCGAATCGATAACCCGAGCAACTGAGCGCAGCAAGAGAGTCTCCAAAAAATTCATTCTTTCCTTTTTGGCATGAACCGTGTCAAATTCTTTGGGAATAACTGCGTTTCTTTTCTCATCATATATATATTCATCTATCACACAAATATCTCTCGCATTTGGTATTCTATACTCATATGAAAGAGTTTTTGTTGTTTCATCATACTGAGAAACCTCACTGTCTGCGTCGTAATAATATCCATTTCCCATACCAATAGTGAAACAGTCGCTTTGCAGAACTTTATTGAAGAAAGGCCCTGCGGACATAATCCTGGACAGGGAGAAAGGAGGGGATTATGTACACAAGG
>OJMH01002842.1_pt1 | contig 13785 bp, 9 predicted proteins | sample 1597111 | NCBI WGS metagenome assembly OJMH01 (sample SAMEA2452115, study PRJEB22498) | human gut metagenome | reverse complement strand
GATCCAAATACCGTCCGCTCTTCTCGAGCGCTACGGGAAAGTCCCCCTCGAGCGAGGAGGCGAATTGTTTTTCGTATTCCGTTAAAGAAACCCCGTATTTCGTGCGCAGGCCCAGCATGACAAACTCGAATTTAGCGTCCGTTTCGGAAACCTCCTCGCAATCGACCGCGGGATAAAAGCCCGAAATGATACATTTCATATACTCGTCCAGGTCAAACGTGTTTGTGAAGCGTTTCCCTTTCATAAAGGAACTGGCCGCCACGCCCGCGCCGATATATTCACCGCGCTTCCAATAATTGAGATTATGGCGACTTTCAAAACCCGCTTTTGCGAAATTGGAAATCTCATAGCGTTCGAAGCCAAGCTTTTTCAAAAGCCCTCGGCCGAAATCGTACATGTCTGCCACTTCGTCGGAATCGGGCAGCTCCCCATTGAGATAATCGGTATAAATCGGCGTACCGTCTTCGACGGTCAACGCATACATGGATATATGATTTGAGCCGCAGGCCGCCGCCAGCTCGATCGTTTTGCGGATATCTTCTTTCGTCTGGTTCTTTAACCCCAGCATCACGTCGGTACTGAAATTTTCACCTTTCAGAAGCTTTGTCGCATAGACGTAGTCGCGCGCATTATGAATACGGCCCAAATCCGCCAGCTGTTCGTCCACCGCCGTCTGAAGCCCTATGGAATAGCGATTGATCCCCGCTTCCTTATACGTATTTACCTTACTCTCGCCGATCGTGCCGGGATTGAGTTCCAGCGTCACCTCTGCGTTCGGCGTGAGCTTAAAACATTTCCGGACCTGGTTCATCGCCCCCAAAATAAGCTTAGGCGGAATATAGGAAGGGGTCCCGCCGCCGAAATAGACGGTGCGGATCCGACGGTCGGCGAGCCAATCGACGGCTCCGTCCAATTCGCGCCCCATCGCATCCAGCACGGAATCGACACGCCCCACCTCGGCGCTTTTGAAAAAGTCGCAATAGGCGCAAATCCTGCGGCAAAAAGGAATATGGAAATAAAGTCCGGCCATGTGACTAACGAATGAAAACCGAACGCCAGGCGGATCTACTTCAACGCAGCCCGCACGCATCCTATATTGTTACAAATATAACAAAATATAAGACGCATTATTTCTCTGTAACAGAAATTTCACACAATAGAATAATAAAAACGGAACGAAAAACCCGATGATCGAAACAACGGACAAAAGAGGAAATACAACTCCCTGTAAATACCGGCGGAGGAACCCCGAAAGGTTCCTCCGCCGCAAAATCCGCGCAATCCGGCTATCTGGCCTGCAAAACAGCCCGCAGTTCGCCGTCGGTAAGAAGCATCAGCATATCGCCGTCCACTTCATAATGAGTCGCTCCCGACAAAACGTCGCCGAAAGCCTGCTCCCGATCCAAATCGGGGCAGAACATCCGGGTCGAAGCCATGTTCTGACCGACGGTCAGACCGCCTGTTTCCGTGGTTTGGTAGGAACCCATAAACCGGTTGCAGGCTCCGAGCCCCGAAAGACGTCCGTCCTCACCGAAAACGACGGTAAAGAGGTCGCCTTCCACCGGTACGGCACGACCGTTGAGCTGCACAAGCTGCCATTCGGTGCCGACAAAAGGTTTGCCGTCGCCTTTCCGATGTTTACGGCAGGGACAACAGGAGGCTACGAGCATCACGAGGGCGGCGAGTGCCGCCAGTTTCATAAAACGTGTCATAAGCTATCGATTTTGAATCTTTATCCAGCAAAATATGTGCAAACATAACCAAAATAATCGTAACTTTGTACTCCGCCACGGTTCCCGAAGATAAAAACGGCCCGGTCGCAGGAAAATAGAACTTAAAATCGAACATTCATGCGAAACGGGGCGAAAAACGGGGTTGCCGACATACCCTGCGACCGAAAAAGCACGCACCCTATTTCCGATCAAACGAGAACCGGGTACAACGAAAAAGAAAATTCAACCATAAATTTTAACGAATCAAAATAATACGACACTATGAAAACCATTATCGCATCTCCCAAAGCCCCCAAAGCGGTGGGCCCCTATTCGCAGGCAGTAAAGTGCGGCGACACGCTCTACATTTCGGGACAGCTCCCGATCGACGGCGCCACCGGCGCGATGCCCGAAAGCATCGAAGACCAGACGCGCCAGTCGCTCACCAATCTGGGGCACATCCTCGAAGAGGCGGGTTATTCCCACGCCGATATCGTGAAAACGACGGTCCTGCTCACCGACATCGCCGATTTCGCCGCGATGAACGCCGTTTACGCCACGTTCTTTACGAAGGATATGCCCGCACGCATCTGCTATCAGGTATCCAAGCTGCCGATGGGTGCGAAGGTCGAGATCGATGCGGTCGCCGTCAAGTAAAACGCGTCCGGTCAGCGGAAACACGGACGGAAGGACCGCGCTTCGCCGCCCATAAAAACGATTATATATACTCGAACGACGCGAGATTCCGCGTTGTTTTCCGGGCTTGTCCGCAACCGCCTGCGATCGGCGTGCATATGCGCGAATCCGACGCGCCGTTTTCTATCCGGTCGGAGGGAAACCGGACCGCAGAGCGGGAAAGAACTCCCGACAGGGAGCATCAAACACAGGGGCAACAAAGTTATATAATCATGTTACAGAGGTAGTAAGCTCAACACTTCGCCGTATAGATGCACGACGGGCAAACCGGCTTGCCGGGCGAAAAACGAGGACTGACGACTCCGCCATTTTCCAAAATGTGCGTCCCGGATCACTGGGACGCACGTTTTATCCATTGTTGATAACTTTGGAATAATTTGTCGCGGGAAGATTCGAAAATCCCGAAGAAAAGCAGGAAATTTGTATAGTTGGGACCGAACGGAACAAGCCTGCATCGGTCCCGATTCCTGTAAAGACATAAAGAAATAAAACTCAAGATATCATGTCAAGCAACAAACAACCGGGCCTCCCGACCGAAGTGTCCTACAACGAAGCGGTCGAAGCGTCGAAAAAATATTTCGACGGAGACGACCTGGCCGCTACGGTTTGGGTAAGCAAATATGCCCTGAAAGATTCGTACGGCCATATTTACGAAAAAACTCCGCGCGATATGCACGAGCGCATCGCCGCCGAGATCGAACGGATCGAAAAGAAGTACCCCAATCCTATGAACCGGCAGGAGGTGTTCGAACTGCTCGACCACTTCCGCTACATCATCCCGCAAGGCGGTCCCATGACCGGTATCGGCAACAACTTCCAAGCGGCTTCGCTTTCGAACTGCTTCGTCATCGGCCACAAGAATCCGGCAGACTCCTACGGCGGCATCTTCCGCATGGACGAGGAGCAGGTGCAACTGATGAAGCGGCGCGGCGGCGTGGGGCACGACCTTTCGCACATCCGCCCCACAGGTAGTCCGGTGCTCAACTCGGCGCTCACCTCGACCGGTATCGTCCCCTTCATGGAGCGTTACTCGAACTCGACGCGCGAAGTGGCCCAGGACGGTCGCCGGGGAGCTCTGATGCTCACCCTTTCGATCAAACATCCCGACGCAGAGCGTTTCATCGATGCCAAAGTCGATACGAGCAAGGTGACCGGCGCCAATGTTTCGGTCAAAATCGACGACGAATTCATGCGTGCGGCACTCGCCGGGAAGAAATACCACCAACAGTTCCCGATTCACTCGGACAAACCGCTCTACCAGCAGGATATCGACGCCAAGAAACTTTGGGACAAGATCATCCACAACGCCTGGAAATCGGCCGAACCGGGCGTAATGTTCTGGGACACGATCATCCGCGAGAGTATTCCCGACTGCTATGCCGACGAAGGATTTACGACCGTGGCGACCAACCCCTGCGGCGAAATTCCGCTCTGCCCCTACGACTCGTGCCGCCTGCTGGCGATCAACCTGTTGAGTTACGTGGACAAACCTTTCACCAAAGAAGCGTCGTTCAACTTCGAGAAATTCAAGCAACACGTCGAGAAGGCGATGCGTATGATGGACGACATCATCGACTTGGAATTGGAAAAAATCGAGTTGATCATCAATAAGATCGCCGCCGATCCCGAAGACGAAGACATTCGCCGCGTGGAACTCGAACTCTGGAAAAAGATCCGCACGATGGCCCGCAAAGGACGTCGTACGGGACTGGGCATCACGGCCGAAGGCGACATGCTCGCAGCATTGGGACTCCGTTACGGTACGCCCGAAGCGACGGCTTTCGCCGTGAAGGTACAGAAGACCCTCGCACTGGAAGCCTACCGCGCCTCGGTAAAGATGGCCGCAGAGCGCGGAGCGTTCGAAATTTTCGATGCACGCAAGGAGGAGAAGAACCCGATGATCGGCCGCATCCGGGAGGCCGATCCGGAGCTCTACGCCGAAATGGTAAAACACGGACGACGCAATATCGCCATGCTGACCATCGCCCCTACGGGAACCACCTCGCTCATGTCGCAAACCACGTCGGGCATCGAACCGGTTTTCCGTCCCGTCTATAAGCGTCGCCGCAAGATCAACCCTTCGGACCAGGATGCCAAAGTGGCTTTCGTGGACGATATGGGCGAAAAGTTCGAAGAGTACAACGTCTATCACCACAACTTCGTCAAATGGCTCGAAGCCAACGGATACGATACCTCGAAACTGCAAGACATATCGGACGATGAGCTCAACCGGTGGGTAGCCGCATCGCCCTATCACGGCGCGACGGCCAACGACATCGACTGGGTGGCCAAAGTCAAGATGCAGGGCGAAATTCAGAAGTGGGTCGATCACTCGATTTCGGTGACGGTCAATCTGCCGAACGACGTTTCCGAAGCACTCGTAGCGGACGTATATCGCACGGCCTGGGAGTGCGGCTGCAAAGGGGTAACGGTTTACCGCGACGGCTGCCGCGAAGGCGTACTGATCGATAAGAAGAAAAAAGCGGCAAAAGAGGAGAACGGGCAGACCATTCTCAAACGCCCCAAATCGATCCCGGCGGACATCGTGCGTTTCAAAAACGGCAACGAAAACTGGATCGCCTTCGTCGGCCTGCAGGATGGACGCCCTTACGAAATCTTCACGGGTAAAATCGAAGAGGACGCCATGTATATTCCGCCCAAAATCAACAAGGGCTTTATTATAAAGGTACGCGAGGAGAACGGTTCGAAACGGTACGACTTCCAGTATATCGACCGATACGGCTACACCAACACCATCGGCGGCATTTCGCGCCTGTTCAACGAAGAGTTCTGGAACTACGCCAAGCTGATTTCGGGCGTCCTGCGCCACGGCATGCCGATCACCAACGTCGTATCGCTCATCGAATCGCTCCACCTGAACAGCGAAACCATCAATACCTGGAAGCTGGGTGTGGAACGAGCACTGAAGCAATATATCTCGGACGGCACCAAAACCAAGGACAAGTGCCCGAGCTGCGGCCAGGAGACGATGGCCTATCAGAACGGGTGTCTTACGTGCATGTCCTGCGGGTACTCGAAATGCGGTTGATTCTCTGCCGACAGACAATAAAATATACAAAACGTCAAACGAGGTCCGGGCTTTTGGCCCGGACTTTGCTTTTAGCTTCTACAAAAGGATATATAGAGATGAATCAAGCTCCCGTGTAAGGGTTTACATACACGAAAACAAAAAATTATTACACATTAAATTCGAACTACATGAAAAAATTATTCATTACGATGGCACTCGTTCTTTGTGCCGCAGCCGCTTCAGCCCAGGTTGTCGCTGTCGCAGAAGAAATCGTCGTAGAAGAGCAACAGCCCAAGAGACGAGGCTGGGCCGGTTACGAAACCAACCGTTTCTTCGACAACTGGGAAATCACCGTCGCCGGAGGCGCCCAAATTATGGTCTTCAACGGCACGCTGGGAAAAGACGATTTCGGATCGTCGCGCTTCAACCACATCAACTGGCAGGCCGACTTCTCGCTGACCAAATGGTTCCACCCCGTAATGGGTGCCCGCCTGCAAATTCAGGGCGGCCAGTACCAGAACGACACGGCATTCGGCAACCAATACATGAAAGACCCGTACATCTTCACGCACATGGACTTCATGGTGAATCTGTCGAACTGGATCGGCGGCGAGCGTGACGACCGCGTCTATTACGCAGTGCCTTTCGCCGGCTTCGGTTACCACGTATCGGGTTTCACCGACAAATTCCAGCGCGACTGGGGCTACGGGACGGACCACTCGTTCGCTTTCACGGCCGGTTTGCTGAACAAGTTCCGCGTATGCCCGGCCCTGGACATCGAACTGGAACTCAAGGCTTGGATGCTGCCCAGCAGCAACATGCCCTCAATCCTGAATTCGGGAACACAGAAAGTAGCCGCAGCCTACAGTGCCACGATCGGTCTTACGTACCGTTTCAACCGCCGCGGCTTCAAACAGGCTTCGCCCTACACCGTCGAAGATGTAATGGCTTACCAGGCTGTCATAGCCGACCGCGACCTGGCTCTGGCTGCTGTACAGGCCGACAACGCCGAACTGGCCAATGACCTGGCTGCAGCAAACAAAGCTGCGAAAAAAGCCGCTGCCGAAGCTGCCGCCGCGAAGAAAGCTGCCGAAATGGCGAAGTGGGGTCCCAATCCTATCCCGGCCGACCAGCTCGACGGCAATGCCTACACCGATGACATCTATCTGACCGGCAAAGGCATCACCTTCTTCAACATCGGCCAGACCGAGCTGAGTCCGAAAGAGAAACTCCGCCTGGACATCATCGCTACCCAAATCAAGAATGCGCCGAAAAACAAGATTTACGTGATCGAAGGCCATGCCGATCCCCAAACCGGTTCGAAGGCCGTGAATACCCGCCTGGCCGAGCAGCGTGCGAAGAAGGTTTACGACTACCTGATCTCGAAAGGCGTAAAAGCCGAGAACCTGCAGTACAAGGGTTACAGCGACACCAAGTCTCCGTTCAAGACCGAGCAGGAGAACCGCGTAACGGTAATCCGCTAAATGCCAAATACAAAAAAAATCCCGCTGTAAAATACAGCGGGATTTTTTTGTGCAAGGATCAGAAAGAGGCGAATAATCGTACGGATTCGTACGTAAAGATCGCCGAACCGCCTCCTGTCCGGTACAAAAATAATCGAGCCGACGCAGCGCCGAATCTGCTCGGACATCCGCGTCAGCGGAATTTATTTTATACGACAATCGCTGAAAGACGCACCGGATTTCGCGGGTGATGAAGATACGATACGCCGCCCACGCAGGATCGCCGCCTAATCAAAAAGAAGGGAGAGAATCTTTTTCAGCCCCTCTTCATCCTCCCGGTCGAACGCATCCAACCGGTCGCTGTCCACATCCAGACAGGCGAACACACGCCCTTCCCGGCCCAACCGGACGATAGTACGGTTGAACTCCGAATCGGCAGGACGATCTCGCTGCGGGATTTCGAATTACAGGCGATATGTCCCGGAAACCGCTCCACATCGGGCACGATCACGGTTTCTCCCGTGCTGACCGCCGCCCAGCAAACTCCCGTATGATGCCGCAGCTTCTGACAGGCAACGGGCCCCTGGTACGAGCGGACAATCAGTTCGTCGTCGATAAGGGCATACACCCCTGTCCAGAAAAAAGTCTGCATCTTATGATGCAACACGGCCTCCATCGTGGCCAGCCGTGCCCAAATGTCGTCGGTCGTCTGTACATAGCCCTTGATCTGCTCGTACAACCGGTCGTACTTCGCCAGTTTCGCACTCATCGTCGCAATCGTTAAAAGAGAATGCTAAGTAATCAATTTTTTTTCAAAAATCCGCCGGATTCATCCGCTTTTAGCGATTCACACCACGAAAAAGCGGATCTATGGAAAACCATAGACCCGCCCGAATCATCGACCGGCTCCGTCAGGCCAACAGCAACACGAGCACCACGCCCCAGATGATGAGCAGCGTATTACCGATGGCATAAGTGATGGTATATCCCAGCGAGGGGACATTGCTGCCGATCGTATCCTCGACAGCACCGAGAGCCGCCGTAGTCGTTCGCGCTCCGGCGACGCATCCGAGCGTCAGGGCATCGTTGAAACGGAACAGGTAACGGCCGATCAACACGCCCAGCACCAGAGGAAGAGTCGTGGCACCGGCCCCCACCAGGAAAAGGCTCCAGCCCACCTGCTGAAAACCGGCGACGAACGACGGTCCGGTCGAAATGCCGACGATCGCAATGAAAGTATTCAGTCCCATATTGTTCATGAACCACACGGTCTGTTCGGGAATGCCTCCCAAAGTCGGGCGCCGCGAACGGGCCCAGCCGCAGAAAAGACCTGCGAGCAGCACGCCGCCGCTCACGGTCAGACTCAGGGGAATCGCCCCTATCTTGGCCACCAGCATCCATCCGAAGATCAGACCGCCCAGACAGATACCCAGCCCCAGCAACGGAACGCTGCTCTCGGTCTTCACCGGATCGCTGAAACCCAACTGTGCGGCGGCACGTCGCACGTCCTGCGGCAGCCCGACCAATTCGATCCGGTCGCCGGCATCGAGTTTGGCTCCGCTCCGCACGGGGATCTTCACACCCGCCCGCACGATGGACCGGATATTGACCCCGTGCATGAATTTAGCCGACAAGACCTTTCCGATCCTCTCCCCGGCAGCCCCCTTGCGATTGACCACGACAGGAAGGACCTGAACGGCAAAATTCGTCAGTGTCGTATCGGACACTTCGGCACCGATCCACTTCTCTTCGCTGATGACGTATTCGCGGCGACCGCTGACGACCAGTTGATCGCCCGGACGGATCACTGTCCGGGGTGTCACCTCATCGACGACCTTCCCCTGCTGGCAGAGCCGTTCGACGAAAATACGCTTTCCGTCGCGCTGCATGACGGTTTCGAATTCGTGGACGGTACGCCCGCCCTCGAACCATTCGTTATCGGCGCTGAAAACCCGGAAAACGATCTCCCGGGCCGCCGGGTCGAAGCCGGCTTTCAGGCTGACGTCTTCGCCCATCTTCTGCTCCAGATCGCGCGCAGACTGCTTCACCTTCGCCACGCCGCCCAGCAGCCGGGGTCCGATCGAACTCAACACCCATGCGGAACCCGCCGTACCGAAGATGTAAGTTACCGCATAACAAACGGGCATTGAACTGAGATCGGTTTCCGCTCCGCCCGGCAGTTCGCGGATCGTATCGGTCGCCACGCCCAGCACGGCCGACATCGTCTGCGACCCGGCCAGCAGCCCCGCAGCCTGCGAAAGCGTATAGCCCATCAGCCAGGAGAAGAGCCATACCGACCCCAAACACAGCAAACAGACCACCACGGCGAAGGCCACCTGCGGCAATCCGTCCTTCTTCAACCCCCGGAAGAACTGCGGGCCGACCGCATATCCCACGGCGAAGAGGAACATCAGGAAGAAAAGGGTTTTGGCCGGTTCGGGAATCTCGATACGAAGCTGCCCGACGATCACGCCCACCAGCAGCACGCTGGTCACCGTTCCGAGCGAAAAGCTGCGGATGCGCAGCTTACCCAACAAAAATCCCAGCGCAATGGTCAAAAAAACGGCCAGCGCGGGATTTGCTTGGATGAAATGCGTGAATTGTACACCTGTAAACATAATTTATCTCGTTTTCTTCGTTAGGTTTCACGTCAATCAAACGGCAAACCGTGTGCCGCAAACGCACAGACGAAGAATCAGCGGGATAAATAACGCTCCGTAAGACGGGAAACGGCGTAATCGCCGAGGGTTTCGCGCGAAATGACGAGCATTTCGCGCAAGGAGGGCGTCCAGCGCTCCACGACGATCCGGTAGAAAACAGCGTGGATCGCCCGGTGCGAAAGCTGATGCACGGGCATCTTGACGGTCCCGGCAAGGCATACCGTCCCGGCATCTTTGAAGAGAGCGCAAAACTCCGGCATCGCGGCCAGCACCGTATATTCCACCGGTTCGGGAGTTTCGATGAGCGGAAATTCGTACAACCCCTGCCAAATGTCGCCGGCACCCCGTCGGCGCAACACCAATTCATCGCCGCATTCGACGTGCAGGTAGTTGAAATAGCGGGGTTCGACAGCCGTACGCCCCTGTTTGACGGGACGGACATCGACCGTACGGGCGGCAAAAGCCAGACAGCGGTCACGCAAAGGGCACTCCGTACAGCGGGGCTGTGCCGGAAGACAGCAAAGAGCCCCGAAATCCATAATGGCCTGGTTGTAAAGTCCCGGCCGCTGCCGGTCGATCAGCGAATCGGCCAGCGCAGCGAACGTCCTCCTTCCGGAAGTCGTATCGATGGGCGTATCGAGATCGTAAAGGCGGGAAAGCACCCGAAAGACATTGCCGTCGAGTGCGGCACAGGGTTCCTCGTATGCGATCGAACAGATCGCCGCAGCCGTATAGTCGCCCACGCCGGGCAATGCCCGCACGTCGGCATAGGCCGTCGGGAAAACGCCGCCGTGCGTCTCCACGATCCGCCGGGCTGCGGCCAGCAGGTTCCGGGCCCGGGAGTAGTAGCCGAGCCCCTGCCAGCACTTGAGAACCAGATCTTCGGGAGCCGAAGCGAGGGCCGCGACGTCGGGGAACAGTTCGAGAAAACGATGATAATAGGACATACCCTGCGCCACGCGGGTCTGTTGCAGGATCACTTCCGAAATCCAGATCCGGTAAGGGTCCCGTGTGCGACGCCAGGGGAGGTCGCGCCCCTCGCGTCCGTACCACTCCAGGAGCCGCGAAGCGACCTCGGGATCGGGAACGTATGTCTGCTGATCGTTTTTCAAAATCCTCCGGGAAAAGACGATTCCCCGGGACAAAAATAGGGATTCAAGGCGATAAAAGCAAACCCGTCAGGTGCCCGTTCCTTCGCTCTTAAACGAAGCCGCCTTGCGGCGCGGGCGCAGCAGCCACAGGAAGGGCAGTGCCGAGGCCAACGAAACGAATGTGACGAAAAGGAAATCGTCGGAGATACCGGCCACGTAGCTTTCCGCCGAAGAGAGCCCGCCCTGCGCCGAATGGAACGCCGTACGGCCGGTCAGAATAACGGTAAGCAGGGCGATGCTGACGCTGCCCGAGAGTTGCTTGATGCTGTTGGAGATACCGGCTGCCGAAGCCATATCGCACTGGCTCAAATTCATGAGCGAGAAATCGTTCAGCGGGGCAAAGGTCAGTCCCATGCCGAAGCCGCGCAGATAGAGTACCAACATGATCTGTGCATGCGTAGTATGAAGAGTAAACCGGCTGGCGAAATAGAAACTCAACGTCATGACCAGGATGCCGGTCCCGGCGATGAAAAGCGGCTTGACGTAGCGGGTCAGGAATCCCGAGCAGGTCGAAAGCACGCCCTGGATCAGGCCGACGGGCAGAAAAACGCTTCCGGCCATGATCGCCGTATAGCCCAGCCCCTTCTGCATGTAAAGCGGCAGCAAATAGGTACCGCCCAGCATGCCGATACCGAAGATCGCCAGCACAGCCATCGAAACGCCGAAATTACGTTCGCCGAGCAGTTTCAGATTCAACAGCGGATTTTCGCACCGCAGCTCCCGGACGATAAAGACAATGAGTGCCGCAGCCGCAACCGCAAAACATCCGATCACCTCCGGAGAACTCCACCCCTCGGGATTCGAAGGCGAATTGCCTCGGGCCAGTGCGAAGATCAAAAGGGGCATGAAACAGACCACGCACAGAAAACCCGGCCAGTCGAAACTGCCCGCACGGGCACCGCGCCACTCCTTCTGGATAAAAATTGCAAACAGAATGGCCGCCAGTCCCACAGGAACATTGACATCGAAGATCAGGTGCCAACTGTAATCGTCCACCAGATAACCGCCGATCAGAGGACCGAACGAGATCGAAGCGGCGGCCGCCACCGACCACAACCCCAGGGCCAGCCCCCGCTGTTGCGGAGGAAACTCCCGGGTAACGATCGCCAGGCCGAGCGATTGGATGATGCCGCTGCCGAAGCCTTGCAGGGCACGGGCCGAAATCAGGAACATATCGCTCCCGGCGCGGCCGCAGAGCCACGATCCGAAGGTGAAGAGCACCAACCCCAGAATATACATCCGTTTGTTGCCGATGCGGTCGGCGATCCAACCCGCCGAAGGCAGCATGAGCGTCATGGTAATCATATAGGCCGTAATGACCCATTCGGCGGTCGAAATGGGGATGTGAAATACCGACATAATGGTCGGCAGGCCGACGTTCACGACCGTCACGTCCATCACGGCCATGAAAGTCCCGAGCATCACGAGGCTCAAAATCCACCATTTATACCCCCTACTGTTGCGTATGCGTTCTCTCGGATTCCTCATTGCATGTTTATTCAGGAAACAAACGGGACAAAAAAAGTGCCATGAGACAGAGTGCTTCGAAATCCGAACCGAACGAAGGACATATTGCTTTCGATACGGTTTGTGCGGCAAATCTCCCGCTCTTGGCACAATCCGTGAACGGAACGGATAATACCGCCTCGACAAAAACGTTATAATTAAATGAAATATACGCCATGAAAACCATTTTTTTCGGGACACAGCCCTACGACCGCGAATCGTTCGACCGGATCAACGCCGACTACGGGATACGGATCAAATACCACCGCAGCCACCTGAACATCGACAACGTACCCCTGGCACAAGGCGCCGATGCGGTCTGCATCTTCGTCAATGACTCGGCGGATGCCCCAACCGTCGGGGAGCTGGCCCGCATGGGTGTACGGTTGATCGCCCTGCGCTGCGCGGGTTTCAACAACGTCGATCTGAAAGCCGCCGCCGAGCACGGCATCACGGTAGTCCGGGTACCGGCCTATTCGCCCTATGCCGTGGCCGAACACGCCGTGGCACTGATGCTCTCGCTCAACCGGAAGGTACACCGCGCTTACTGGCGTACCCGGGACGGAAATTTCGCCCTGCACGGCCTCCTCGGCTTCGATATGCACGGCAAAACGGCCGGCATCGTCGGCACGGGAAAAATCGCCCGTGCCCTCATCCGCATCCTGCGGGGTTTCGGGATGGAGGTCCTCGGCTACGACCCCTGCCCCGACGAGGCGTTCGCCCGGGAATCAGGTATGACCTACGTTCCGCTGACCGAACTCTACCGCCGCTCGGACATCATCTCGCTGCACTGTCCCCTCACGGACCGAACCCTCCACATGATCGACGCCGAAGCCATCGGTCAAATGAAAGACGGGGTCATCATCATCAACACGGGACGCGGGCAGCTGATCCGCACGAGCGACCTGATCGAAGGACTCAAGGAGAAAAAGATCGGAGCGGCGGGGCTGGATGTCTATGAGGAAGAGGCGGATTACTTCTATCAGGACACCTCCGACCGGATCATGGACGACGACATGCTGGCACGCCTGCTCTCCTTCAACAACGTGATCCTCACCTCCCACCAGGGATTCTTCACCCGCGAGGCGCTGGACAACATCGCCCGCACGACCCTCGAAAACATTCAGGCATTCTCCCACGGAGAGTGCCTCAACGAAGTGAAATACAAATAAAAACAGATCATACCATGAAAAAAATCGTACTGTTGCGGCACGGCGAAAGCGCGTGGAACCGCGAAAACCGCTTCACGGGATGGACGGACGTCGATCTCACGGACAAAGGCGTCGAAGAGGCCCTCAAAGCCGGAGAATTGCTCAAAGCCGAAGGATTCCGTTTCGGCAAAGCCTACACCTCCTACCTGAAAAGGGCCGTCCGGACCCTGAACTGTGTTCTCGACCGGCTCGATCAGGAATGGATCCCCGTCGAGAAAAACTGGCGCCTCAACGAGAAACATTACGGCGTACTGCAAGGGCTCAACAAGAGCGAAACGGCGGCCCGCTTCGGCGAAGAGCAGGTGCACATCTGGCGGCGCAGCTACGACGTCGCACCCGATCCGCTGGCCGAAGA
>OJMH01002841.1_pt1 | contig 13792 bp, 12 predicted proteins | sample 1597111 | NCBI WGS metagenome assembly OJMH01 (sample SAMEA2452115, study PRJEB22498) | human gut metagenome | reverse complement strand
GCGCTCGATTATTCCCACATAGTCGGAATAATCGAGCGCGGACACGAGCATCTGCACGGGCGCGTTTTCGTCGCCCTCGGGAGGAGGGATATGCGTTATTATCGCGTCGAACAGCGCGGTAAGGTCGCTGCCCGGCTTACCCGCTTCCGTCGAAGCTATGCCCGAACGTGCGCTGCAATAGATCACCGGACTGTCGAGCTGGTCGTCGTCCGCGCCGAGATCGAGAAGAAGCTCGAGAACCTCGTCCACCACTTCCGCGGGGCGTGCGTCGGGACGATCCATTTTATTGACGACGATGACTACGGGAAGACGGAGCGCGAGCGCGTGCTCGAGCACGAAACGCGTCTGCGGCATGGTGCCTTCGAAGGCGTCCACGAGCAGCACGACGCCGTTCACCATTTTGAGTATGCGTTCCACCTCGCCGCCGAAATCGGCGTGTCCGGGCGTATCGACGACGTTGATCTTGTAGCCTTTATAATGAACGGATGTGTTCTTGGCAAGTATGGTTATGCCGCGCTCGCGTTCGAGCGCGTTGGAATCCATCACGCGCTCGGCGACCGCCTGTCCCTCGCGGAACGCTCCGCCCTGCCTGAGCATCTGGTCTACGAGAGTGGTCTTGCCGTGATCGACGTGAGCGATTATTGCTACGTTGCGTATCTTTTCGTTTACCATATCACAACTCCGCAAGCATGCGCGGGCTGTCGAGGAACAGCTTTCCGCCGGCGGCAGTCAGCTGTTCGCGGGTACGGAAGCCCCACGTGACGCTGACGATATCTATCCCGGCGGCACGCGCCATAGCGATGTCAGGCTCGCCGTCGCCCACCATTATGCAGTCGTCCTCATCCGACCCGAGATCTTTCATCGCCGCGAGCAGCATATCGGGCGCGGGTTTCTTTTTCAGCCGTTCGTTCACGCCGTAATACAGCGTGACGTGAGGAGCGAAAAACTTAGCGCACAGCACCTGCACCGCGTCATATCCCTTGTTGGACACTACCGCCATCTTCCTGCCCTTCGCGGCGAGCGCGGCGAGCGCCTCGACTACGCCGGGATAAGGGCGCGTGTTATCCTCCAGATGTTCGGCATAGTACTCCGAAAACAGCTTCAATGCCTCCTCGCTCGGCTTTCCTCCGCAGGCGCGCTCCATGAGCACGGCATAACCGTCGCCGAGATAGGAACGTACTTCGTCTTTCGTGCGCGGCGGCAGTCCGACAAGACCGAGCGCGTGATTTACGGACGCGGTAAGATCGGTCAGCGTATCGAGAAGAGTACCGTCGAGATCGAAAAGTATCGTGTTTTTCATTTGTGTATATATCCTCTCAAAATTTATTTCAATATGCGTTTAAGGAATTGTCCCGTATACGAGCCATCGCACCGCGCGACCTGCTCCGGAGTGCCGCATGTGACTATGCGTCCGCCTGCGTCGCCGCCCTCGGGGCCGACGTCCACGATCCAATCCGCCGTCTTTATCACGTCCAGATTGTGCTCTATGACTATGACGGTATTCCCCGACGCCACGAGGCGCGAAAGTATGTTGATGAGCTTTGCTACGTCGTCCGAATGCAGACCGGTGGTCGGCTCGTCGAGTACGTACAGCGTGCCCGACGTCGAGCGTTTGGAAAGCTCTGTGGCGAGCTTGACGCGCTGCGCCTCGCCGCCCGACAGCGTGGTCGCGGACTGACCGAGTTTGATATACCCCAGACCGACGTCGTAAAGCGTCTTGATCTTGGAATAGATGCCCGGCTGGTTCTCGAAGAACGAACACGCCTCTTCCACCGTCATTTCGAGAACGTCGTAGATGTTCTTGCCGCGATATCTGACCTGCAGCGTCTCGCGGTTGTAGCGCTTGCCGCCGCACACCTCGCAGGGCACGTATACGTCGCTCATGAAATGCATCTCTATGCGCTTGATCCCGTCGCCCTCACACGCCTCGCACCGGCCGCTCTTGACGTTGAAGGAAAACCTTCCGGGACCGTAGCCGCGTTCCTGCGCGTCCGTCGTGCGGGCGAAAAGCTCTCGTATCTGTGTGAACGCGCCCGTATACGTCGCGGGGTTGGAGCGCGGAGTGCGCCCTATGGGAGACTGATCTATACAGATGACTTTATCGATATATTCGATGCCGTCTATACGGTCGTATTTGCCCTCGATCAACCTGCTGCCGTTCACGCGGTTGCTCACCGCCGGATACAGTATCTGATTGACGATAGAGCTTTTGCCCGAACCCGATACGCCCGTCACGGCGGTTATCAGACCTACGGGGAACTCGACGTCGATGTTTTTGAGATTGTTCTGTCTCGCGCCGAAGATCTTTATGCTGCGATCGCCGAAAGGACGGCGCTCTTCAGGAACGGGGATCTTCTTCCGCCCCGAAAGATAATCGCCCGTGATCGAATTCGTGCATGCCGCCACTTCGTCGGGCGTGCCCGCGGCTATCACCTCTCCGCCGTGCACGCCGGCGCCCGGCCCTATATCCACGAGGAAATCCGCCGCGCGCATGGTATCCTCGTCATGCTCGACAACGATGAGCGTATTGCCGAGATCGCGAAGCGAGCGGAGCGTCTTTATCAGTCTGTCGTTATCGCGCTGATGCAGACCTATGGACGGCTCGTCGAGGATATATACGACGCCCGTCAGACCGCTGCCTATCTGCGTCGCGAGGCGTATGCGCTGAGCCTCGCCGCCCGACAGCGTGGTCGCGCTGCGGGACAGCGTGAGATATTCCAATCCTACGTCGCAGAGAAAGCGCAGGCGGGCATTCACCTCTTTGAGTATGGGGGCCGCTATGACTGACTGCGAACGCCCGAGCTCGAGCGAGGACAGAAACGCCGCGAGATCGCCCACGGGCATGACGCACATCTCCCATATATTCTTTCCGCCCACCTTTACGGCGAGAGCCTCCGGGCGCAGACGCTTTCCGCCGCACGCCGAGCACGGCAGGTCGCGCAGATATTTCTCTATCTCACGGCGCACCGATTCGCTGTTGCCCGTACGGTAACGGCGCTCGAGATTGGTCACTACTCCCTCGAACTTGCGCTTGTACGAATACGTATAGTTGTCGCTCGACAGCGTCATGGTGATCTCGCTGTTATCGCCGTAAAGCAGTATCTTTTTTATGTTTTCGGGCAGATCGCGGAAGGGTATGTCGAGCGAGAAACCGTATTTTTCGGACAGCGCTGTAAACATCTGCAGCGTCGTCTTTGCCGAATCGAAATTCCAGCCCGTCACCGTTATTGCGCCCTCGCGTATCGTCTTGCTGCCGTCGCCGTAAATCAGTTCGGGATCTATGACCTGCCTGAACCCCAGCCCTCCGCACTCCGGGCACGCGCCGAACGGAGAATTGAAGGAAAAGAGCTTCGGCTCTATCTCCGGGATGGATACGCCGCAGTCTGCGCACGCGTATTTGGTGTTATAAAGCGTCTCTACGCCGTCCGCGTCGACGATCACGACGCCGTCGGCAAGACCTAACGCGCTCTCCAGCGAATCGGACAGACGCTTTTCCACGCCCTCTTTCATCTTTATCCTGTCGACGATAACGCTGATGGTATGACGCACCTGCTTGTCCAGCGAGATATCCTCGTCGAGATCGCGCACTTCCCCGTCTATCTTGACGCGCACGTATCCCTGTTTTTTAAGACCGGAGAGTTCTTTTTTATATTCTCCTTTTTTGCCGCGGGCGATCGGCGCGAGTATCATGAGCCTCGTGCCTTCCGGATGCGACATAACGGCGTCCATTATCTGATCTATAGTCTGCTGAGTGACGGGCTTACCGCATTTGTAGCAAAAAACATCTCCCGCCTTGGCATAAAGCAGACGGAGATAATCGTATATCTCTGTCACCGTACCCACCGTCGAACGGGGGTTGTGAGACGTCGTTTTCTGATCGATGGATATCGCCGGGGAAAGCCCGTCGATGGACTCGACGTCCGGCTTATTCATTATGCCGAGGAACTGCCGCGCGTATGACGACAGACTTTCGACGTACCGCCGCTTCCCCTCCGCATATATCGTATCGAACGCGAGCGAGCTTTTGCCGCTCCCCGACAGGCCGGTAAAGACCGTGAGACTGTCATGCGGGATATCGAGATCGATGTTCTTCAGATTGTTTTCGCGTGCTCCGCGTATCCTGATGTATTTCATGTTTTTCTCCGCGTTATATTTTACCACCCTTCACAGTTTTACGCAAGAATTTTGCACGGCTTTTTATTGAAATATAACACTCTGCCGAAACGCCCGATGTGCTTGACAGATGACGCGCAGAGCTGGTATAATTTTAGTATGAAAGTTCCCATAATCACAAAAGAGCAGGCGCTCGAGATCAAAAAGACATACCCCACCCCTTTCCACATATACGACGAAAAGGGCATAGAAGACAATGCGAAAGAGCTTCTTTCAGCATTCTCGTGGTGCGAAGGATATAAGGAGCACTTCGCAGTAAAAGCGACTCCAAACCCCTCCATAATGAAACTGCTGCATTCGCTCGGCTGCGGAATGGACTGCTCGTCCATGACCGAGCTGATGCTCTGCGAAAAATGCGGGATAACGGGCGACGACATCATGTTCACGTCCAACGAGACGCCCGCCGCGGAATACGCTTACGCGCTCAAACTCGGCGCGACGATAACGCTTGACGACTACACGCACGTCGATTTCCTCAGATCCGTCGCGGGCGACAAGATGCCCGAATGCGTGTCGCTGAGATACAACAACGGTGTGGACTTCGCCGTCAACAACATGATAATGGGCTCTCCGCAGGACGCCAAGTACGGCATGACGCGCGAACAGCTCACGCTCGCTATAAAGAAATTGCAGGGCTACGGAGTCAAGCGATTCGGTCTGCACGCCTTCCTCGCGTCCAACAACCTCGGCAACGACTATTACCCCGTTCTCGCCGGCATACTGTTCGACACCGCAAAGCAGCTCAGCGAAGAGACGGGCGCGGACTTCAAGTTCATCAACCTCTCGGGCGGCATAGGCATCCCCTATCGTCCGGAGGAAAAGAAACCGGACATCAACGTCATCTCCGCGCGCATAAAGGACGAATACGAAAAGACGTTCACGGGCGACATGAAGCCCTCTATCCGCACCGAACTCGGTCGCTATATGCTCGGACCTTACGGCAACCTCATCACCACCGTCGTACATTTCAAGCACATATATAAAGAGTATGCCGGCGTGGACGCCTGCGCAGCGAACCTCATGCGCCCCGCGATGTACGGAGCGTATCACCACATAACGGTGCTCGGCAAGGAAAACGTTCCCTGTACCGTCAAATACGACGTCGTGGGCAGTCTGTGCGAGAACAACGATAAATTCGCGGTCGACCGTATGCTCCCTCCTCTGGAGATCGGAGACATACTCGCGATACACGACGCGGGCGCGCACGGCTTCGCCATGGGATATAATTACAACGGCAAACTGCGCAGCGCCGAACTGCTGCTGAAGAAGGACGGATCGGTCAAGCTCATCCGCCGCGCCGAGACGCCCGACGACTACTTCGCCACTATGATATTCGACTGAAAAAGAGGTACATAACTTATGAAGATCGCGCTCATCGCACACGACAAAAAGAAATCGGACATGATCAGGCTCGCCGTCAAATACCGCGACGTGCTCGCAAAACACGAGCTATACGCTACGGGCACAACGGGCACGATGGTCATGGGCGAAACGGGGCTCAGGCTCACGCGCATGAAGTCCGGTCCGCTCGGCGGAGACCAGCAGATAGGATCGATGGTCGCCGACGGCGCCCTCGACATGATACTCTTCCTCCGCGACCCGCTGACCGCTCAGCCCCACGAGCCGGACGTCTCCGCTCTGCTCCGCCTGTGCGACGTCATGGATATCCCCCTCGCAACCAACGTCGCAAGTTCCGAGATATTCCTCGAACATCTTAAGGACATAGAAGAGTGAACGGCGCTCTAAAAAAGAGCGAAAGTCAAGAAAATCAAATTTATACTCAAAGCGGGCATGTCCGTATCGGACATGCCCGCAGTTTATTCCATAAAAATTTTACCGTCATCCGAAGAACTCCGAATACCTCTCTATCAGCTCGCCTATGCGCGCTTCGGTGATGAGACCTTTCCATATCGCTGCTTTGAAATACTTATGACAACTTCACCACTTCACTCCGCCTTTCCGAGCCGCGCTTTAGCGCGACCGCCGCCCCTCGGCTTAGCGAGGGGCGGTAAGATCACGGTCATTAAGTTATGAAAACATATTAAATATAACGGCACTGTCAGTTCTTGACGATGACAGTTATGCTCGACCGCCCTGTCCGTAATTCGAGCTTTTGTTTTCATATTATCTATCGATTTGAAAGATCATTTGCCTTCCCTGTCGTCGTAATGCGGTTTATCGGTCTTACCTGCATGCCCGGCGGCGCGAAGTACCGTCTTTCGCAGCGCTCTGCGGACAGGGAAGCCTACGGCGGTGGCGGCGGCGATCTTGATGCCGTCTCCTATGAGGAAGGGCAAGACGCAGACGATGAGGGCGGCGCCTATCCCCGCTCCCGTGCTTATCATATACCACGCCGTGCCGAATGCGTATAATACCGCCGTGCCGGCGATCATGGCTATCGGGTATATCCATATGCGTTTCTCCCTGCCGAGAAAGTCTATCAGCAGACCGGTCACGACGGCAAGGAACACGTATCCCACGATATAACCGCCCGTAGGACCTGCTATGACGCCGAAACCGCCTCGCGCGCCCGAAAACACGGGCACGCCTATCGCGCCCAGCACGACGTATACGATAGTCGCGACGGTGCCGTGTTTCGCATCTATCACGCAGGACGCTATATATATGCCGAATGTCGCAAGAGAGACGGGTATCGGACCTATCGGCACAGTCCACGGCGCTATCGCGCATATGATCGCCGCGAGCAGCGCGGTGAATGCTATCGTTCTCGATGATACCTTCATAATTTAAGCGATACTTCCCCCGCAGAGAACCTGAGCCGCCGTCCGTCGTCCGTTTCAAGTTCGAGCGAACAGTCGTCGGCAATGCCGGTCGCAAGCGCTTCATACTCCCCGTTTACGGTGACGCGTTTTCCGATCACACAGGAACGGCGGCGGTATTCCTCCGTGAAACATCCGCTCTTCACTTCCCGCTCCATATCCGCCATTCCGTCCAGCACCGCCGCCGCAAGAGCGCATCTGTCAACTGCCGTTCCGCTCGCTTCTTCGATGCTGGTCGCGATCTCCGCGACTTCCCGCGGAAACACCGCGTGCCGCACGTTTATGCCTATTCCCGTCACCGCATACGAAAGCCTGCCGTTTTCCATACCGAAACCGCCCTCCGTCAGTATGCCGCACACTTTTTTCCCGTTCATATAAACGTCGTTCACCCATTTTATGTCCGCCCGCGCTCCGCAGAGGCGCTCTATGGCGCGCGCAACGACGACTGCCGCAAACGCCGTTATACGTCCGCAATCCGCCGCGGTAAGCTCCGGGCGCATAACGACGCTCATGTAAAGCCCGCTGCCGGGCGGAGAAATAAATTGCCTTCCCATTCTTCCCCTGCCCCTCGTCTGCCGATCGGCAACGACTGCCGCACGATCCGCACCTTTCTCCGCAAGAGCCTTTGCGATATCGTTAGTCGACGTCGCCTCCGGGTATGCCGTCACATTCCATGACGAATGCAGATAATGCGATATCCCGGGTGCGCTCGGAACGTCGCCCCCATCCAGACGATACCCCTTCCGCGACGATGTGACCGTATAACCGTCGGCGTTAAGCTGTCTTATGGCTTTCCATACTGCAGCACGGGTGACCCCGAGCTGCGCGGCAAGCGCTTCGCCGCTCGTTTCGCCCTCATAAAGCCTGGCAAGTATGTCGTCTCTTATGCTCATAAACGAAGTATATCACCTGACGCGGACTTTTGTCAACTTTTGAGGCGATAGAAGTTTACGAAAAAATGCAAAAATTTTCTTGAAAATTATTCGCTAAGCTATTCCATTTTTCGTGCGGATATGTTATAATGATTATTCGGAAGTATATGGAGGGCTTTATCGCCATGGAAATCGACGACAACAATCTTGTCAACAAACTCATAATACTCTTCATCTTCGACAAGATGGGCATGCCGATGACGGAAAAAACGTTGCTCGAGATGTGCGCCAGCCGTAATAACTGGGTAAACTACATGGAAAGCATCGAATGTCTCGGAGAGCTTGTTGACGCCGGGTTCGTTTTCCGTGCTACGAGCGAGAGAAGCGAGTACTATACGATCACTACGTCCGGGAGGGAATGCCTGGACAGCTTCTTCACGCGCATACCCGCATCCAAGCGAACGGAGATCGCGGACTACATCAAGGAAAACAGGATGATGTACAAGCGCGCGCAGGAGTATTTCAGAGGATATTACAAGAACGAAGACGGGTCTTATACCGTACATCTGAAAATACTCGATCCGCTGCGCACGACGATGGAGCTTAAACTCAACGTCGCCAACCGCGCAGTAGCAAAAACCGTTTACAACAAATGGGACGGGAGCGCGGCGGAAGTATATTCCATGATATACGAAAAGCTCATCGACTGACAAGTGCGGGAAACCGGAAAGAGAGATAAAGCAGGAGGCAACAGGAAATGGAAATTTACAACACGGCAGGTACATGCTCGCGGCAGATAATCTTCCGCGTAGACGGAGAGAACAGGATCTCGGACGTTAAATTCATAGGCGGATGCTCGGGCAATCTCCAGGGCATAGCGAAGCTGGTAGACGGACAGAACATAGACGATGTGATCGCAAAGCTCAAGGGCATAATATGCCGCAGCGGCACATCCTGCCCCGATCAGCTCGCGACGGCGCTCATAAAATACAAGGAGAAAAAGGCGCATAAGGATGCCGAAAACGATCAGACGGGACGCTGATCATTTCGGCATATTTTTTCGATATAATATTATCGCCTGCGGCATAAATCACTTGACAAATGCATGACGGCGGTATATATTAATTCAAACGATAAAAAGCAGGTGCGGGGCAGCGTCCCCGTGGAAGCGTTGGAATGTACGGCTTTAACAAAACAACATTCGTCCGGAGCCGCCGACGCGTCCGGACTTTTCTTTTCACGGAGATCACAATGAACGAAAACAGCGAAGAAGAAAAAACGACGGTATCGGAAGATATCCCCTCTCCCGAAGTTTCCGCAGACGACGCAGCCGGAAAAAAACGGCTCGGCGAAATGAAATTTTCCGAATGCGAAAGCCGCGGGAAAAAATTCGCATGGCTGATGAATTATATTTTCATCGACGGCATGAGCGGCATGGCGCTCGGACTGTTCGCGACGCTCATCGCGGGAACGATAATATGGCAGTTGGGCGACCTTATCGACAAGGGCGGCAGTAACTTTTTCGGGCTGGCGCTCGAAGCGACGGGGCGCGTCGCGCAGATAGCGATGGGCGCCGGCATAGGCGTGGGCGTGTGCATCAAAATGAAAAAGACCGCTCCCCTCATCGTCGCATCGGCATGCGCCGCCGGCATGATAGGGTCATATGCAGGCGCGATAATAGGCTTACAGTATGACTATGACACGTGGACTTATACGGCACAGGGCGGACTGATGGGAGCGCTCGAAGCAGATTCTTCCTTCTCCATATCGATAGCGAGCGCCGGAGACCCCATGGGCGCGTTTATAGGCGCGATGTGTGCAATGTCGCTCGGCGGTCTCGTTTCCGGCAGGACCAAAGTGGATATACTCGTGACCCCTCTCGTCGGCGTGATCGGCGGCGCCGTGGGCGGACTTGCACTCGGATTCCCCGTATGGCTCGCGCTCAATGCGCTCGGCTCGTTCATCATCTGGGTACAGACGCTGGGCACGTTTGCAGTCGCGGTCATGGGAATGGTGATAGCCGCCGTAATGGGATTTGCCCTCACGCTGCCCATATCTTCCGCCGCCATAGGTATAGCGATAAACCTCTCCGGAGTCGCTGCGGGAGCGGCGGTCGTCGGCTGCTGCTGTCATATGATGGGCTATGCCGCAATGAGCTTCCGCGAGAACCGCTGGGGCGGAGCGATCGCTCAAGGACTGGGTACGAGCATGCTTCAGGTGCCCAACCTGTTCCGCAAGCCTATACTGTTCCTGCCCCCTATAATATCCTCGGCGATCCTCGGTACGATATCCACGCTGCTGCCGAACGGAACGGGACTGGGACTGCTCGCTACCCGCACGGGAAGCGGTATGGGGACCGCCGGACTTGTCGGGCCGATAGATATGCTGTTTGAAATGCTCGGCGCTCAAAACTGCAGCGTACCTCTCACCCTGCTCTGGGTCGCCCTGTTCTGCTTCATCCTCCCCGCCGCGCTCACGTTCGCTATCGGCGAGATATTTCGCAAAGCGGGCATAATGAAATTCGGCGATCTGAAGCTCGATCTAAAGTAAAATTAGATGCGGAGGAACCCTTCTTTCGAAAAATACGGAGGCTCCCCCGTCCCCCTTCCCTTAAGAAACTTAAAATAAATTTATCATCTTTATAAAGCAGACGCGCACGTCACCGACGTGCGCGTTGGTATTTTATTATAAGTTATATCTGCCTGAATAAGTTATCCACGCGAATGCGCGATCATATTCTTGCCGCCCCTTATTGACCGTGCCGCACGGCACTTCGACGGCACAAAAATGTCCTTATCGGAATAAAAGCGCATATAAGACATAGAAAAGCCGTAGCCTTGGCTGCGACTTTTCTGTGTGAAGTAAGTTTAATTTTAAGTATTTCTGATGAATCCTTTTACTTCATCAATCGTATATACTTGACCGTTTCCTTTTGAATGTATAATCATGTGGCAGTTCGGACATACGGGCTCTAAATCAGCAACCGTACAGCTTATCTTTCTTCCCGTTCAGAACGGCTTGCTCTATCAGCTTCTGCTCGGCGAGAGTAAAGCACTCCACGGGTTTTTCTTTGAGTTTCGGGCGTTTGAGTTTGTCAGCCGTGTATTCTTTTGTGAGTCCCAACAAGTGCGCAGTTTTAAGCGAACTTTGAATAACGGAAATGACGGCATTGACGCTGTTTGCCGATAACCCCTCGCCCGTTCTGCGATTGCCATTCTGCAAGAGTTCTGTTATGAACCGTTGAAGAACGAGCGGAGACAGACCGTTCAGCTCCATACCGCCGATCTTATCCCTGATATGCTGTTCAACGATCAGTTTGTACCTCTCGTAAGTCCGCGCTTAACGGACGGGCGGATATAATTTTCCAACCAGGAGTGAAGCCAATTTATGTATATCATCTTCTGACCTGCCTTACAATTTCATTCTGTTCCGGGACTTCCGTATTTTCCATACATGCCGCTTCGCCCTTTTATCCGACAATATACCGTCAAGTAACGCCGCGCATAATAAATCCGGCAGGTCTTTCGGCATATCCTTAAGCTGCGGAATGCCGTCGATATTTACTTCGTAATTTTTCTCTTTCTTTCGCATTTTCTGCCTCCTTCTTCCATTGTACCGCAAAAGGCTTACAGACCGCGAGTATGCCGCCCGTCAATCCTGCGCATATCTTCCGTACATTTTCCGTATGTTCTCCGCTATCCTTGTCTCTCGTTTTGCGGGTATCGGAAAATTCGGTTTTCGTCAAGGGAAAAATTATCGCTGAAAATTTTTAAGCCGAGAGTTTCCCCTCGGCTTTCTTTGTGTTCGGAAAACCCTGCCATTATCGCGAGGTTTCGGTTTACAAAAAAAGAAAGCGGCTGAGCCGCTTCTTTTTATTATTGCGATACTATCTGTGCCATTTTATAAAGATCCTTGCGGAACTTACGCGGCATCGCAAGCGCTTCCATGATATCGAAATCCACTATCTTCTCTTTGGAAATGCCTATCACGCGATTGCCTATATCCTTTTTAAGCAGGTTGACGGCGTGATATCCGAACTGCGTACCGAGAAGTCTGTCCCGCATGGAGGGCGATCCGCCGCGCTGCTGATGCCCGAGCACTGTGGCGCGGATGGAGAGATTCGTTTCTCGCTGAAGGAAACGCATCAGCTCGTCCGCTCCGCATACGCCTTCGGCAAGCACGACCATGCCGCTCGTCTTACCCTTCTGGGACGCCTCGATAAGGCTTTTCTTTATCTCCGAGAACGTCATAGGCACTTCGGGGATGATGATCAGCTCCGCACCGCCGGCTATGCCAGTATAAAGCGCTATATCGCCGCAGTGCCGTCCCATGACTTCCACTATCGTGATACGATCGTGAGAGGACGACGTATCGCGTATCCTGTCTATCGCTTCGAGACAGGTATTGCACGCCGTATGGAATCCCACCGTGTAGTCGGTATATGAAAGATCGTTGTCTATCGTTCCGGGGATACCGACAGTGGGAAAGCCCTTACCGGAAAGCGCGGCAGCGCCGCGGAAAGAACCGTCGCCGCCTATAACGACAAGACCTTCTATGCCCTCTTCGCGCATGTTCGCTATCGCGACATCCTGACATTCCGGTTTGTGAAAATCCATGCAACGCGCCGTTCTGAGCATCGTACCGCCGCGCTGGACGATATCGGATACGCTGCGCATCTGCAACTCGCGGAACGCTTTGTCAAGTATGCCCTGATAGCCGCGCTCGATGCCGACGACGCTCATACCGCTGCATATCGCCGTTCTGACCACGGCGCGTATGGCGGCATTCATACCCGGAGCGTCGCCCCCGCTAGTCAATATTCCTATCCTTTTCATAACCAAACACTCTCCGTATGCGGATTCATCACCATTCCAATGGTCATTATAACATTGTCACGCGGATTTTGCAATCGTTTGACGCATTTTATTCTTATGCGATCCTGACATTATTTTCGCCGAGCAATCCTACCATTTCCGCTCGCGCGAGACGCGCGTCCAGCTTCACGCCCGAACGATATATGGCGCCAGATCCCGTATCCTTGATGTACAGCGTATCCTTGCCCGGATATGTGCGGGCGATATCGAGTATGTCGTTCGTGAGCGGTGAATCCTTTCCGCCCGTAAGATAACAGCATATCTTTCTCTCGACCTCTGCCGGGGCTTCGGACGCCGCAGCCGCCTCCTTCCATTCCTCCATGTTCGTCGCCCATATGCCTGCCGGTCTGTCTCCGTTAGCGGAGATGCGGCCGGTCACCGTCACGAGCTTATCGGGCACGAGCATGTTCTTAAGCTGCTGCCATTTCGACGGCGATACCATGACTTCCACCGTGCCTACCAGATCCTCGAGCACGCCTATGCCGAATTCCTTGCCGCTCTTGGAGAATTTCTTTTCCGAGCTGATTATCATGCCGCGGAGAGTGACCGTGGAACCGTCCTGAAGTTCGGTCTGTTCCGCAACGTCTTCACCCTCTTCGTCGGTGGGATCGAGCTTGTGGATGTCGGCGGAATTATAGCGCATTGCGGACAACGCCGCCGCCGCAGGCTGGAGCGGATGTCCCGTAAGGTAGACGCCCGTCACCTGTTTTTCCATGCGCAGTTTGTCGCGCAGCGAAAATTCTTCCGCTACGGGATATACGAATTCATCCATGCCGCCGTCCGCTTCGTCGAACATATCGAACATGGAAAGCTGTCCTCCCGCTTTCGCCTTATTGTCCGCGGCAACGCGGTCCTGAAGAAGAGGATATGCCTGTATGAGCACGCTGCGCGCCTTTCCGAAACAATCGAACGCTCCCGCATATATAAGGCTCTCTATCATGCGGCTGTTGAGCTTGACGTTATACATGCGGCTGAGGAACGAATAAAGATCCTTGTACGGACCGTTGGCCTTACGCTCCGCCACCATCTCTTCCATTATCGCCGAGCCTACGCCCTTGACTGCGGCAAGCCCCACGCGCACGCATTCGCCTTC
>OJMH01002839.1_pt1 | contig 13794 bp, 12 predicted proteins | sample 1597111 | NCBI WGS metagenome assembly OJMH01 (sample SAMEA2452115, study PRJEB22498) | human gut metagenome | reverse complement strand
GAATTTCAAAATCATCCGCCGGCGGGAAGGAGTGCCCGGCGGCGAAATTGCCGCCCGGTCGCTGGACGGCGCGGAATATCCGGTGCGCAATTATACGATTCTGGAAGGAGAAACGCGAAGCCTGGCGGTGGTTTCCGCCGATGTCCAGGCACTGGACATCCAGCCGGACAACACGGTGCGGCTGACGCTGCTGCGTTCGCCTTACTTCGTTAACGTCTGGGCGAATGAATTGACGCCGGAACGTGATTGTCCAGTAACCGATCAAGGTGAACACGATTATTTGATCACCTTTCTGCCGGTGATTGGAACAATGGCGATGACGGACGTCGAAGCGGAAATTCTGCGGCAGACCGATCCGGTGGTATTCAGCGAATCGACTTTGGGGTTCGTCAACCAGACGCCGGAGCGGTTCTGCCCGAAATCGGCGCTGGAATAAACTGCAATCCCGAAACGCCGGAAGCCCGGCGTTTCGGAAGAGGAGTTGCTGCTTACCGGATTGCGATCCATTCGTGCCGTTTGGACAAACCGGCCAGCGCGGCGTCCCGGATTTTGATGACTTCGATCGTCTCTTCCACCGGGACCGGCGAAACGCCGGTGGTGAAGAATTCCAGCAGGGCATCGGTGAAATTCGGAAAGAACGCGGTCAACGGGTCGAGCCGAACAGTGCGTTCGGCTTCACCGAGCAGCAGCCGGAAATCAAGATCGGGACGCAACGTCAGGGTCCCGAAGCGGCCGTCGGCGTATTGCAGCACCAGGTGTTCGCAGTCCGGCGTGCCGCATTGCATCAGGCGAACCGCGCCGGTGCCGAGGGCCGACACCACCATTTCGATCTGATGAATGCAGTACTCTTCAAAACTGCTGCCGCCGCCTTCGGCCAACGCGGTCGACGGCCTGATTCCCTGGCGCCGGGCGGCGAGCAGCTCACTGCTGAACCGAAGCGCCGACGACGTGAAAAAAGGCGTCCGGTGCTGCCCGGCGAGACGGATCATCGCCATCGCCGCTTCCAGATCGGGGGCGAACGTCTTGTCGATGTAAGTCGGCTTGCCGCTTTTCAGCGGCAGCTCGGCCAGGCGACAATGGGTTTCGGGGTTGGAAGGGGCCAGGACCAGGAGGCAGTCGGCCTGTTCGACGACTGCCTGGATGCTGCTTGCGGCAATCAGGCCGTGGGCGGCGCAGTAGGTTTGCAGCGGCTGCCCCGGCGGAGCCGCCGGGGATTCTTCCCAGGCGCAATACAGTTCGAATTCGTCGCGCCGTTGGGCGCCGGCGAAAAATTCCGGCAGGTGATTGGCGTGCCATTCATCGATATGGTAGTCGATGATTCCGACTTTTTTCTTTGCCATTTTGTTCAATTTCCTGTGCAATGGGGGTGGAAGTCTGTTCCGTCCAGCCGGATTTCCCGGCCGGTCCGGCTGGATTCGTAAACCGCCGTGGCGACGCGCAACGCATCGACGCCCTGTTCGATGCCGGCGGCAAACGGTTTGTGATTCCGGCAGGCGTCGAGCAATTCGGCCATTTCGCACTGCCAGGGCGGCACGCCGCTGGTGGCGATGACCTGTTTTTCCATGGTTACGGTTCCCTCCGGGCTGAGGACGCCGGAAGTCAGGACCGCTTCCCCGGTCGTGTAATCGATGACGATCGAACCGTTGTCGCCATAGAGTTCGACGCCGTTGAAGCCGGCCGGGCTGGTCCAACTGGTTTCGATGTAACCGAGACAGGAATCACCGACCCGGCAGATGGCGACCATGTTGTCTTCCACTGCGATCGGTTTGCGCAAGGTTGCCGAAATTGCGCTGATCGTCGTGATCGGACCGGCCAGATAGGCGATCAAGTCGAAAGCGTGGATGCTCATGTCCAATACCGCGCCGCCGCCGGCCAGTTCGGGATTGTAGAACCAGTCGGTCGAAGCCCAGCCCGGGTAGGGGCCGCCGTGGGCGAAACGGATCCGCAGCATATAAAGCTTGCCGATCGTTCCGGCCTCGCAACTCTGCCTGGCCGCCCGGATCAGGTTGTTGTAACGGTGGGAAAAGCCGACTGCCAGCCGCCGGCCGGTCCGTTTGACGGCGTCGGCAATCTGCTGTGCTTCGGTCAGGTTGATGGCGATCGGCTTTTCCAGGATGACGTCGGCGCCGGATTCCATCGCTGCAATTGCGGCACCGGCGTGAAATTTATTCGGTGTGCAAACGGAGACCAGATCCAGTTGTTCGTGTTCGAGCATTTCCCGGTAATCGGCATATTCGTGTTCGAACGGCCACTTTTGCCGGACTGCCTGCAGCGACGCGGCCTCCGGGTCGGCAATTGCCGCCAGGATGCAGTCCGGATCGGCGGCATAACCGGGGAGGTGGCAGTGGCGGGCGATCGAACCGCCGCCGATGATACCGATTTTGAGCTTCTTCATGGATCACTTCTCCTTGATTAATTGTTTGAGATAGGTTACTGCGGCCAGGATATCCGCTTGCGGATCGCTGCCGGTTTCCCGTTCGATGGTCAAATAACCGTCATAGCCGTGGCGTTCAAGTTCCGCCAGGCAGGCCGGAAAATCCACACTGCCGCTGCCCGGCGGCACTTCGGCGAACAAGGTGCCGGTTTCCGCGACGAGCTGCTCGAAACCGCCTTCGGCGAACGCCTGATAAACCCGGGCCGGATCGCAGTCGCGGTAATGGACGCCGTCCTTGAAATGGGAATAGACGACATGCGAGCCGAAAACCGCCGCCGCCCGGACCGGATCGTCGTTGCGGACCATGACCAGATTGGCCGGATCGAAATTGACGCCGACACCGCCGGCGGTCTGTTCGAGGAAGCGGACCAGCACTTCCGCCGCTTCCGGACCGGTTTCAATGCCGATGGCGATGCCGCGCTGCTGCGCATAGTCGCCCAGTGTTTTCATCGCCTCCAGCATCACCGGATAGCGGGGATCGCTTTCCTGTTCGGGAATGACTCCGATGTGAGTGGTGATGACTCCGGCGCCGAGCCGGCCGGCGATATCGATGATCCGTTTGGTCGTTTCGATTCGGGCCGGATTGTCCCGGGCGATTTGAAAGCCGTGACCGCCCAATTCGGCGCACAAGGCGGAAATTTCCAATTGATGGGTTGCCGCCGTCCGCCGGAGGCGGTCCAGTTCTTCCGGCGTCCATTTCAGCAGATTGTAAAACGGTCCTTTGGCATAGAGCTGAATGCCGTCGACGCCGGCCGCCGCCGCCAGAGGCAGACACTCCTCCAACGGCGCCCGGTAAGAGTTGATCAGAATGCCGCTTTTCACTGTGTTTTTCTCCTTTAAATGATTTCTTTTAAACGTTTCAAATTAGTTGCTAAAAAAGATTCACAAAGTTCTGACCGACTTGCGAACCACCAGTTCGGGAGCCAGATATTGATGCGCCTCCGGCGTTTCGCCCCGGCTTTTGCGGATCAGGTATTCCACCGCTTTGCTGCCGATTTCCATCCGCTGCTGGCCGATGGTGGTCAGCTCGAATTCCGGGCGGGCGGCGACCGGCAGATTGTCGTAACCGATGACGGAGAGGTCTTCCGGGATACGGAAGCCCTGCTGGCGCAACAGGTACATGCCGTCCATCGCGTCGATATCGGAGAAAAAGATGATGCCGGTCGCGCCGGTCCGCCGGATTTGCTCCGGCAGTCCGGCAAGTTGTTCGAAAATTTCGAAGCTGAGGTTCGGCGCTGCGGCGAACGCCTTCAGGCAACCCTGCAGCCGGCGTTCGACCGGGTAATCCTGCACGAGCAGCTGGCGGTGGCCGCAGGAAATCAGGTATTTGGCGGCCATTTCGCCGCCGGAAAAGTCGTCGGTGACGACAAAGGGATAATCGCCGTGGAGATGAGTGGAACAGAAAACGATTTCGACGCCGGCTCGTTCCAACTGCCGTGAAATCTGCGGAAATGATTCGTCATACCCGGAGAACACCACGCCGCTGACCCGCTGTGCCAGCATCTGGTTGATGTGGAGCATGCTGTCGCTGCCGTTGCTCCAACTGGCCAGCAGGCCGAAACGTTCCTGGGCGGCTTTTTGTCCCATGCCTTCGAGCAGTTCGTTGAAGAACGAGGAGAGCAGCGTATGAATCAGGCAGCCGATCAGGTCGTTCCGGCCGGCCTGCAGCGCCTTGCCGATGTTGTTCGGCCGGTAATTCAGTTCATTGGCGAGCGCCCAGACCCGGGCCGCCGTCTTTTTGCTGACCAGCGGGGAGTGGTTCAGCGCCATTGAGACGGTGGCGATCGAAAGATCGAGTTTGGCGGCCAATGATTTCAGCGTATCCATAACATCTGATTTTAAACGTTTAAAATTGCTTGTTCCATAGTATAGGATAAAAAAAGAAAAAAAGCAATCGGGCAAAAGTGTAAAATGTCATTTTTTTTCAGAATTTATTTGGCCGGCCAATTGAAAAAGTAAACGCACCGCAGGAGGTTGCTAATGAACAATAATAATAACAGATTGTTAGAGGTGCCTGATGAGCCTCCAATGAATTTGATAACAGAGATACAGAAATTATGGGATTTATTCTTTGGATGGTTTCCAGGGGGAAGTTATTATCGGATTAGTTGTAGATACGGTTACCGTTACTACGATCCGCAGCACGGCCGCTGGATCAGCCGTGATCCGATCGAAGAAAACGGCGGTGTGAATTTGTATGGAATGGTAAATAATAGTGGGATACAATATGTTGATGGATTTGGTTTAATGAATCTGTGGAATCCAAGAGAGGCTGCAACTTATTTAGCTTCCCCAAAGTACGGCAGTTATGGGAGAAAAACAGTCGGGATTGATACGGATTGGGTCCATCCCATCAATGAGCTTGCCTGGCATAACCCGTGGGAACCCATTATGTTTACGCTAATGTTGATGTGATGAGAAGAGTAATAGAAAGACTTTTTGAAGGAGGAAACTATGACCATAAATGTAATTGTATTGAGCATTTTACGTTGATTGCGCACAATGGAGTTGGTGGTTGGATTATGGTTGCAGATGAAAAAGAAATTCGCTTTGATATTTCCAGTGATCAGAGAAACCTTTTACCAGAACGTAGTAGAAAGTTGATGTTAGAATCTTTTGAAATAACTCTTGAATTTTTAGATTTTGTGAATAGTTGTATGTGTACAGATGGGACTATGGAGTTTTTCAATGTAAATCAGGCCAAGGTGTGCAAGGATGTGAATTGTTAAAATTTTTAATGAAACGTTATCCAGAAAAAGAAATAATATTATATGATGTTTCTGTTAAATATTTTCTTTCTATTGGTATTCCAGAAGACGTAAATCCTTGGAGTTATTTCTGGTAGAAATATTTATGCTGGTTAATGTGAATGGATCATTAAAATGAAGAAGATAACTAAAATTTTTATTTATTTTATAATTCTCTTTGTGATTATTACAATATTTATACCGAAAAAGCCATTACCCAAAGAGAACATTTGTAGAGGAAATCTTCGAACGCTTAGTATGGGATTAGAGGCATATGTTGAATGTTGGCCGGATATAGATTTATATAATCTAATTAGAAGTAGAGATTTCATATGTTTTATAGAAAGAGAATATTCAATATCTTTTCCAGAGACATGTCCCATTACACATTCGAATTATTTATTGAAAGAATACAATGGGCAATATTATTGGGAGGATCAATTACCCCATCTGGATGGACATAAAAATCATGATTATCTTTTAAGATTAAATAACTGGAGTAGTAAAAATATCCCGGATCGACAACCAGCTGACGGTGTATCAGGGAACGACCGTCAGTGATTCTCAGTGGTGCTATACGGTGAACGCGGTGAATCAGTATTCGCTGATCACCGAGCCGAATGGCACCACTTACGCGCAGGTGCACGATGCGGACGGCAACCTGACCGGCAGCTATACGACGCAGTATGCCTACGATGCCGAGAACCGTCTGAAAACGGCGGATGTCGGGACTTATCGTTATGAGTACGCTTACGACTATTTAAGCCGTCGGATCAGGCAGAAGGTGATCCTGAAATCGGGCGCGACCGGCCAGACGCAGTCGGAGGTCGCTTACGTCTACGACGGCTGGAATGTGGTGGGCGTCTACGACATCATGACGGCGACTCCGACTTTTCAGAAGGGGTATCTGTGGGGCGAAGACCTCTCCGGCAGCCTGCAGGGCGCCGGCGGGGTCGGCGGGCTGCTGGCGGAAAAGCGCGGTAGGCAGACTTATCTGCCGGTGTATGATGGCCACGGCAACATCGTGAGCTACCTGAACGCCTCGACCAAAACTTCGGTGGCGGAGTACGTCTACGACGCTTTCGGCCGTACCATATCTTCGAGCGGCGCGGAGGCCGACAACTTCACCTATCGGTTCAGCACGAAACCGATGGACGGAAACGGCCTCTACTACTACGGTTATCGTTATTACGATCCGCAGCATGGAAGATGGATCAGCCGTGATCCGATCGAAGAAAACGGCGGCGTGAATCTGTATGGGTTCGTTGGAAATAATTCTTTAAAATATTACGATATTTTAGGGTTATATCTAGTGCCGTCAATACTACCTGGGCAAACAGGGAGAGAGCCTTACAATATGTATAAAGTTGCTCCTTACGGAATAGATCAAGAAAAAATTCCTCCCCTTTTAGAGATTGAAGCCGCAATCAAAGAACTTCCTCCAATTGTGTTGAAGAGAGTAAATGGACAAAATAAAATAGAAGCGACGGGAGTCAACTATGACAATAATCGTCGTTGTCTGCTTCATGCAATAGCTCTTGCGTGGCGTTGGAATGAAGAGTTATGTGCCGGAAAATTCAAAAATGTTTCTGAATTGGCAAGAACACTCAAACAAAGTGCTGCATATACTGGACGCATTTTGGCTTTGAGCAATTTAGCGCCGAGCATCGTAGAAGCTATTGTATATGGCGATATCCCAAATGGTTTAAGCTTGCCAAGCTTCATGAAGACGATTGGGAAGAGCAATATAAGGAATTAGGATTTTCAACCGTAATAAATTAATCCTTGTTGCAGAATAACCGTTTCAGAGTTTACAAAATTTAAAAACGGTTATTTTGTGATAAAATATTTTTCTGATTTCGGAGTACGTGTAATGAAATAAAATGTGTAAAATCCTGAGAATCAATAGAAAAACAAAACAATGAAAAAGTTAACCGAGAGTTTGTGAATAATAAAATGGCGGAGGGAGAGTCAGCGGCAAAACTCTGCAATTCAAGCTCAAAAACAAGGTCTAACGCGTTCTTTCCCAAAGAGCTATTCTCTGATTTAGCTTCTTCTTTGGCGAACGCTTCAACCTGTCGAAAAAGGCACCTTTCGGCACTTTCGAGTCTCCAAACGGTACTGTTTGACACCTCATTCATACTGCTTAAAAGCGTGATTCCCGTTTTGTCTATCGAACCGTAAATGGATCGATTCGTATATCGCTTTCACAGCATTGCAATCAGCATCAACGGTACCGCGATGGCACCTCGTCTATCATGAACCCGGCACGTGTTATGGTGCCGCTTTTACTATAAACTCTATTCGGGGTAAAATCAAATCATAACCCTGTGGATCACATATTACGCCCTCCGATATTCGTACGGAGAATGGATATGGTCGCTGGTTCTTCTGGTGGCCTTAAGGATGAGGTAGCTAAATGGGTTTTTGGGCGACTTTGGGAGAACGGGTAAAGCATGATGTAGGTGATGCGCTGGAACCGTTTTTGCAGCAGAAACAGGAAATTGACAAATATAAAAAACAATATCATGATTTGGGCGACCCGGAGCTTTGCCGCCGTCTGCAGGAACTGCGCGGCAAAAATCAACCAGAGAGGCAAGCTATACTTCTGGTGTTGAAAGATCGGCATGGCGAGAGATGGGTGGAGGTCGCTAAACGGCATGGCGGTATGTGAAAGTGAAAAGTAAAAAGAACTTCAAAACATTGGAATCCCTTGCCGGGGTGGAAAGGATTATCAATGAAGCCGGAGCCGCTCTCAGGGATACATCGCGCACAATCGGTACCAGTTCCATTCCGGAGGTACTTGGCGGCGCCGCGGGAGCGGGAGTAGGAGCGGCAGTCAGCTTCGCTGCATTGTATACGCTCGGAACCACGGGGCTGAGTGCCGCAGGCATTACATCCGGACTGGCTGCGGCAGGTGCGGTAGTCGGCGGGGGGATGGTCGCCGGAATCGGTGTCCTGGCAGCGCCAGTGGCGGTACTGGCTGTTTCCGGCTATGGAATTCTGGCACATCGTAAGTACAAAAAGTTGCTGCATATCAAAGAAGAGTTGCTCCGGAGAGCCATTCAGTGCCGGGACGGGATCATCTGCCAATTGGAAAAAGAGAGCCATGCTTCGAAGGAACGCCTGGAATATCTTAGCAGCCTCAATGTCCTGTTGCAGGCCGCCATCAGAGATCTTCAAGCCGATTTAGCCGCGTGAGGATGCGATGAAAGCAAAAGATTCATATCAAGATGTGGAATTGACCGGAAACGATTCACAATGTCAAAAAGTAATCTTGCATCAACAGCAACGGGTTGATAAACTCGAAAAACAACAGCAGATTACGAATCAAAAGGCGGAATCGATAATTTCCGCCTCGGAAACGCTGCTGCAATCTCTTGGCAAACCTCTACCGTCCCGGCCGGAATCGAGACTGATGAAGAAATCGACCATCACGAAACTCCGGACGTGGGAAGAGATTTGTCATGCGGCGGAACAGGATATTGATTATGAAGTTTCTTTGATTGATATTCTGCCGGAAAGTGAAATTTTCGCAGGACAGCAGAAACTTCAAGCCATTCGGGATCACTACAATCTGGAACACCGGTTGGATATGCTCGACTGGGGAATTGCTGGTGTCGCCGGTGTTTTGGCGGCGTTGGTCGATATTTTTTTAGTGCAGGTTCCAAGTTCAAAAGGTTTGCTCGGAGGCGGCGGTACTCAAGGCGGAGTTCTTTCGGATAAAATTCGAAAGCAGTTGAGAAACCTCTACAGCCCCGATCAAATCAGCCAGTTGGAGAACGAATTCTGGGTTCCGTATGATGCTTCGACCTCCAAGAAGTTGGCGGAGAAGGTCGCAGGGTTGGGGCCACGGTCCCACCGCTTTCAATCCCTCGGACACGACCCGGTATTGGGATTTATCTTCGGAGTGCTGGATATCATGAACGGACGTTTTTCGGCAATTGACAAAACCGGCAAACTGATTGTTCAGGCAATCCCCGGCGCGCCGTCCGGAATCGGGTTGTTTGAGGCATTTGCCACACAACTCGGGCATCTGAAATCCGATGTAGCGACGGCAGCGGGCCTGCCGGCTCCCTTTATGCCGCTTTTTCAGTTCCTGCAATTCGGGGATATTCGCGGACGAACCATCGGAGAACTCTCTCGAACAATGTATACGAAAGGTTACGATTTCGGTCATTTTCTGGCGATGAGTATCCCGGTGGCGATCATAGAGGTCGTTGTCCGGCTGTTCTATTTTGCCAAACGGTTGTATGAAGGACACGGCTTTCTCGACGCCCTGCCAATCAATATTCCGGGAAGACCCCGCAAACCAAAGCTGCAAACCATGCTTTTTACCGCTCACGCCGTCGCTACGGCGGCAAATGCGGGCAAGGTTTACTTTACGATGAATCCGCTCGGAGTGAATCTGCCGCAATGGCTTTGGTTTATAAAAAGCTCCTATCATCAACTCAAATGGATCGCCTGGACGAAAGAAAACGAACGTTTGGCCCTGATTCAGAAAAAGCTGGATGATGACTGGCAGCACGTCAACGATCTTTTGATCGAAAGTTTTGAACTCCCCGCATCGTAAATACTGGTGGCTTCGTTACCGGTTTTCAGGTTGACGGAGAAAAATTGGATCTTGTATGAAAGCTGGCAACATGCTGCTTCTTCTAAGGTAGAAATACTATGCCATTTCCTGTTACAAGCGTACAGGAAACGGCTTTGAGAATTCTTTACTTTTCAAGAATACTTCGTATTTTCTTCAGGACTTCACCACTCGGTTCCGTGGAGTTGCGGATCAGTTCCAATGCTTCGTTGATGCGCTGCTGGGCGGATTTTTCGTTGATTTCGCCGGAGATCGCGGCGATGGCCTGCCGCTGGGCTTCGTCGCCGACGTGGGTGTAGTATTTGTTGACGATTTCGGAGTCGGCCCCGAGGATAGAGAGCACCGTCGCTTGCGGAACTCCGGCTTCGGCACAATGCGAAGCGAACGAGTGCCGCAAAGAGTGGAAGCCGTAGACGGTCACTTTCTTATCGCGACCGGGGACTTCCACAGACGGCTCCAGCCCGATCCAGCGGATCACCCGAAGCATGTCGATGTTCACGAGATTGTTGCCGACGTTCTTTCCGGCAGCGTTAGTCTGATTGTAACGGGCGGCGACGTTCGGGCAGACGTAATCGGTTTCACCGCTCTTCCAGGCCAGAGCTTCCTGAAGAACCTCCAGGAGTTTCGGCGCAATCGGAATCGTCACCTCTTTCCCGGTCTTGAATTGCTTCACCCAGACCCGCTTCAGCTTGAAGTCGATCTTGCTCCAACGCAATAGGACGCAATCTTTCATCCGCTGGCCGGTGAACATGCCGAGATAATAGATTAGCCGGACTTCCGGTTTGTTCATCACCTTGTGCTTGTCGTCGTCGAGGACGGCTTGCAGCAACTGTTCCTGTTCCCGCGTAAACGAAAGGCGGTGAACGTCGTGTTCGCGCTCTTCACGTTCCTTGCGCAGCAATGTCGGGGACTGGAACGGATTCTCTCCGGTCCAGTACTCCCGAAGCACCCGGAATACGCGCCGGATGCGCTTGATCTTGCGGTTGTGGGTGGAGACGGCGATGTTTTGTTTGCGCATTTGCTCCGCATACTCCCCCGCAACCTCACCGGTAATATCGCGGAGCGTCCTGGCCGGATCATCGATCCACCCCACGAACTCCTGAAACGTTGAACGATAGGCAAGCGCTTCGCTGACGGTATCCGGCGTGGCGCGTTCGGGGCTCTTTTCATAAACGTCCCATGCTTCGGTAAGCAAGAGGTTCTTCTGAGGAGTGACGAGTCCGCGAGCATGTTTCACGTGGGCGGCGATGACTTCGGCGGAGGTTGCCTTCAGGAGCGGAATCTGTTTCTGCGCTTCTTTCAGGGCTTCTTTTTGATTCTTCGTTTTGAGGCTGATGGCCTTGCGTGCTCCATCGACTTGATAGCGGAAATAGTAAACGCCGCCCTCTTCCTTCTGATAGACGGTGCCGATCTCCAGCTTGATTGTCTTCTTAGCCATAATTCGATTCTCCGTTGTTTATTCCCGGATTCAGCTAATATAGACGTGTTTGGGCAAAAAGAAAGCTCAAAACGGTACTGAACGGTACCTTTTGAGCGAATTTGAGCTTAAAATGGCGGAGGGAGAGGGATTCGAACCCTCGGAGAATTGCTCCTCGGCGGTTTTCAAGACCGCTGCCTTAAACCAACTCGACCATCCCTCCTGGGAAAACCGGACTCGCGTCGGTGCCATCCAATATAGTGAAAATGACCCAAAAGTCAAGTGCCAGTCCGGCTCGAATCTCAATTTTTTAAACCGGCCACCATCAAGTCGGCAATCCGTTTGGCGAAAAGGCCCGGAGCGGCAATCTGGCTGCCTTCGGTCAGCAGCGCCTGATCGTACAATAGCCCGGCGTATTCCTTCAATTGAGCCGATTGCGGGTCCTGATCGTACAGTTTCTGCATCGCTTCCACCAACGGATGTTTCGGATTCAACTCCAGAATACGTTTGCCGGCCGGAATTTCCTGATTCATCGCTTTGAAGAATCGTTCCATATGGGCGCTCAAACCCTGTTCATCCGCAACCAGACAACAGGCGCTTTCCGTCAGCCGGCCGCTGAAACGCACCTCCTTGACGTTGTTTTCCAACTCTTTCGCCAGGTATTCCACCAAGCTCTTGTGCGTCTCGGCGGCAGCCTCGACCATATTTTCCAATTCTTTTTTGCTGTCGGCGTCCAGCTCCAGTTCACCTTTGGCGACCGATTTGAAGTGCTTTTTGTCGTATTGGAACATCGACTGCATGACCCATTCGTCGATCGGATCGGTCATCAACAGCACATCGTAGCCTTTGCTGCGATAGATTTCCAGCGCCGGCGAGGCGAGGGCGGTCGTCCGGTTTTCAGCCGTGATGTAATAAATATCCTGCTGGCTGCTCGGCATCGCCGCGACGTATTCCCGCAGGGAAATCAGCTTGCCGGCTTCGCTGTTCATCGATTCGTACATCGCCAGTTCTTTGATTTTGTCCTGGTTTTGGAAATCGGTGTGGATGCCTTCTTTCAGGATCTTTCCGCATTCCTGATAGAACAGCAGATATTTTTCCGGCTCCTTTTCCTGCAGTTTTTTCAACTCGCTCAGCACCTTGGCGACGATTGCCTTCTGAATTTTCATGATCTGCGGATTTTCCTGCAGAATTTCGCGGGAAACATTCAGCGGCAGATCGCTGGAATCAACCACGCCCTTGATAAAACGCAAATAATCCGGCACCAGGTCCTTGCATTCATCGGTGATGAAGACGCGCCGAACATACAATTGCAAGCCTTTTTTCTGCAGATCGGGCATGAACAAGTTGAACGGCAGTTTTTCCGGGATATACAGCAGCGCTTTGAATTCACTGGTCCCTTCCGCCGCGATATGGAGCGGCTTCAGCAGTTTGCCGCCATGCGACAGATGGGCATAGAAGCTCTGGTGTTCTTCGTCGGTAATTTCGGAGGCGTTGCGCAGCCAGATTGCTTTCTGCGAATTGAGGATTTTTTCTTCGATCGTTTCGGTGTTGTCGTCATTTTTCTTGACGGTCGGCAAGATGATCGGGTATTCGATAAAATCCGAGTAGCGGTGGACGATTTCCGTCACCTTCCACGGTTCCAGATACAATTCCGCGTCCGTTTTCAAATGCAGGATGATCGTCGTCCCCTGATCATCGCGGGTCGCTTCTTCGAGCGTATAATTTTCCTGCCCCTTGGAGGTCCAGCAGACCGCCGGCTCGTTGCTGCCGGCCCGTTTGGAAATCAATTCGACCTCTTCGGCAACCATGAAAGCCGAATAGAAGCCGACGCCGAATTGACCGATCAATTCCGGCATTTCATTCAGCGGCGTCTGGCTCTCCTCCAGTTGTTTCAGAAAGGCTTTGGTGCCGGATTTGGCGATAGTGCCGATGTTTTCGACGACTTCATCCGCTGTCATGCCGATTCCGTTGTCGCTGATGGTCAGCGTCTTGGCATCTTTGTTCTGTTCGATTTTGATTTGCCATTCGCGGTTCAGAGTGGAATCGGTCAACGCGGCGAAACGCGCCTTGTCGATGGCGTCGGCGGCGTTGGCAACCAGTTCCCGCAAAAAGATGTCTTTGTTGGAATAGAGCGAGTGGATCATCAAATCCAGCAGGTGTTGTACTTCCGTCTTGAATTTTCTGGTTTTTTCCGCCATATCCGTCTCCTTAAAAATATTTTTTTGAAAATAGTGGTGATTAAAATTACAGCCCGCAATTGGAGAACGACCATTCCCCGTTGCGGGATTAAATTCTTAAAGACAGCAGTCGTGCTGTCGATGTTCCAGATTGAACCGGAATAAATATAGTCAGAATTGAGGATTTTTCAAATAATTATTGATTGACTGCTGGAAAAACGATCGTTGTCAATTTATAGTCAAATGGTGCGATCAATTGTGATGGAGGATCATGAATATGTCGGAAAAAAGTTGTGACGGGACGGCCGCTGCGCTTCGTTCCGGTTCGACAGTGCCGTCGTCGACGTTTTTGAGGCCGTCGGAAATTGCTGCTGAGGGGGCGAGCCAGACTGGCGAGCACAACCCGCCACAGGGCGGCAGTTCGGATG
>OJMH01002833.1_pt1 | contig 13813 bp, 10 predicted proteins | sample 1597111 | NCBI WGS metagenome assembly OJMH01 (sample SAMEA2452115, study PRJEB22498) | human gut metagenome | reverse complement strand
GCTTAAGACGTTCTTTTCTCATGCCCTATTCTATTGGGTATCGGTGAATAGTAACGTTTTTTTCTTCGTTCAGCGTGATTTTTATTGACAGAAACCGCTTACTTTGCTATAGTTAAGTCAGATATAGAGTGTTACTGGTCATGCAGGCATTAACTATTGAAGAAATTAGTCCCAGGGGGATTCTTTGATGTTAATGCCTTTTTGTATGCCGGCGCGGCTGACGGATAAGGATGACTCCCGGGCAGAAAGGGAGAGAGAAACGATGAAAGACAAGATTTTCGGTGTATTGCAGAGAATCGGGCGAAGCTTTATGCTTCCCATCGCCGTCCTTCCGGTAGCCGGGCTGCTGCTGGGTATCGGAAGCTCATTTACCAATGAAACCATGATCGCCTCTTATGGCCTGCAGGGCATTTTGGGCGATGGCACAGTGCTTCACGGCCTGCTCACGGTCATGTCCAAGGCCGGCAGCGCCATCTTTGACAACCTTCCGCTGATCTTTGCGGCAGGCGTCGCCATCGGTATGGCCAAGAAGGAAAAGGAAGTCGCGGCACTGTCTGCCGTCATCGCCTTCTTCGTCATGCATGTGTCCATCAACGCGATGCTGACGATCGATGGGCAGATCTTGGCAGATGGGTCGATCGCGCCAGATGTGCTGAGCGGAACGATCGCGTCCATGTGCGGCATTCAGACGCTGCAGATGGGCGTGTTTGGCGGCATCATCGTCGGTCTTGGCGTTTCCGCGCTGCACAACCGCTTTTACAAGATCGAATTGCCGAACGCGCTGTCCTTCTTTGGCGGCAGCCGGTTCGTACCGATCATTTCCACGGTCGTCTTCGTCTTTGTCGGCATCCTGATGTTCTTCATCTGGCCGATCGTGCAGAACGGTATCTATGCGCTGGGCAGTCTGGTCACCGGCACCGGCTATGTCGGCACGCTGATCTTCGGTATCATCAAGCGCGCCCTGATCCCCTTCGGCTTGCATCATGTATTCTATCTGCCGTTCTGGCAGACTGCGGTGGGCGGCACGATGGAAGTGGCCGGACAGCTGGTACAGGGCGGTCAGAACATCTTCTTCGCGCAGCTCGCTGATCCCAGCGTCGTCCATTTCAGCGCGGATGCCACACGGTATTTCTCCGGTGAGTTCATCTTCATGATCTTTGGTCTTCCTGGCGCGGCGCTGGCGATGTATCACTGTGCAAAGCCGGAAAAGAAAAAAGTCGCAGGCGGCCTGCTGCTGTCTGCCGCGCTGACGTCCATGTTCACCGGCATCACCGAGCCGCTGGAATTCTCCTTCTTGTTTGTCGCGCCGATGCTGTTCGTCGTGCAGGTCATCTTGGCCGGCGCAGCATATATGATCGCGCATATGCTCAACATCGCGGTCGGACTGACGTTCTCCGGCGGATTCCTCGATCTGTTCCTGTTCGGTATCCTGCAGGGCAATGACAAGACCAGCTGGATGCTGATCATCCCGGTCGGCATCATCTACTTCTTCCTGTATTACTTCATCTTCAAGTTCCTGATCAAGAAGTTCGATCTGAAGACGCCGGGACGTGAAGATGACGATGAAGAGACGAAGCTGTATACGAAGGCCGATGTGAATGCACGCAAGGAAGCGGGCAATGCCGCTGCTGCGTCTAATGTGCTTTCTGCCATGATCACCAAAGGGCTTGGCGGCGCGGACAACATCTCTGATGTGGACTGCTGCGCGACCAGGCTGCGTGTGACGGTCAATGATGCGGACAAGGTGGACGAAGGCATCTTGAAACAAAGCGGGGCAGCCGGCGTCATCCGTAAAGGAAAAGGTGTCCAGGTGATTTACGGACCGCGTGTTTCTGTGATAAAATCCGATCTGGAAGAATATCTGCAGGATCCGGTGGAAGTGGAAGAGCCGGCCATGATCGAAACGGCAGCGCAACCAGAGCCGAAGACCCAGGAGATCAGCGAAGTGTTCGTTTCCCCGATGAAGGGCGAGGCGAAGCTGATCACGGAGACGCCGGATCCGACATTTGCGCAGAAGATGATGGGAGACGGCATCGTGATCTTCCCGGAAGACGGCACGGTGTACGCGCCGTGTGATGCGACCGTGCAGTTTGTCTTTGACACCAAGCATGCGATCGGATTGACCTCCACTCAGGGAGTGGAGATCCTCATCCATGCCGGGATCGATACGGTCAAGCTGGGTGGAAAAGGATTCCATGTCTTTGTGGAAAATGGCCAGAAGGTCAGCCGCGGCGACAAGCTCATGGAGATCGATCTTGACTACATCCGGGCCAATGCACCTTCTGATGCGGTGCCGCTGGTATTCACCAATCTAGGCGAGCATCATCTGGAGCTGCTGAAGCTGGGCACGGTTTCTGTCGAAGACGAATTGATCAGGGTAAGATAATGCCTGAAGGAGGAAGAGCATGGCAAAGATCATCAAGGTACTCAATCACAACGCGCTCATCGTGCACGATGCGCAAAGCAGCCGTGCTCTCCTGCTGCTGGGCAAAGGGATCGGCTTCGGCCGGCGGATCAATGAACAGCTGGAGATCGGCAAGGCGGAGGGCTGCAGCGTGTATGAGCTGCAGCAGAAGACGAGCAAGGGAGAGACGCGGGATGTGCTGCGCAGCATGGATCCGCTCTATCTGGAGATCAGCGCAGAGATCGTGGAGCTGGCTGAACGGGAATTCGGTGAGATCGACCGCAACATCCTGGTGCCGCTGGCAGATCACATCGCATTTGCGCTCACGCGCATCCGCAGCAAGATGAACATCACCAATCCGTTTTCCAACGATATCCGATTGCTGTATCCCAGGGAATATGAAGTGGCGCTGAAAGGCCGGCAGATCATCCTTGCGCGCGTGCATGAGGACATCAATGAAGATGAGGTAGGCTATATCACCTTGCATATTCACAGCGCGATGGGCGAAAAGGTGGATGAGGGCATGCTGGCAGCCGTCATCGTCAATGAGAGCATCCAGCAGATCGAACAGGAATGCGGGCTGTCCATCGATGTGAATTCTCTTTCGTACAGCCGGCTGCTCACGCATATGAAATATCTGATGGCGCGCCTGCGGGAGAATGAGACGCTTACGCTGGATATGGAAGAATATACGAAAAACGCGTTCCCCTATTCTTATCAGGTGGCGGCGCACATCATCGAGCGGCTGAGCCGGACATTGAACCGGGAAGTGCCGCAGATCGAGACCGGTTATCTGGCCATGCATATCGAACGTGTCTGTCAGAATGAACGGCAAGCATAAAAATGAGGAGACGATGTCCCTTCCGGGAACAAGGTCTCCTCGTTTTGTGTGCCGGGCATGGGGCACAACTAGGTGGTGAAAGACCACTGTGGGGGCGTTCATCGCAACCGCCAACCACTAGCCAGAGCCAAGGGTGTCCATCGTGAGGTGGAATCTGAAGGAAGGTCGAGGCAAACCTCTGTACCGAGGAACACGAACCAAATCAGGCTTGCGATGATGATAAGTGTGCAAAACAACACGAAGTCAGATAGAGTTGCGGATGAGCATCGTAAGTAAATTTGGCGGGTCCGGGCTACCACACGGTCCAGGACGAAGATAGAGGGAAAGTGGTGTCACCTTACCCCGGGAGGTCTTGTCAGCGGCGATAGCCGTAGTAACAACGAATGGCAAGAAGTCAGCCGAGGTCGTAGTAGCGAAGAAGTCTCTGTAATGGGGATGGAGCAAAGGACCGAACAAATCTATCAGTTATTAAAGTGGCATTTGATTCTGACATGCGAAAACAAGGACAACGAGTAAACTAGGGCCACGAGTAAACAGGAACGGAGGAAAGTGGAAGTCAGCATGTTGGATAGCGAAGAAATGGAGATGACGGACATGAAAACTGAGAAAAGTTTGCTGGATGATATGCTCAGCGAAGAAAATCTGAGCCGGGCATATCAGCAGGTCGTGAGAAACAAGTGGGCCGAGGGAGTGGATGGTATGAAATATACCGAACTCAAGGACTACCTGAAGGAACACGGCGATGAAATCAAAGAACAGATCCGGAGCCGGAAGTACAAGCCAAGCCCGGTGCGAAGGGTAGAAATACCAAAAGAAAGCGGTGGGACAAGGTGTCTGGGGATCCCGACGGTGGTGGATAGATTTATCCAGCAGGCCATCGCGCAGGAGCTGACACCGATCTATGAGCCGCTGTTTAGTGAGAACAGCTATGGCTTTCGGCCAAACAGATGTTGTGAGATGGCGATACAAAAAGTATTGGAATACATGAACGATGGCTTCCAATGGGTAGTAGATATCGATATAGAAAAGTTCTTTGATCACGTCAACCATGACAAACTGATCACGCTCGTGATGAAGCATGTAAAAGACGGAGAGATCGTGTCGCTGATACGAAAATATCTGAAGAGCGGAATCATGATGGACGATGAGTATAAGGAGTCGGTCATCGGATTTGCGCAGGGAGGAAATTTGTCTCCGCTGCTCAGCAACATCATGTTAAATGAGCTGGATAAGGAACTGGAAGCCAGAGGATTGAACTACGCCAGGTATGCAGATGATTGTCTCATCCTAGTGGGAAGCCAGAAGGCGGCGGACAGGGTCATGGCGAATGTTTCCAAATTTATAGAGAAGAAGCTTGGGCTAAAGGTCAACATGACGAAGAGCAAGGTGACGAAGCCGACTGACATCAAGTATCTGGGATTTGGATTTTTCCGGGACAGCAGGAGCAAGCTGTGGAAGGCCAAACCACATCAGAAATCAGTGGAGAAGCTGAAGAAGAAGCTGAAGCAGCTGACGAACCGAAGCTGGGGCGTAGACATGGACCATCGGCTAAGGCGAATCAAGCAGGTGCTGAGAGGATGGGTCAATTATTTTAGGATTGGCAAATTCAAGGAAATCTGCGGAAGGATCGATAGAAATCTGAGATACCGGCTAAGGATGTGTATATGGAAACAGTGGAAGACGGTAGGAAGAAGGTACAAAGCGCTCAGGCAGTTAGGGATGGAGAAAGAAACAGCATGGAAATGGGCGAACAGCCGAAAAGGATATGCACGTGTGGCATCTTCACCGATACTGACGTACACGGTCACGAATAAGAGACTAGCAAAAAGAGGTCTGGCGTCAATGACAGACCTCTATCAGAAAATCAATAAAACATGTTTAGCATAGATTTGAACCGCCGTATACGGTCCCGTATGTACGGTGGTGTGAGAGGACGGAGATATAGCTATCTCCTCCTACTCGATTTTATTTGCTGTGCACTCGGTGCAGCCGGCCTTTGGCCATGACCAGGATGAGCGAGAGGATCGTTAGGCTGACCCAGGTCAGCTGATCAGATAAGAACGACATCAGCACGTGATCAGCAATGAGATGAGGATCGACAAAAGCATCACGATGACGCCGGTGATCAGGTTTGCGATGCATTTGACCGCGTTGATCCAGGATTCTCCTGCAGCGGTCGGCACGATGATCTGATCGATCTTGCGGGCCCTTTCCCGCGCATACGTGCCTGCGCACAGGATGATGACAAACAGGAAAGGCAGGATGTATGTCGAATGATACAAGGTGCTGCGGTAAGCTTCCAGCGGGATGCGGCTGCTGTAACGGATGCTTTGTGTCTGCACGGCCTGTTCGAAGCGGACACAGGCTTCATCGATCTCGCCTTCGTCCATCATGATGCCTGAGACATAAGGGCGGAATGCCTGCGGATGGGTGAACACGTAGAGCGTCGGAAATTGATTGATGGATGTCTCTATGGATCGGGAGAACCGCTCCTCATTCATCTCTTCTGATCCATAAAAGGGGTAGATGTCGCTGAAGTAAATGTAATTGAGGGTGATGATCTGGTTTTCCTTCTCATGGATGACATAGAGCTGAAACGGGTTGTTCTCTTCATCGTATTCACCAAAAGAGAATCTGCTCAACTGCTGCAATACACTGTCATTGTCAGGATCGCCTTCTGTATTATACAGGGCCTGGATGCGGGAAATATCCTGGTCGTTCAATGTCACGTTCGCATTGCGGGCAAACAGTCCTTCCCAGTCTTCGCCATACAGTTTTTGCATCCTTTGCTCATCGATGTCCTGGGACAGCTCGCGGTATCGCTCGTTGTAATCTTCCATGTAACGTGTCCACAGGGCCATGTCGGCCGTCCCCTGATCATGGGAGAGCATGGAGTGGGCATAGCGGTTGACGCAGATATCGAAGGCGGTAAAGGCGTAAAATCCGATCAAGACCGCCAGCGTGATCAACGACAGCTCATTTCTGTAAAAATTATAGCTTTTGCGGGCCATACTGTCATCGCGGGGAGGAATTTGGCAAAATGAAGCGCAAAAGCGTGCAGACCATGGTATAATCGGACAAAAGGAAGTGAATAGAGATGAAAGATGTACAGATCGAACAGATGATCGAAAAAGAAGCGCAGCGTCAGCTGCTGAACATTGAGCTGATCGCCTCAGAGAACTATGTTTCGGATGATGTGTTGCAGGCAGCCGGCAGCATCCTGACTAACAAATATGCGGAGGGCTATCCTTCAAAACGGTATTATGGCGGCTGCTTTGTCGTGGATGAAATTGAGGAGCTGGCGCGTGAGCGTGCGAAAAAGCTGTTTGGCGCGGAGCATGCCAATGTGCAGCCGCACAGCGGCGCACAGGCGAACATGGCCGTATACATGAGCGTGCTGAAGCCGGGAGACAAGGTGCTGGGCATGAACCTGACGGCTGGCGGCCATCTGACGCATGGGCATCCGCTGAACTTCAGCGGCCTGCTGTATCAGTTCATCGATTATGGCGTAGATCCCCAAAGCGAGCGCATCGATTATGAGGCGGTGCGGCAGATCGCGCTGAAGGAGCGCCCGAAGCTGATCGTGGCCGGGGCCAGCGCATATCCGCGTGTGATCGATTTTGCCAAGTTCAGGGAGATCGCGGACGAATGCGGCGCGATGCTCATGGTGGACATGGCGCACATCGCCGGTTTAGTAGCTGCGGGCGTGCACCCCAGCCCGGTGCCTTATGCAGATTTTGTCACGACGACCACGCACAAGACGCTGCGCGGACCGCGCGGAGGCATGGTGCTGTGCCGCAAGGAATATGCGGCCGCATTGGATAAGACCGTGTTCCCGGGCATGCAGGGCGGTCCGCTCATGCACATCATCGCAGCCAAGGCTGTCTGCCTGCATGAGGCGATGCAGCCGCAGTTCAGAGATTATGCCGAGGCAGTGATCCGCAACTGTAAGGTGATGGCAGATAAGCTGCAGGCCGGCGGTCTGCGCATCGTGAGCGGCGGCAGCGACAACCATCTGCTGCTGGTCGATGTCAAGGGCAGCATCGGTATCAGCGGCAAGAAAGCTGAGGCACTGCTCGATGAAGCCGGCATCACCTGCAATAAGAATACGATCCCCTTTGATCAGGAAAAACCGTTTGTGACCAGCGGCATCCGCCTGGGCAGCGCGGCCATGACCTCCAGAGGCTTCGGCGAGGAACAGTTCGCCATGGTGGGAGACTGGATCCTTCGAGCATTGAAGTGCGAGAGCGGAAGCGAGGAGCTGCGTAAGATCCGTGAGGAAGTCCGCACGCTGACTGTACGCTATCCGATCCGTCACGACTGATATGATCCGTATCGTCGCAGTCGGGAAGATCAAAGAGAAAGCGCTGAGCCAGCTGATCGCGGAGTATGTCAAGCGGCTGTCTGCCTTCACCCGCGTGGAGATCATCGAGGTGGCGGATGAACATGCCCCGCAGAGCAATTCTGACGCGGAAAACGAGCTGGTCAAGGAGCGGGATGGCGAACGGGTGCTCTCCCGCATCAAGGAAGGCGAGTATGTCATCCTGCTCGATCTGTGGGGGAAGATGTTTGACAGCGAGCGCTTTGCCCAGCGGATCGACACGCTTCAGGTGCAGGGGAAGGGCACGCTGACCTTCGTGATCGCAGGGTCGCTTGGGCCTTCGTCCGCAGTGGTGAAACGCAGCGATCTGCGCTGGAAGCTGAGCGATCTCACCTTTCCGCATCAGCTCACCAGGCTGCTCGTCCTCGAGCAGATCTACCGCGCGCACATGATCCTTTCCCATCGTCCATATCACAAATGACATCCGTGAAAAACGGCTTGGATAAGGGCTGAAACGCCCTTGGAAACGGCGAAAAGACTTTTCATTGAAAATGTTCAGTGATATAATAAGTGCAGTCATGTAAGGAGGAATTTGACAATGGCAAAAAGAACTGTAAAAGACCTTGATGTTGCCGGAAAAAGAGTAATCGTCCGCTGTGACTTCAACGTCCCGAGAAAAGACGGCAAGATCACCAATGACAACCGTATCATCCAGGCTCTGCCTACGATTAAATATCTGATTGAAAACAAAGCGAGAATCATCCTGATGTCTCACCTGGGAAAAGTAAAGACCGAAGAGGACAAGGCGAAGAACGATCTGCGCTGTGTCGCTGAGCGTCTGGCTGAACTGGTCGACACGAAGGTAAGCTTCTGCCCGGTAACCAGAGGCGAAGAGCTTGAGAACATGGTCGCTGACCTGAAGGACGGCGAGATCGTCCTGATGCAGAACACGCGTTATGAGAAGGGCGAAAGCAAGAACGATCCTGAGCTGGCTCAGTACTGGGCAAGCCTGGGCGAAGTGTTCGTCGAAGATGCATTCGGTTCTGTTCATCGCGCGCATGTTTCCACAGTGGGCATCCCGTCCATCATCAAGGAAAACGGACTGGGATTCCTGGTAGAAAAAGAAGTGACCATGCTGGGCAAGGCAGTCGATACGCCTGAGCGTCCGTTCGTGGCCATCATCGGCGGCGCTAAGGTATCTGACAAGATCGCTGTTGTGGACAACCTGCTGAAGAAGGCTGACAAGGTCATCGTCGGCGGCGGTATGGCATATACCTTCATGAAGGCGAAGGGAAGAGCGATCGGTACTTCCCTGCTGGAAGAAGACAAGATCGAACTGGCTAAGGAATATATGGAAAAGGCCGGAGACAAGCTGGTCCTCCCGGTCGACAACATCATTGCGGACAAGTTTGCGGAAGATGCCAATACGCAGGTCAGCGAAGGCGACATCCCGGATGGATGGATGGGTCTGGATATCGGACCGAAGACCGTAGAGCTGTTCAAGAAGACGCTGGAAGGCGCAAAGACGGTCGTATGGAACGGTCCGATGGGCGTATTCGAAATGGAGCCGTTTGCCAAGGGTACGCTGGCAGTCTGCACAGCGATCTCTGAACTGCCGGGCGCGACGACGGTCATCGGCGGCGGTGACTCTGCAGCGGCAGCGATCCAGCTGGGATTCAAGGAGAAGTTCTCCCATATCTCCACTGGCGGCGGAGCTTCCCTGGAATACATGGAAGGCAAGGAGCTGCCAGGCATTGCCATCATCAGCGAAAAATAAAACGAGAAAGAGGTCATACATAACATGAGAAAGCCAATTATTGTCGGAAACTGGAAAATGAACAAGACGATGAAGGAAACAAAGGAATTCATCGAAGCAGTGGATCCTGCAGCCGCAAGCGAAAATGCTACTTTCGGTATCGGCGCACCGTTCACCGCGCTGTCCACTGCAGTTGCAGCAGCGAACAATCTGATCATTGCAGCTGAAAACTGCCATTTTGAAGACAGCGGCGCATTCACTGGCGAAGTATCTGTACCGATGCTTCAGGAAGTGGGCGTAACGCACTGCATCATCGGTCATTCCGAGCGCCGTACGATGTTCGGGGATACGGATGAGACCGTAAACAAGAAGGCAAAGCGCCTGATCGAAGCGGGAATCACGCCGATCCTGTGCATCGGTGAAACAGAGGCGCAGTATGACGCTGGTGAATCGGAAAAGGTCATCCGCGATCAGCTGACTGGTTCTCTGGCTGACATGTGCGCGAAGTGCGTGGCGGATATCGTCATCGCTTACGAGCCGATCTGGGCCATCGGTACCGGAAAGAGCGCTTCTGTGGAAATCGCAGAAAACTGCTGCCGCATCGTGCGTGACCAGGTCAAGGTGATGTATGGTGAAGAAGCTGCAGAAAAGGTTCGCGTACAGTACGGCGGTTCCGTCAAGCCGAACAACATCGCCGAATATATGGCACAGCCGGATATCGACGGCGCGCTGATCGGCGGCGCAAGCTTGAAGGCAGACAGCTTCATCGAGATCATCGAGAAGACAAAATAAGTCAATATTCTGCATACATGAAGACATGATCGCTTCATTGAGGCGTGGGCGTCACCTGATTTGTTCAGGTGGCGCCTTTTTTTCCTTTTTTGCATAAGAAAAAGCCAGACCAGGCTGGCTTGATCATAGGCATTGGTTCAGTCGTCCTCGTAATCCACGGTCCATTCCAGGATGGTCCCGCTGGCGGCATCGATCTCAAATTCATATTCGGCATTGCCGTAGTGGATCTCTCCTTCATAGATGATGTGGCCGTCGTCCTCATCTCGTTCGATCTCGATATGGCGCTCTGTGGCGCCGCTGACGCGGGAGAGCGCTAATGTTCTGGCTTCATCTAGCGTAAGGCCGTTTTGCTGAGGAGGCGTGTAATCTTCTGCGTCGCGATCGACATTCAGGATCGCGCCGGTCGCTTTATCGATCTCATAATCATATTCATTGCTGCCACTGTAAAATTCGATCTCATAGCTGCTCGTTCCGGTCTGCTCTTTGACGAAGGTCGCGTCTCCATCGCTGATCCCGGCATGATCCAACGCAATGGCACGGGCCTGATCCAAAGTGATGGCGGAAGCTTCCGGTGTATCAGTGTCTGAAGAAGCTGACTCAGCTTCGTAGTCGACATGCAGGATCGCCCCGGTTTCGGTATTGATCTGATATTTATAGATGGTGCCATTCACAAGAAACTGGATATCATAATAAGATGTGTCTCCGTCAGTATTGCGCTCGGTCTTCAGAAATTCCACTTCATCGATTCCCAGCTGCGCGTCATCCAAGGCTGCGGACTTCGCTTCTTCCAGGGAGATCGATTGATTTTCTGGTTGTGCGGAACCGCAGCCGCTGACCAGAAACAGACAGGAGATCGCAAGTGCATAAATGATCTTTGGTTTCATGGGCATCCCTCTTTTCTTCATTGTCTATAGTGTGCCACATTTCGCGCGGGATTTCAAATGTCTCGTGCATATGCCTAAAAGGCAGAGCCGCGACGCGGTTCTGCCGGTATATAGGGTAGGAGAGAATCAAAATGTCAGTTAATCGTCATAATCTGCGTCCCATTCGATGATGGCGCCGGTGCTGCCATCGATCTCAAATTCGTATTCTACGCGGCCATAGTGAATTTCGCCTTCATAGACCAGTCTGCCATCATCATGATCCGCTTCGATGCGGATGTGCTGATTGCTTGCTCCGCTTACCTTGGCAAGCGCGATCTTCTTGGCTTCATCGATCGAGATGGCATTGCTTGCAGCCGGGGCATAGGCTTCTGCGTCATAGTCAATGTCGAGGATCTTGCCCGTCGTCTTATCGATCTCGTAGTCATATTCGCCATTGGCAGTATAGAATTCGATCTCATAGACCGTTCTGCCATCGTCGCGATCTTCTTTCGCTTTGACGAAGGTGGCGTCTGCGGCATTGACACCGGCATTGGTCAGCGCGATCGTTTTCGCGTTTTCCAGCGTGATCCCAGAATTTGCTGTCGTGATATTGTCAGAGCTTGCGGAAGATGCAGCACGCGATGAAGGATCTGCGGCAGTGCCTTTATCTGATGCAGCAGTATCGTTTGAAGCGGTCGTGTTGTCTTGCGTGTTTCTGACATAGTTTTCGCTTTCGATCTCGTGATCCTTGTTCAAGATCTTGCCGGTCGCTTTTTCGATCTCATAGTCATATTCGATGTTGCCGGCGACGAACTCGATTTCGTAAACGACTTTGCCGTCTTCGTAATCTCCCTTAGTTTCGTAGAAACGCGCATCTTCTGCGTTGACTCCCGCGTCATTTAACGCGATCGTCTTTGCCTCTTCCATGGAAACTGCAGCAGAGGTGTCTTCTGTAACCGTGTTTGCAATATCGTCGGTCTGTGGTGTTGCGGTTGCGGCCTGCACGCCCCATCCTGCCAGCAGGAGGACTGCGCCAGAAGCGGCCAGAATCTTAGTCAGTGTAGGTTTCATATCAAGTACCTCCCTTTTCTTTACGGCTACATCTTATCAAGCCAACATTAAAACAACATTAAAACAAACAGGAAATGCAAAAAAAATTTTTTGCGGCGGAAAAATAGTGAGAATTGCGACAAACAAAACATTTTTTAGTTTGAGCAGAGTTTCAGCTTGCTCTTAGAGCATCTAATTTTTGCCTCGTAACCGACAAGTAACAGACAGACGGATCAGGCGAAAGATCAAAACCTGGATCAATGTTTTGCATGACCGACAGACGGAAAAATGACAGGAAGCAAAACAGGGAAACATATATGCGAGAAAGTGATCAGAAGGATTCAGTTTTCCGCCATAGCGGTGTGGATTGTCAATTCTGCTATGATATAATGAGCATAAGAAAGCAAGGTGAGGCAGATGAAGAAAGCAATACCGATCGGCGTATCCGATTATGAGCGGCTGCGTAAAGAAGACTATTATTTTGTGGATAAGTCGATGATGATCCAGGAGTTTTTAAGAAGAAAGAGCATCGTCACACTGATCACGAGACCGCGGCGCTTCGGAAAGACCATCAATATGTCGATGATGGCAGAATTCTTTGATGTGACAAAGGATGCAAAGGAGATCTTCAAGGATACCGCGATCATGGATACTGAATATGCCGCAGAGATGAATCAGTATCCGACCGTCTTCCTTTCATTTGCCAGTGCGAAGAACAGCAAGCAGGAATTGACGAAAGCAATCAAATATCAGCTGCGCAAAGAATATGACCGGCACCGACAAGCATTTGAGACGACGATGACGGAGTTTGACGCAGATGAATATCAAAAGATCAGAAAAGCGCTGCTGGATACAGAGAACGGAGAAATTGATGGCATTGGAAACACGCTTGCATTTCTGATCGAAAAGTTGGAGAAGCATCATGGCAAGAAGGTGATGGTGTTCATCGATGAGTATGATACACCGTTCATCGAAGCGCATGTAAACGGGTATTATGAAGAGATCCGCGGCGGCTTGTCTTCTTTGCTTCATAACGCGCTGAAGGCATCGACGAGCCTGCAGTATGCGATGCTGACGGGCATACAGCGGGTAGCCAAGGAAAACATCTTCAGCGATCTGAACAATCTGGTGGTATGCACAGTAACAGATAAACGCTATGCCCAGTATTTTGGTTTTACCGAAGCAGAGGCGAAAGCAGTGCTGGAATATTATGGGCTGAAGCTGGATGAAGAGGTCAAGGCGATGTATGACGGCTATCATTTCGGCAAAGAAGAGATCTACAATCCATGGTCCATATTGAACTATGCAGATACTGGAGAGCTTGCGCCCTACTGGGTCAATACGAGCAGCAACAAGATGATCCGCAAGGCGATGGAAGGACGAGACCAGGCATTCGCGCGAGGATATGAGGAACTGATCGAGAAAGGGAAGCTGGAGACGCTGGTGCGGATGGAAACAAGCTTCTTCGAGGTAAGCAGCACAGAGAGCTTATGGGGATTGTTCGTGAACGCGGGATACCTGACGATCGAGAAAGTCATCTCGGCACGGGACGGCCGCTATGTGCTCCGCATCCCCAATGAGGAGGTGCAGCAGGAGTTCCGGGATCTGACGGCAAGCTACCTGAACGTATCAGAAAGCAATCTGTCCGCGATGTTCAATGGGCTGCGCTATGAGGAGCGGGAGCGGTTTGCAGAGAGCTATGCGGATATGCTGCTCAGCCTGCCGAGCTATCATGACCTGAAGGATGAGAACAGCTATCATGTGCTGTTTCTGGGGATGTGCGCAT
>OJMH01002828.1_pt1 | contig 13823 bp, 9 predicted proteins | sample 1597111 | NCBI WGS metagenome assembly OJMH01 (sample SAMEA2452115, study PRJEB22498) | human gut metagenome | reverse complement strand
GAGACATTCGCCCGCGAGCAGCTCGAGGCGGCGATCCGCAGAGGGGCGCGTTATGTCGATATAGAGATCGAAGCGCCCGACGAGCATCTGGAATATATTCGTACGCTCGCCCGCGAGTACGGGTGCCGGCTGATCGTTTCGTTCCACGATTTCGAGGGAACTCCCTCCCTCGACGAGCTGAAGGGGATCGCCCGGCTGTGTCGCACGAAGGGGGCCGATCTGGTGAAGATCGTCACGACGGCCCGGAATATTTCGGATGCCGCCCGTACGATGCGTTTGTATGACCTGCAAGCCGACGGAGCGCTTTTCGAGGGTGCCGCCGCTGCGGAGCGTCCGCAGTTGGTCGCTTTTTCGATGGGCGAAGCCGGGAAATTCACCCGTCTGCTCTGCCTGAAGCTCGGTGCGCCTTATACGTATGTTTCAGCTGGAGCATCCAACGCCACGGCGTCGGGGCAATATACCCGCGAGGAGATGGAGCGGCTGCTTTCGGCCGAAAATTATCCTTTCGAGGGATTTCGCGAGTTCCGTCGGACGACGGTTGCCGTTCCTTGTTCCAAGAGCGTGGCTCAGCGGGCCGTGTTGGCTGCTGCGCTGGCTGCGGGAGAGAGCCGGCTCGCCAATTACGCCCCTTGCAACGATATAGTCGGAGCCGTCGAGGTCATCCGGGGTATGGGCTGCCGGATTGCGTCGGACGGTACGACGCTGCATATCGAGGGTGTCGGAGCGGAGCGCTTGGGACGTTGCTCGAAGATCGAAACCGGCGAATCGGGGCTGCTCACGCGGCTACTGACTCCGCTGGCATCCCATATTTCCGCTTTGAACGGCGGTGCCCCGGTGGAAATTTCCGGGCATGGCAGTATTCTGAAGCGCAATCTGCACGAGGCGGTCGCCGCGCTGCGCGAAGCCGGCGTGCATTGTTCTGCTCGTGAGGAGGGGTATCTTCCGTTTCGGATCGAGGGCGGTATTACCCGTCGTGAGATCGCCTTTTCGGGGCGGGAGAGTTCGCAGACCGTATCGGGTTTCCTGATGACTTTGCCGTTGTTGCAGGATGCGACCGTGCTGACGGTAACCGAGCCGTCGAGCATTCCCTACCTGGAGCTTACTTTGCGGACGCTGACTCGGTTCGGTATCCGACTCTACAGGGAGGCGTTTTACGACGGGGGGTGCGGCGGACGGAAGCCCGGGACGCCTTCGAAAATCGTCTTTTCGGTACCGGGCGGGCAGGAGTACCGTCCTTCGGACCTCTTCCTGGATGCTGATTGGAGTTCGGCCGCCTATTTCGCGGTGGCCGGAGCCGTCGCTTCGTCGCTGGGGCGGATCGAGGGGATTACGCTGCGCAATATGCGGCTCGATTCGCTGCAGGCCGATGAAAAGATACTCGACATCCTGCGTTCGTGCGGTGCCGATGTGAGCGTCGCGCCTGCGGACGTATCCGTAAGGGGCGATATGCCGGGAGATTTGCAGAACATCTCCGTTACTGCGACCGGCCGGCGGCTGAAGGCTTTCGAGGTCGATGCCACGCATTGCCCCGATCTGTTCCCGATCCTTGCGGTGCTGGCTGCCCATTGCGACGGTACGAGCCGTATCGCGGGTGTCGGACGTCTGACGCAGAAGGAGAGCAACCGGGCCGAAACGATCTATGCCGAGTTCCGGACGCTGGGGGCGCGGATCGACATCCAGGGCGACGAGATGTTCGTTACGGGCGGGCCGTTGCATGGAGGAGATGTCCGCTCGCACAACGACCACCGGATTGCCATGAGCCTGATCGTCGCCGGGTTGTTCACGCCGGAGCCGGTGCGGCTGGACGACGTGAAGTGCATCGACAAGTCGTTTCCTTCGTTCCTCGATCTGCTCGCCCGGCAGGAGTAGCGGGGCGGGCAGATGGTATTTCCGTTCCGGCGGAAAGAACGCTTTCCGTGCGGCGAAGCGCGGAAACGATGGGGCCGGACGATTGAAGTAAACTCGAAGAAACTTAATTGGCTATGAATTCATACGGAACAAAATTCAGACTCTCGATTTTCGGGGAGTCGCACGGTCCGCTGATCGGCGTGGTGCTCGACGGCGTGCCTGCGGGCATGCCGCTTTCGCGCGAGGATTTCCTCGCGGATCTCGACCGTCGCCGCAGCGGTGCGAAGGGAAGCACGCCCCGTAAGGAGAGCGATTTGCCGGAGATCGTAAGCGGCGTCTGCGACGGGCACACTACGGGTGCTCCGCTCACGATCGTATTTCGCAACAGCAATACCCGTTCGGGCGACTATTCGGACTTTCGCGCGACGCCCCGTCCGGGCCATGCCGATTTCGTGGCGGAACGGAAATACCGTGCCTTCAACGATCTGCGGGGCGGCGGCCATTTTTCGGGGCGGCTGACGCTGACGCTGGTGGCGGCCGGAGTCGTGGCCAAGAAGATGATCGGCCCGATCGAAATCCGGGCCCGGATCACCGAGCTGGGCGGTATTCCCCGCGAGCGGCTGAATTGCGAGCCGGGGAAGGAATTGGGCGCCGAGGGTGCCCCGACGCTCTGGGACGAGCTGATTGACCGCACGCTCCGGGAGTTGGATTCCGTAGGCGGGGTCATTGAGTGTACCTGCGACAAGGTGCCCGTCGGATTGGGCGAGCCGTTCTTCGATTCGCTCGAATCGCAATTGGCTCACCTGGCATTTTCGATTCCGGCGGTGCGGGGCATCGAGTTCGGCGACGGATTCGCCGCAGCCCGTATGAAAGGTTCGGAGCATAACGACTGTTTTGTGAACGGAGAGGGAAAAACCGCTACCAACGGAGCGGGCGGCATCAACGGCGGTATCTCGAACGGCAATCCCGTGGTGTTCCGCATCGCTGTCAAACCTACTTCCAGCATCGCGAAGAAACAATATACGTTCAATTTTGCGACGGGACGGATGGAAGAGTTCGTCGTCAAAGGGCGGCACGACGCCTGCATCGCCCTGCGCTGTCCGGTCGTGGTGGAGGCGATCGCTGCGATCGCGCTGGCTAACAACTGATCGTTTTTTGCCGAAAATCAATTGATTTTTAGTAAGTCGGATATTTGCAGCGCTGAATATTATTCGTATTATAATATTTGTCCCGCAGAGGTTTCGTTGCTCGATTCGATGCTGAAACGAAAGGAATACAGCAATACCGGGAAATATGTATTTCCCGGTATTGCTTATGATTGTTCCCTGAATTGGTATCGACGGTTTTTGAAGTCGGCCGGAAATGGGCGGGTACACAAAAAAAGGGTAAGCTACTTATATCGCACCGCTACGACCACATACCCTTGCTTGATTCCTCACCTGGGGGAGTCTGTGGGAGCTGGTCGTATAAGACTTACCCCAGCACAAAAATACGAATTTTTTGTATCTTTGCAAAGAAAAAAGGAACTATCTGCGATTTTGTCGCTGTTTTTCGAGAGCCGGATGCCGAAAAGGCTGCCTGGATGTGTCTCGGAGGGCGGTGCGGGGAGAGTTAATGAATGAAGAGAATGACGGCGAAAAAAAGATTGCTTGTCGTGTTTATTGCTGCGGTTGCAGTCGGGGCAACGGTGGCTTTGGTTTTCATCTTTCAGTTTTTCGGAGATGCCGTCCGGGAGCGGAGCGACCTTTATATAAGCGCCCGCACGGACTACCCGGGGCTGCTCGACTCTCTGCGTCCCCGTACGGACCATCACTGGGCTTTTGACCGGTATGCCGGCCGTCTGGAGCTGGAGCGCTCCTTCAAACCGGGGCACTACGTACTGGAACCGGGAATGAACGTCGTCGAAATCGCCCGGATGCTCAAACTGGGGATGCAGACGCCCGTGCGCGTTACGCTCAACTATGCCCGTACCCGCGCTTTTCTCGCTTCGCGGCTGGCCCGCCAGCTCGATGCCGATTCTGCGGAGCTGATGCGGGCGCTGACCGACCCGCAGCTCGCCCGGGAGGTCGGGACCGACAGCCTGCAGCTCTTTTCGATCTTTATCCCCAATACTTATGAATTTTATTGGACGGTTTCGCCCGAGGATTTCGTGCGCCGCATGCGCAAGGAGTACGACCGTTTCTGGACTCCGGAGCGGGATGCCGCCCGCCGACGCAGCGGTTTGAGCCGGGACGAGGTGATGACGCTGGCTTCGATCGTCACCGAAGAGACCAACAAGGCCGACGAAATGCCCCGTGTGGCGGGAGTCTATATCAACCGCCTGCGGAAAGGGATGCCCCTGCAGGCAGATCCGACGGTCAAATATGCGCTGCAGGATTTTTCGCTTCGCCGGATTCTGCACAAGCACTTGAGAACCCCTTCGCCGTATAACACCTACCTGAACAAGGGGCTGCCGCCGTCGTCGATCGCGATGCCTTCGGTCGCTGCGATCGATGGGGTGCTGAACTTCGAGAACCACGACTATCTCTTCTTCTGTGCCCGCCCGACTTTCGACGGTTATCACAGTTTCGCCCGCACGTACGGCGAACATCTGGCTAATGCCCGGGCTTATAGTGCGGAGTTGAATCGTCGGAATATTAAATAATTTGTCTATATTTGCCCTCCCTATGTTGGTTAAAATCTATACCGAGAATCCTTCCGAGAAGGAGATCGACCGGGTGGTGAACCTGCTCGAAAGGGACGGCGTGGTGATCTATCCGACCGACAGCGTCTATGCCTTCGGCTGCTCGATCCGTTCGGCGAAGGCCGTCGAGCGGCTGCGCCGGATCAAGGGGAAGGATCTCACGACGTTTTCCGTCGTGTTCGATTCGCTCGGGCAGATTGCCGATTATTGCCGGGTGGATAACGCTCAGTTCCGGTTGCTGAAACAAAATCTGCCGGGGCCCTTCACCTTCCTGCTGGATGCATCGTCGCGTATGCCGCACAAGGCGCTCGAACGGCGTCGCACCATCGGGATCCGCATTCCGGACAATTTGATTCCTCGGGCCATCGTCGAGCGGTTGGGAGCTCCGCTGCTGACCTCTTCCGTGCTGGATGACGAGGAGACCGAATATATGACCGATCCGGAGTTGATCCACGAGCGGTATGGCCGGGACGTAGAGCTGGTGATCGATGGAGGTGCGGGCGATGCGGTGCCGACGACCGTCGTAGATCTGACGGGCGGCGAGCCGGAGATTTTGCGGGAAGGCAAAGGCGTGTTGCGGGAATAAACGTATGCTAAAAATAGAAGAAGAATGACAAAGTTCAAATTCTGGAACGAGGTCTGCAAGTACGGAGCGATCATCGGACTGGTCATGTCCGTAGCTTTCGTTATCGAGCAGTCCCTGATGTTGTCGGGGTGGTTTTCAACGATGGGGCTGGTATGGGTCTTGGCCGCAGTCGTATATATCGTGTTGCTATACCGTTTCGCTAAGCGTCGCCGCGAGCAGTACGGTCAGGAGCAGGGATTTCCTTTCGGCCACGGCTTGGGTTTCATTCTGGCTCTGATCCTGGCGTCGGCCATGATCAAGGGGGTGGTAGAATACCTTTACCGCAGTGTTTTCATCGGATATTCGGAGTATATCGACCGATACACTTCCGCATTGATCCGGTTCGCTGAGGAGGGAAAGCTCCCTGCGTCGATGGAGGGCGTATTCGCCGAAATGCTGAAAACCATACAGGAGGCGTCGGAGCCTTCCATTCAGGCTACCGTAGGGGCTTCGATCTGGGGTAACCTGATCGTCGGCCTCGTCCTGGGGCTTATTTTGGCCGGCATCCTGGCGCGTGCACCCCGGCCTTTCGGTCCTCAATCCGAAGAGTAGAAGAACGATGGATGCTACGCTTGACATATCGGTTGTCGTTCCGCTTTACAACGAGGAAGAGTCCCTGCCGGAGCTGGTCGAATGGATCGACCGCGTGGCTCGCGGCGAGGGTTTGTCTTACGAGGTAATCCTGGTGGACGACGGTTCCGGCGATGGTTCGTGGCGCGTGATCGAAAATCTGCACGAGCGGTTTGCGGCGGTGCGGGGGATCAAGTTCGCTCGCAATTACGGCAAATCCGCCGCCTTGTATTGCGGTTTCGCCGAAGCGCGCGGCGAGGTGGTTTTCACGATGGACGCCGACTTGCAGGACTCGCCGGATGAGATTCCGGCTCTGCGGCGTATGGTCCTCGACGAAGGGTACGACCTGGTGTCGGGCTGGAAAAAGAAGCGCCACGACCCGGCCGGAAAGCGGTGGCCGAGCAAGTTTTTCAACTGGACGGCCCGCACCGTTTCGGGAATCCGGCTGCATGATTTCAATTGCGGACTGAAGGCCTACCGCCGCCGGGTGGTCAAGGCGATCGAAGTCTATGGCGAGATGCACCGTTATATCCCGATTCTGGCCAAACAGGCCGGATTCAAGCGGATCGGCGAGAAGGTCGTCGAGCATCGCGCCCGCAAGTACGGTCATTCGAAATTCGGTATGGAGCGGATGGTGAAAGGGTATCTGGACCTCATTACGGTTTCGTTTCTCTCGCGTTTCGGCCGTTCGCCGATGTACTTTTTCGGCAGCCTGGGAACGTTGATGTTCCTTTTCGGCGGCTGTACGACGGCGTGGGTGATCGGTGCCAAGTTGTATAAACAGTGCCATGACCTGCCTGTGCGGGCCGTAACGGACCAGCCGCTTTTCTATCTTTCACTGCTGGCTGTCGTGCTCGGCGTGCAGTTATTCCTGGCGGGATTCCTGGGTGAGTTGATCGACCGGAATGCCGCAGACCGTAATAAATACCTGATCGAAAAAACATTGGATAATCAATAAACCTTGCAGAGCCTGCGATTTTCGGCAGGATTCGAAGAGGTTCGCATAAACAAAATAGAAGTTATATGATTCAACGTATTCAGACTCTGTATCTGTTGCTGGTCGTCGTACTGACGGGATTGGCCTTGTGGCTGCCGCTGGTCGATTTCACCGTTGGGGCGGACACTTGTACGCTGACCGCTTTCGGCCTGAAGGATGCCGCCGGCATCACGTTGCTGCCGACGGTGTATCTGGGGGTTGTTCTGGTTGCCGCCTGTCTGGTGCCGCTGGTGACGATTTTCCTTTTCAAGCGCCGTCTGGTGCAGATCCGGTTATGTGCCGTCGAGTTGGTGCTCCTCATCGGTGCCGGGGCGATGATGGGAATCTATTTCTACCTTTGCAACCGTTACTTCGCGGACAGTGAATTTTACTCTCATACCCTTAAAATTTCGCTCGTTTTCCCGTTGGTCTGCCTGGTTTTCGACTTGCTGGCTTTGCGGGCGATCTTCCGGGACGAAAAGCTGGTGCGGTCGCTCGACCGGATTCGCTGACCGGACGTATTTCTCGGAAAAAAGGCGTGCGGTCAAAACTGCACGCCTTTTGTGTTTATTTTGCCGGGAAAGAATACGGTTTGGTGGGGTTTTTGATACGAAATAAAAATCCGGTGTGTCGTTATATTTGATTTAACGGGATTGTAATACGAAAATAGTGTTCGAATTATTGTCGAAACAGGAAAAAATAGTATTTTTACAAAAAGTTTAAGAATAAGTGGCCTGAGTAAATATGCAAGACGATGAAGTTATTTTTAACCTATTTTTATATCACTCTAAAATTTAATTGTTTATGAAAAAGAGTAGCATTTGGAAATTGCTCTTCAGTGCATTGACCGTGTTCGCCGTGGCGGTGTTCGCGGGATGTACCGACGACAATGACGACATGGGCGCTCCCTATCTGAACGTCACGCCGGAGAACCTGACGTTCGATGCGGAGGGACAGCCCGCAGATGAGTACAACGGTACTTTTATCGTTGAAACGAACCGTCCCTGGCGTGCTATCGTCGAGGACGAACAGACTTGGGTGCGCCTTTCGGCTACCGAAGGCGAGGGCGATGCTGCCGTGACCGTTACGGTGCCCGCTTCGAACATCGGTCAGTCTGCCAAAGTGACTTTCGAGGTTTACAACTCCTACGGCGCATTGATTCAGAAGGATGTCAATGTACTTCAGGGCGAAGTAGTGCCGCCGACGATTATTTTTAACGAGACGGCGGGTAACGAAGCCGTTGATGATAAGCCTCTGGTTTCGGCTTACACGGGTTGGAACACCACCGGTGAGGGTGCTTCGAAGGTTTCTTACGAGGGTACGAACACCTCGATTCGTTCTTCCGGCAAGAGCAGCGCAGGTGCTTATGACGGTGCTTCGGGTCCGAACGTGATCTTCTTCGGTACGGCTCCGGCAACCTTTACGGTTAAAAACATAACGCTCGCCTCCGGCCAGACCAACCTGAAGCTGACTTTCGGCGGACAGTATTACGATCAGGACAATAATGACAACGGTTTCAAGAAGGATGACTTCGTGGTTTCGCTCAGTGCGAACGGAACGGACTATACTCCGCTGTCTTACGAGGTGAACAACGGTGACCAGGAAGATCCTTATTGGGTATTCGCTACCAAGAACTTTACGCTCAAGAATGCGACTTCGACGCTTTATATCAAGTTCGAAGCAAATATTTCGTCTAAATTCCGTCTGGATGATATTACTCTGATGACCGGCAACGGCGGCGAGGAGATCGACTTGGCGGGCGGCGGTGTCGTGCCTCCCGATCCGAGCGGCGATGCGATTTACGAGAACAATTTCGATAAGACGCCTGCCGAGAAGGTCGATAATAAATGGCCGTTCCTGGATCAGACCGACGCATGGCAAAATGCTTCCGGTACGGGTAATTCGACGGTGACCTATACCTCTACGAACGTATCGGTGCGTACTTCCGGCAAGCTCAGCGGCGGTTACGACGGTGCTTCGGGTTCGAACAAGATTTTCTTCGGCTCTGCACCTGCGACTTTCGACATCAACAATATTACGATGCCTGCGGGCAAGACCAACTACCGGATCATCTTCGGCGGTGCTTATTCGCAGAGTAACGGCGGTACTTACGACAACATTTTCAAACCCGAGTCGTTCCACGTTGCCGTAGGTAACGGAACCGACTGGTCGGGCAACCTGACTTACGAGAAGATCGGCGGCAGCGATACGACCGATCCTTACTGGGTCCAGTTCGCCGTAGATTTCACGCTCAAGGAGGCTGTCAGCCAGCTTTCGATCCGTTTCACGGCTGATCTGGCGTCGGTATTCGCAATCGATGACGTACAACTCGTCGAGGGCAACGGCGGTCAGGAGGTCGATCTCGAAGGCGGTGTGGTTCCGCCCGATCCGGGTGAGGCTACGGCCATTACCATTCCCGAGCTGATCGCGCAGATGACTGATACGAAGGCTCCGGTGGATGCCAATGCAGATCGCTATCTGGACGCTGTAGTGATGAACGACGTGGCCGGCGGCAACTATACCTTCAACAACCTGATCCTCGCTACCGAGAATGCGACGGAGGCCGGTAACGGCATCACGCTCTACGGCAGTCAGGTAGAACCTTCGACACTTGGTCTGAACAAAGGCGACAAGGTGCGTGTAACCCTCTATAAGGGGCTTGCCAAGGTAGAGAATTACAATGGTATGTACGGAGTGACGGGCGACAGGGAAGCGACCTGGTGCAAGGTCGAGAAGACCGGTACGGTGACTTCGATTCCTACGGCGACGATCGCCGCTGCAGATCTGGCGAATTATCAGGGTATGGCCGTGACGATCGCCAATGCGTCGGTTGCCGAGGGCGGTGTTTGGGCGAGCGCAGCGCAACTCTCTTCGCATACTTTCACTGCCGATGGAGCCAATTTCACCGTATTCTGCAAGCAGAGCGATGAAAAGAACCCGAGCGTGTTCCTCGACGTACCTTTTAAGGCTGGCTCGGGTAATATCTCCGGTCTGGCTGCCGTATATAAGAATAATTCCCAGCTCGTTCCGCGCAATCTGGACGACGTGGCCGCTTTCAGCGACAGCTCGACCCCGATGATTACGGGGGTAACTCCGGCCAGCGTTTCGATTCCGGCTACTGGCGGAGACCAAGTTCTTACGGTTTCTGTACTCAACCAGGGTGACAACCAACTTAGTGTAAGCGGACTGACCCCTCCCCTGAGCGCTACGGTCGATGGCTTGACCGTGACGGTCACGGCCGAGGCCAACACCGGTACGTCGCCCGTTAATCAGACGCTGACAATTACCCTTGCCGGCAGTACCAAGACCGTGCCGGTTACGTTGCTCGGTACCGGCGGCGAAGGCAGTGGTACTTATACGCTGATCGACAATCTGTCGAACCTTACTGCTGGAACATTCCTTATGGCCGGATTCCGTGCCAAAGGTGAGGCTCAGTCCGGTTCTACTACAGAACCGAATCCTGCAGCAGAAGATTATTATGGAGTTTGGACCGGTGAAATGATAACCGGAAATGGTAAAACAGATTGCGAAACGCTTCAAATGACGTTTGCAAACGGGGAATTAACCAAGATAGATGCTAATGTGACTAATTCTCCTGCTGAAATGGAACTTGTCGCAGTTGATGGTAAGTCCAATACATATTATATCAAGTGTAACGGACAGTATTTGGCTTCCGGTTCCAAGAGCCGTTCATTGTCATTGGGAGCCGACCCTGCGGAATGGGTATTCTCAATGGTTGATAAAGACGGTGAGTCCCGGTTGGTTGCAGCAAATGGCGGTTGTTCGTTGCAGACGGTAGATAGTTCTTTCAAGACGATGATTCGTGGTTATCAGAGCGCTACGCAGGGTAAGCACGGAATTTATTTCTTCAAAAAGAATTAGTTTCTAATTTTGAAAATTCAAACTCTTGGAGGGATTATCCCCTCCAAGAGTTTGGTTTCTCGGATAGTTTTTATAGTTTACCGATGATGTCGATGTTCAGATATTGTGAGAAGGGATGGAAATGGCTGTTCCTGACGATGATTGCGCTCTCTGTCGTAGCTTGCGGCGACGATACGGACGATTTTTCGGGTTCTGCCGTATGGCGGACCTCTTCGACGGTCGGAGCTGCGGAGGGTTCGGCCGCCATACAGATTGAGGGACCTGTCGGCGCCGGATGGCGTGCCGAAATCAAGGACGGAGGTGCTTGGTGCTCGTTCAGGCTCAACGATCCGACGGTCCTCGTGAAGGAGGGCACCGTACAGAGTTCGAACATCAGCAATATCCTGGACGTCTATTACACGGCGAATACCGGGAGCGGGGAACGTTCGGCGACCATCGAATTCGAATTTTTCGGCGGTGAGCCGCAGGTGCTCGTGCTGACGCAGTTTTCGGCCTCTTCGACCAACGATCCCTACGATGAAGGTCATGCGAAGGCCTGGGCCGAATTGCCGGAAAAGCGAGTCGATGAGAATTTCGTTTACGTCAGCCACTTCGCTTCGCTCAATAACCGCACCGTGCGCAACTATTCGTTCTGCTACGACAAAACGCTCCATGTGGCGCATTGGGTGGCTTATCCGCTGCATTCGGTATATAGGGGGTCGATAGACCGTACCGACGATTTTCAGTACGATCCGAAGGTCGATTATTCCTGGCAGCCCAACCTCGCGGCCGGTTCCTATCGGGGCAGTTACGACCGGGGACATCAGCTCCCTTCGGCGGACCGTACGGCTACGCGGGAGTTGAATCTCCAGACGTTTTATGCGACCAATATGACGCCGCAGCTCAACCGGCTCAACCAGGATATGTGGGCCAATCTCGAAGCCAAGGTGCGTGCGCAGATATGCAACGACACGCTTTATGTGGTGACCGGTTGCTATTATGCCAATACCAATACGACGACGACCGACCGTGACGGGAAAGTTTGTCCGGTCCCGACGAATTATTTCAAGGTATTGCTTCGCACGCGCACCGGTACGACCGGTAAACGTATCGCGGATTGTTCGGCCGATGAATTGAAGGCGATCGGATTTTGGGTGGATCAGAAGAGCTACGGCGATATTCAGCCGCCTGCGTCCATTTGCATGAGCGTGGCGGAGATTGAAAAGAAGACCGGCTTTACGTTCTTTCCCAATATTCCCGAGTCGGCTGCGGAATCCGTAAAGGCACAAAACTCTCCGAGCCAATGGGGAATCCAAAACTAATTTGACTTATGAAAAAACGACTGATTTTTACAGGACTACTGGCCTTACTGTTCGCAGCCTGCTGTTTCGCGCAGAAACCGTACAAGGTGGTCTTTTACAACTTGGAGAACTTTTTCGATACGATCAACGATCCCGAGGTCAATGACGACGAATTCACGCCGGAAGGACCTAAAAAATGGAATTCTGTCAAGTATGCGAAGAAGTTGGGTAATACCGAAAAGGTGCTTTTCGACATTGCCGGTATCGATAAGGATTATCCGATCGTGATCGGCGTATCGGAGGTGGAGAACCGCTCGGTGCTCGAAGATATCATCGCTACGCCGAAGATGGCTCCGGGCAATTACCGGATTTCGCACTACGACTCTCCCGAAGCTCGCGGTGTGGACGTCGCTTTTATGTACCGTCCCGATGTCTTCAAGCTGGAGGGCAGCGCACCGATCCGCACGCAGATTCCTTCGCTTCCGAATTTCAAGACCCGCGATATTTCGACCATGTGGGGTACGATCGACGGCGAACCGTTCTTCTTCATGGTGGCTCACTGGCCTTCGCGTCTGGGCGGCAAGGACGCTTCGGAGTTCAAGCGTATCGCCGTCGGCGAGCAGATGCGCCGAATCGCCGACTCTGTCCTGAAGGTCAATCCCGCGACCAAGATCGTGGCGATGGGCGACTTCAACGACGATCCGACCGATCAGAGCATGCTCGAAGGATTGGGTGCCAAGCCCAAGACGAAGGAGCTTCAGCCGGGTGATTTCTTCAGTCCGTTCCACGCCGTGCTGCGTGCCGGTATGGGAACGCTGGCTTACGGCGACGCCTGGAATCTCTTCGACAATATCGTAGTGTCGGAAAACCTGGTCAATGCGAAGCCCGGCGAGTTGCGTCTGGTGCGGGCTCCGGGATCGAAGTACTACGGGAATGTCTTCAAGCGTAACTATATGATCCAGCGGGAGGGGCAGTTCAAAGGCTATCCTTTGCGCACGTACGTCGGAAACAATTTCCAGGGCGGTTACAGCGACCACTTCCCCGTTTATATCTACATCGGTAAATAAATACCTTAACTTGAAAGGATATGAAAATAAAAAGTTTACTAATTTTTGTATTTACCCTGATGTCGCTGACTGCGTTCGCTCAGAGCGGCGGTATCAAGGGTAAGGTCGTTTCCCGCGAGGGACGTGTCGCGGTGGACGGGGTGAAGGTTTCGGTCACTCCCGGTGAAATGACTGCCACGACCGACGGCCGAGGTGGTTTCGTGATCGAGAATGTCGAGCCCGGCGAATATACGTTGCAGTTCGAGGCTCCCGAATTCGAGCCTTTGACGCTCGTGGTGCGCGTGGACAAGATGGTGCGCGACATCAATACGGTGATTCTGGTCCCCGAAGTGCTTTCGACCGTAATGGACGATTCGATCTTCGCAGAGTTCGACACCGAGAGCGGCAACGATGCGCAGTCGCTGCCTTCGTCCCTTTCGGCTTCGAAGGACGTTTTTAACAACATCGCTTCCTACCGGTTCAGCGAGATGCGTTTCAACGTGCGTGGTTACGATTCGCAGTATTCGGACGTTTACCTGAACGGTATTCGCTTCAACGACGCTATGACGGGCTATACGCCCTGGTCGTTGTGGAGCGGTCTGAACGACGCTACGCGCAACCAGGAGATCACCAACGGTTCGGTCATGTCGGATTACGGCGTGGGTAGCATCGGCGGTACGACCAACATCAACGCCCGTGCTTCGCAGGTGCGCCAGGGCCTTCGCGTGAGTCTGGTGAACGCCAATTCGATGTATCGCTTCCGTGCCATGGTGACCTATGGCTCGGGTCTGCTGGACAACGGCTGGTCCTATGCGTTGTCGGTATCTACCCGTCAGGGCGGCAACTCCTACGTGGACGGCGTCTATTACAACTCCTACGGATATTTCGCTTCGGCCGAGAAGATTTTCAATTC
>OJMH01002826.1_pt1 | contig 13836 bp, 7 predicted proteins | sample 1597111 | NCBI WGS metagenome assembly OJMH01 (sample SAMEA2452115, study PRJEB22498) | human gut metagenome | reverse complement strand
GCATATTGCCCGGAATTGTGCTAGGGCTTGCAATAATGGTAGCTAGCTACTTTTACGCAAAGAGGCGCAAGATGAAGGCAAGCGGAGCTTTTGACCTTCCGCTTATTTGGAAAACTTTTAAGCGCGCTATTTTGGGGCTTCTTTTGATTGTCGTTGTATTGGGCGGAATATTGGGTGGAATATTTACTGCAACCGAGGCCTCGGCAATTTCCGTCTTGTACGCCTTCGTTCTAGAAGTTTTCGTTTACCGCGACGTAAAAATTAGAGACCTCGGAGAAATCTTAGCTACTGCATCAAAGATGACTGCCGTAGTTATGATTATTATAGGAGCTTCAACTTCTATGAGTTGGATTATGACCATGACAAACGCTCCGCAGCAGATTGCGGAGGGGCTTTTGGCTCTGTCCGAAAATAAAATCGTCCTGCTTTTAATAATAAATCTAATACTTTTAATCGTGGGAACTTTTATGGATATGACGCCGGCGGTTTTGATATTTACGCCCATATTTTTGCCCATTGCGCGAGATTTGGGGCTGTCGGACATTCACTTTGGCATAATTATGATAACAAACCTTTCAATCGGGCTTTGCACGCCGCCTGTCGGCACCTGCCTCTTTGTGGGTTGCGGAGTTGGAGATACTAACATAACGAGAGTCGCACCGCATCTGGTATGGCTAGTCTTAGCTATGATTGTGGCGCTTTTAATTATCACATTTATTCCGGAGCTTTCACTTGCAATTCCGCGAGCTATGGGCTTGGGCGTCTGATTTAAAAGTTCGGAATTTTGAAGTAGAGAAATTAGATTTTATTTTTGTTTAGTTTTAAATTATTTGCTTTTCTACTTCACTCATACTGAATAAACCCAAGAGGCGCGGATAACTACTATGTCCGCGCCTCTTTTACGTTGGGAATTTTGAGCCTGTATTATCGCTACTTTATCGGGCTAAACTTCATGATAAAACCGCCGTTATTTGCAATGGGAAACTCTATAGTGTCGCCGCCGCCAACTTCTATTACTTCGCGCTTAAAGTCCATGCCTATTTTGTGCGAATTTTTTGTGTCGCGGAATATTTCCGCCTTGTAGCGCAATTTTGCGTCTAGAAATTCTGACAGATCCTGCTTGTAGTTGTGGTTTCCCTTGAGTGTGAGCCCTGCAAAATACCAAGTGTCGCCCTTGCGGCGGGCGAGAGATACATATTCGTCGAATTTGCTTGATATGCCTTTTGTGTCGTCCCAGACCGTGGGAATTTGAGCCAAAAATTTTGTGACTTCGGGTTCCTTTTCATAGGTCGTTGGCGAATCGCAAAGCATCTGTATCCGCGAATCGTACAGCACAAAGAGCGCCATCTGGCTTGAGCGCGTGCCCCATGTCACAAGCAGGTCGCGCAGGCGCGAGGGTTTTGTTTGCGAGTTTGTCATGACTCCAGGCGTATAGTCCAATGGCCCTACGAGGTTGCGCGTCTGGGCGATTTTTATGTTTTGCTGTGGAATCATGTTTTGCGGAAATTCATTGCCGCGGACGCTTTCGTAGCTCAAGATATTCGGGTAGGTTCTGTTTAGACCCGTCGGGCGTGCGCAACCGTGGTAGAACACCACTAATTTGTACTTAGCCGCGGTCTTTGCCAAGTTTTCGTAAAGTTCGTTTGCGAGTTGGTCGTCGCGCTCGATAAAATCGATTTTTAGGCCTGCAATGCCTTTCTCGGCGATTAGTTTAAAGGTTTCGTCGGTCTTGTAGGCCATGTTGCGAGCTAGCGCCCAAAGTAGAAACTTTACGTTTTTTCCCTTAGCATAGGCCGCCGCCTTATCAACGTCTATATTAAAACTTTGCTTTAAAATTAGGTTGTCGTCTTTATTAATATTGCCTCTCACCCAGCCCTCGTCAACCAGCGAGAAGGTGATGCCGAATTTTGACGCAAAATCTATAAAATATTCGACTGTCTGCTGATTCATGCCGGGGTCGAAATCCACGCCCGCTAGGTTATTGCGGCACATCCAGTCCCAGGTGCAGATTCCATGCGATATCCATGATAGGTCCTTTATTTTACTGGGAGTTGCAAGTTTGTAGACTATGTCGCTTGCAAGAAAGTCCTTATCCTGCCTTGCAACTTGAAGTATGCGCCAGGGGAAGGTTCTTGTGCCTACGGTTTTTGCGATAAAATCTTCAAATTCATCACCCACAATAATTCTGCCGCCGCCTTCGGTTTTGAATGTTTTTGGATATCTGGACTGCCAGCCTTGCGGGTATTTCTTTTCCTTGTTGTACGATACTCTGAGCGCGGGATAATTAAACACATCGCTCTCTAAAACGGCGACTTTTGCGTTTTCCAGTTGCACTATGTAGGGAAGCCCAGAGGCGAACACATCGCCCAGTTTCTCTACGGGAACTGTTCTTATTTCGTCCTCAAAGTAGGCGCGCTCGCCGTGCGAGGGTTGGACCCAACTTGTGGCGTCGTTTGGAAATTTTAGTTCAAAGGTTTCGCTCTTTACGATAAGGGGCTTGCCTTTATCGAAGTTTGTCGCAAAGCGATAGGCGAAGGCGTCGTCGTAGAGTCTGACTATGAGCTTGTAGTTTCCGAAATCGAAAGTGCTTTCGTTGCAGTAGTCGCGCAGCTCGCTTTTTATAAACATCGGCGTTTTTTGCTTTTGGTCTATTTCGCGAGAAGTCTGTTTTCTTACAATGGTATTTGAGCCGAGCTTTCCCATGCTCGTATCCATAGAAATCTCGCAGTTTTCCAGGAGCGGCTTGCCTTCGAGATACATTGAGTAACTTAGATTTTCTCCGTCCTCAATTTTTACACTCAGGGTATTGTCCGGAGATTTTATCTCGTATATTTTTGCCATAGATGTAGTTGGGATTAGTCCTAAAGTTAGGAAGATGGCGAATGTAAGTTTCATAAATCAGTGCGTTATTTAAGTTCTTAAAGCGCGCAACACCAAGTGCGCCCAAGCAAGATAAGTTCACTGGAAATATAGCTACAAAGCGTGAGTTGTAAAGTCAAATTCCACCTTGCAACAGAATGAATTGTGGATTTTCTTTTTTAGGGATATTTTATCCTCCCAATGGAGTGAATTATGCTCGGGATTACAGCATGAATATATTATAAACATATGTAGAATATGTATTGTTTTGCAGGCATTTTGCTATTAGACTCTAACTTATTGGATTTACACTTTTTGTTTTTACCTCTTTATTAAAAAGACCAAATATGGTTAATGTGCTAATAATTAGCTTGTAAAGGAATAGGTAAGCGATGTTAAATCGCCGCCGAACGAAGGCAATTATTACCAACAACTGAATGAATTCGCAGCTATGAATATAAAAAATACGTTTGTATTACCACTGCTATTGGCAGGTGCACTCTCATATGCCGAGACGATTAGTGCAAATCTCTATCCCGGCGACGGAGTTACTTGGTCCACAAGCTCTATATGGGAAATAGACGGCACCTCAGCAGATCGCTTGCCCGGTGTCGGAGACCAAGTAGTAATAACTACTACAGACGACGGAAGCGGCTCTTACTCGACACTAACGGCTGTTGCCGGCAACAATGCTTGGGGAGTGGCTGGCAGCCTGACTTTAAATGGGCCCACTCATCTGAAATTTGCAAGTTCAAATTCAAACGCTTGGGGAAATATAACATTGAATTCCGGATCTTCCCTTGAAGTAGTTACGAATAATTGGGGCAATTTCAAACTTATGACTAGCGGTAGCGATACTGTTAATTTTGCAGTTGAAAAGGGGGCTTCGTTTGTATTATCCGGGGCAAATTTTCTTCCACAGGGAAGCCACAACAGTTGCGTTGCATCTACTGCAAATATTGACATAAGAGGCAATTTTAGTGTTAGCTCGGGTTGTGTGCTGTTGTCTGAGGCTAGAGATAGCGTCTCAAATTTTAATGTGTATGGCTCTGCCACAATTTCATCTTATACAACAGCAGGTTCCAGAGATTTTGGTTTTACTTTTGGAAACGGTCAGACGGCAACTGTGAATATGACCTTTAAAATGCAGGATGTGCGGCTAAGCGCAATATCTGGGTTTACTGATTCGACTGTCGCGCTCATTGATACAAACTCAATCGGTTACAGAGGTGCGGTGGCTGTAAGTTACATAATAGACTTTGCGGACTTCTCTATTGATGGTGGAAGCTTTGATGTGGGACAGACCTACAATTTTGCGCTGATATCCGCCGCTAGCGGATTGGAGGAGACAATACTAGATAAATTTTCACTTGCAAACGAGAGCGCATTGGGTAGCGAATGGGCTCTAGCCGAGGATTACTTGAGTATATCCGACAATACGCTCTATTTGAATTTAAGCCGCGTGCCCGAGCCATCGACTTACGCTGCCATCTTTGCAATACTCGCACTGGCTCTTGCAGTTTACAAAAAACACAGATAAATTCTAGCTCTTTTAGCAAAGAGGCCCTTTAGCGGGCCCTCTTTTGTTTTGCAGTCCAACTATTTTTGAAATTGACACTGCTTTTACTATAAAAGAGACTCAGAGACTCTTGTGAATTCCATTTGAATTTGAGGTCTCTATCTATGGTAAAGAAATTGCTTTTTTTAGTTTCGCTTTTAACAGCGCAGCTTGCGCTTGCCCAAGATGGCGAAAAGCCAAAAAATTACGTTTGGGAGGATATTCAGACATTCGAGATAAATAGAGAGCAGCCGCGAGCATTCTTTCTGAGTTTCTCGGATTTTGAAAAGGCCTCAAAGCCCATTTCAATAGACGATATTGTCAACTTATATCCCCAGGATACATACAAGTCGCTAAATGGAGACTGGAAGTTCTTTTTTGCAAAGGATCCGAGCCTTGTAAAAAAGGAGTTTTTCGCAAAAAACTTTGATGACTCTAAGTGGGATACCATAGACGTTCCAAATTCTTGGCAGTGCAAGGGTTACGATAGAATATTCTATGCAAACACACTCGGAGAATTTCAGTTCGATTACAATGGCAATTGGCTGCCGGGCTACGGCGATTGCGACAAAGATAATCCAAGCCCGGTAATTTTAAACCCTACGATACCCGAAATTCACCGCCAAGTTGGAATATATCGCAGGGATTTTACGCTTGAAAATAATTGGCAGAACAAGGAAATATTTGTCCGCTTTGACGGCGTGAGAACCGGCTTTAACCTCTACATAAACGGGAATTTTGTCGGTTACGCGGAAGACTCATTTACATCGTCTGAATTTAACATTACAAAGTATCTGCAACCCGGGAAAAACAGCATAGTCGCTGAGGTCTTTAAGTATTCTACCGGCGCTTTTTTTGAGCTTCAGGATATGCCTCATATGGTTGGGATAATACGCGATGTAATGCTGATTGCCCGCCCCAATGTCTATATTCGCGACTACCATATAATGGCTGATATTTCGGAGGATTTAAAGAGCGCCAACGTAAAGCTCGATGTCGATGTTAGAAATCTATCAAAGGCAGATGCGAAGGACTATTTTGTAGATGCATACATTTTGGGAGCGGACGGCAAGTTTGTATCTGGAGATTCAATTTTTAGCAAGAAAATACAAGAGATTAAAACCTCGGGCGAAATTTCAATAAGCGGCAAAAAGAGCGTGGATAGTTTTAAGTTGTGGAGCCCGGATAAGCCGAATTTGTATGCGCTTTTAGTAAAGCTTTCAGATTCAAACGGAAACGTCTTGGAGACAATAAGAGCCGACTTTGCCTTCAGAAAATTTGAGATTAGGGGCAAGGAAATATTTTTAAACAATAAGCCCCTTTTAATAAAGGGCGTAAACCACCACGATTGGTCTCCAGACAAGGGCAAGGCCTATTCTTGCGATTGGATGATAAAAGATATGCGCCTTATGAAGCAGGCAAACGTAAACTTTGTGCGCACGAGCCACTATCCTAAAGACGATAAATTTTACATGCTCTGTTCGCGCTTTGGCATACTTGTTTTGGACGAGTGCAATCAGGAGCAGCATGCATATAGAAATTGCGGCCCCTTGGACTTTGACAACTTTATTCCGGCTAGCTTAGATAGAATGAAAAATATGGTTTTGCGCGATAGAAACGTGCCCTGCGTCGTTATTTTCTCGCTCGGCAACGAATCGGCCGGCAGGGTAGTTAAGGGGCATGGGCTTATGGCTGAGTTATCGCGCAAATATTCGCCCGACAGATTCGTGCATTCAGAGGCCGAAGTAGGTAATGTAATCGATGGTAAAGTTGTTGGCTTTTCCGATTTTGTGTCGCCCATGTACGGCGGAGTTGACAGAATGCGTTGGTATTTATCCTTAAAGAATGAGACAAAACCTTTCTTCTTTTGCGAATACGCCCACGCCATGGGAAATGCCATAGGTAACTTTAAGGGCAAGTGGGATATGATGCGCAAGTATCCCTCGCTAAATGGCGGCTTTATTTGGGATTGGGTCGATCAGGCTTTGTATCTAAAGCGCGACGACGAGCCCTCAAAATTGTATCTCTCCGACTGTCGAGACTGGAATACGCAGCCATCCGCCGGCAATTTCTGCCAAAACGGCGTAATAATGGCTGACAGAACCCACGCTGCAAAATACTACGAAGTTCAGAGAGTTTATCAGGACATACAGATGGAGCCTGTCGAAGGTGCTGAGCCTAATGTTCTCAAAATTTCAAATGAATTTATTGATACAAATTTAAATGAGTTTACTCCCTACGTTGAGGTAAGTTTTAACGGTGTAAAAATTGCAGAAAGCAAGTTGCCCGCGATAGATTTTCCGGCGGGCGAATCAAAGCAGCTTGAAATTGAGCTGCCCAAATTTGACGCTTCAAAAGCAGGAGAGTATTTCTACACGCTTTCCTTTAAGAGAAACAGCGAGACCCCATTTGCAAATGTTGGCGACGTAGCTGCAAGCGCGCAGTTTAAAATAAAGCAAACCGAGCCCAAGCCCGATGAGAATGTAGGTCACTCCTCCGTATCTTACAGCGATAGGGACGGACTTGTAAAAGTTTCTGCAGGCGGGGCGGAGTATGTGTTTGATAAAAATGACGCCGCCTTGAGCAAGCTTTCAGTGTCGGGTACAGCTCTCATCACAACGCCGCTTGACTTTGACATTTCAAGTGCTCTTATAGACAATGAGCGCGGAAGGGCTTGCGACCACACCCGCAGGGAGTACGGCCTCGACAATCTCACAGTCAAAAATACCTCAGTAAAACTTGAAAAATTGGCAAGCAATGCGGTGAGAGTTGTATGCAAGAAGGACTTCTTAAACAGTCAGGGCGACGGTTTTGGCTTTGAGGTGGTCTATACGATATTTGGCTCCGGTTTTGCCGAAGTTTCGTGCTCCGTACAAAAGATAAACGAGATGCCGCGCGACTTAAACATACCGCGCGTTGGAGTGCGCATGGGCCTTTCTCCGGAACTAAAGAGTGTGGAATATTTTGGCAAGGGGCCCTTTGCAAATTATTGCGACAGAATGTATGCGGCAAACGTAGGGCGCTATAAGTCGGATATTTCCGAGTGGTTTGAAAATTACACATTGCCGCAGGATACCGGCAATCGCGAAGACGTCCGCTGGCTTGCGGTGCGCGGCAAAAGCGGTGCAGGTCTTTTGATAAAGGCCGAGGATAAGCCGCTTCCGATGGCGCTTTTGCCTTACACGCAAAAGCAGATAAGCGAGGCCAAGCACCCCTATAAATTGCCTACGCCAAACGAGCACGAGTTGCGCGTTGCATGGGGCGTTAGGGGTGTTGGCAACAACTCTTGCGGTCCGGAAACGCGAGTCCAATTCAGGCACTATTTTGAGGGAAAAGTCTCTTGGAACTTCCTTATGTTCCCGATTAAAAAGGGCGTAAACTTTGCGCCTTGGCTAAATAAAAAAGTGCCGGAGAAGTTTAAATTTACTCCCACAAAAGAAGAGAAAAACCGCGTAGACGAGTCTGTGAGAGTAAAGCCCGAGGGCAAGTGCGTATCTGAAAATGCAAAGCTTACTTTGAGCTCCAAAGACGAGCAATATTCCCCGCGCAACAATACTCTCTTAACGACGGGAGAGGGGACATTTGCCTTTCACACAAAATTGCAGGAAAATCCCTTTATAATTATTGAGCTCGACAAGGCTTGCGATGTTACTGGGGCTGAAATTTTAAATCGCTCGGATATGCAGGGCGACAGAACGCGACCCTTAGTTATGTCGCTTTCAACGGATTCTAAAAACTGGGAGAGAGTGTGGTCTTCAGATGTGGCAAAATCGCGCTGGACGGTTATATTAAAGAATCCCAAGCGGGCGAAGTTCATAAAATTAGAAATTCCGCGCCGCGAATTTTTGCACTTAAAGAAGGTAAAAATATACGGAATCTAAAAGCCTTTGGCACACATAAAAAAGCGCAAGTTAACTTAGACTTGCGCTTTTTGTTTTATCAAAATGCTAAGCGATTATGCGAAGCCTTACGAGTGCGTCGAAGTCCGGCGCTCTGCCCATAAAGTTTTCGAAGGCCTTTTCTGGATCTACGGAGGCTCCAACTCTTAGAATTTTGTCGGCAAAGTCCATACCCGTCTTTCTATTGAAAAGCCCCTCTTTTTCAAAGCGCGAGAAAGCGTCGGCATCGAGCGCCTCCGCCCACTTGTAGGAGTAGTAGCCGGCGGCGTAGCCTACGGGATCGCCAAAAATGTGCGTAAAGTGGGGAAGTATGGTGTGGGGTGTTTGGCTAAATTTTTGCTTGTAATCTTTTAGTGTTTCCTGTGCCAATTCCTCTATATTTGCGCCCAAAAATTTTGGCGTGTTTGCGTGCATTTCAAGGTCGATTTTTGCAAATGAAAGTTGGCGCATACAGGCTGTGGCGGCTCTAAATTTTTGCGCCCTCTCAAATTTTTTAAATAGGTTATCGGGGAGTTTCTCTCCGCTTTTATAGTGGGCGCAGAAAGTGTCCAGCACCTCTTTTTTATTGCACCAATTTTCCATTATTTGCGATGGCAGCTCCACAAAGTCCCACGCTACGTAGCGCAGTCCCTTTTCCGGGCAATTCATCAATATAAAATGCACCAAGTGGCCGAACTCGTGAAATAGCGTTGAGAGCTCGTCGTGGTTTAGAAGAGATGGCGTGTCGGCGCTGGGTTCGTTAAAGTTTGCGGCGATTATGCCAAGCTTTGGATTTTCGTCGCTATCTTCCTTTAAAAGATTCATCCAAGCGCCCTGCCGCTTGCCCTTGCGCGGGAATAGGTCGGCATAAAAGGAGGCTAGCTTTTTGCCGCCTTCATCGAATACGTCAAAAAACATCACGGAGTCGTCCCAAGATTCAGCTTGCGATTTTTTTACACTCAGTCCGTAGAGCTTATTTACAAGCTCGAACATTCCCTGCATCGCTCCTTCCAAAACTATGTAGGGGCGGAAGTCTTCCGAATTAAAGTCGTACTTTTGCTTGCGCAGCTTTTCTGATAGGTAGGCGCTATTCCAAGGGTCTATGGGCGATTTTTCCGCAAAACTTTCAATTTCCCTTACGTCGCTTTCAAAGTAGGGCGCGATTTTCCCGCGCAGCGACTCCACAAAGTTCAGCGCATTCTTGCCCGATTTTGCCATTCTGTCTTCAAGGACGTAGTCGGCAAAATTTGCGTTGCCCAAAAGCAGGGCCTTATCGTTTCGCACCTTGAGAATTTCTCTGATAATTTCATTGTTGTCGAACTTGCCGCCGTCGCACAAATTCGAGTAATCAAGCCACATCTTTTTGCGCAGATTCTCATTTTCGCAAAATGATAGAAGCGGCGAAAATATTGGGGCGTCCAGTGTCAGCAGGAATCCATCAAGCCCCTTCTTTTGGGCGTTTTTTCTAGCTATATTCTTGGCGGATTCCGGAAGGGCGCGCAGCTCGCTTTCATCCTCTATGTAGAGTTCCCAGGCGTTTTGGGCGTCTAGGGCATTTTCTGAAAATTTGCGGGTTAGGGAGGCGAGCTTTGCGTCGAGCTGCTTTAGCTTTTGCTTGTCGGAGTCGCTTAAATTTGCGCCGTTTTGAAGGAAGCTTTTGTAGGTATCTTTAAGCAGGACTTTTTGCGACTCGGTCAGATCTTCATTTTTCTCGCGGCAGGCCTTCACGCGCTGCCAGAGCTTGTCGTTTATGCAAATTGAGGATTCAAAGTCAGAGACTTCAGGCTCGCGCTTTGCAAGCACAGCTCTAAGTTCCGGCGTGCTGGATACGCTGTCGAGGTGGTTTGCTATATTCCAGACTTCGTCCAAAAGGTCGCTAGCCTCGTCTAGGGCAAGTATCGTATTTTTAAAATTTACGTCTGCTATCTCAATCGATTCTATTTTAGCTATATTTTCGCGCGCTAAATTCAGCGCAAAGGTTATTGCCTCGTCCGCCGCTTCAGGAGTCATATCCTTAAATCTCGGTGGGAATTCCTTTGTTAAATACGGGTTCTTATTCATAGTTAGAATGGAATTTTTTTATTGGACAATTAAAGTGCGCTCATGTTCTTTGCGCAATTTTAAAAATTTGCAACTTTGCTTGCAAAAATTTCAAAATTTGTCGAATAATATGGACATGAAAAGTATTGCAGCAATTCACGAATCCTACGGCAAGGCCTCTGAGGTTTTAAAACCTGTTGAGGTGGAAGTTAAAAATCCGGGCGAGGGCGAAGTTCTAATAAAGCTTGTGCGGGCCAGTGTAAACCCGTCAGATATGGGTATGATAGGCGGCTCGTACGGGCGTTTGCGCACCTTGCCTGCAGTGGCCGGAAGAGAGGGCATAGGAGAGGTAGTAGAATTGGGCAGCGGTGTTGAGGGCTTAAGCTTGGGCGATATCGTGAGGATTCCGGAAGAGCCTGGCGTTTGGGCGCAGTACCATATTGCAAATGCCGATAGCCTCATGAAGCTTCCCAAGGGTCTTGAGCCCGACATGCTTGCAATGTCCTTTGTAAATCCGCCCACTGCTCTTTGCATTCTAAGCGAGTTTGGAACGCTTAAGGAGGGAGACTGGATTATACAAAACGGGGCGGGTTCGGCTCTCGGTTACTTTATGATTCAGCTTTGCGCCTCTCGCGGAATTAAGACTGTAAATATCTTAAGAAACGCCGCGGCAAAATCTGAAAGCCTAAAAAAAATCGGTGCAGACCTCGTCATAGACGAAAAGGAATTTAACCCAAAGGCGCTTAAAGATTTGACATCGGGCGCTCTTCCAAAATTGGGATTAAATCAAATAGGTGGCGAGAGCGTCTCAAATATGATTAAGGCTATGGCAAATTCGGGAACGATTGTGACAGTAGGGGCTATGACTTCCGAGCCGATTCGCTTTCCGACGCGCTTCCTAATTTTTAACGACTTGCGCCTGCGCGGATTCTGGTGGGATAAGTGGCAGAAAACCCATTCTAAGGAAGAGGTCGCAAAACTCTTTGACGAAATTTTCAAATTGATTGCAGGCGGCGTTTTGCGCGCTCCCGTAGATAGCGTATTTTCACTTTCAGACATTCACTCGGCTATGCTCAGAGCGGAGTGCTCGAGCAGAAACGGCAAGGTTATGCTAAAGGCTTAAGCGCCTTTTTTACCCTAAAATAACCCACATTTTTCTTTAGCTAGATTTTTGGCGCGTCCACATTGGGCGCGTTTTTTTTGTTTGCAGAAATTTAATTTAAAATTTCAAAGGTACGCTACTTTGCTTGACGTGTTTTTTAAGCTTCAAATAAGAAGTTAGTGCTTTCTTCTTTGCATAAAGATTAACTTTTAATTTTGCCAATCGCCTTCTAAAAACTACGAAATTTTTGCGCCTAAATATTCTCTTTTTTGAGTATAAATGCGTCAAGTTTAAGGGCTATGCTGGTTTTCTATTCTTACTCCATTCGGGAAAGTTCGCACGAGCGTTTAAAGTGGCTTGCGCTAATACCAAACTGATTTCATTGAGGCTATGACTTTTGCGTCTGAAATACGTGTCAGCCTATGTGTGTAGGAGTTTTCGCCAATGAAGCTTTCCGACAAAATTTTATCTCCCAAAAGCGCTTCTTTTACAAATTTTATTTGAAAGCTTTTTAGTTTCCTTTCAGCCGTAATTTCAGAGGGCATAGACTCAAACATTCGCGGCAGGTAGCGGACGTTATTTAAGTGCAAGTTAAAGTCCAAATCGGCAACTCTAACTTCCTGCAAAGTTTCTCCCAACTTTTCGCCTTCAATTTCAAATTTTTTGAATGGATTTTCCAATTCCTCGCCGCCCTCGCAGGCCTCGAAGTTTTCGGCGTATTTTCCGAATCGTTGGGGCTTATGGGTTTTTGCGTCGGCAAGAAGCGCGCGGGTTGAGCCTTTTGCAAAAGTTTTTTCGCCGTCTTTTAAGAGAAAGTTTACAACTACAAAAATCGGGTTTATCTCGCGCGTCCAAATTTCGACTTTAACAGGCGTGCGCCAGAAGGGCAATGTTCCGCAAATTTCGGCTGAAATATCGCTCATAAGCCATGTAAGCCCGACCTTTTGCATATCGTAGCCTGCCATCTCCTTTGAGGTCATAAATTCCGCAAAGCACTCCTGAAAGTATGAGCATACGTAGAAGTTTCGCAGCCTGTAATCGGGCGCGAGTTCGGAGCCCCTAACGGAGTATGTATTTGAAAATTTATCCATGTCGCTTAAGTTATGTGCGCGTTTTTAGTTTTCAACAAAAAAGCCCGCATAAATCGCGCGGGCCTTGTAAATTCCTGATTCAGACTCAGCATTACTTTTTAGCTACACTATAACACTTTGCCCGAATCTTTCGATAAAAGTCCTATTTTGTTGCGCAGGTTCCGCCGGTGCAAGTGCCGCTTTTTTCAAGTGCCTTCTTGTAGCGCTTGCAGACTTCGTCCCAATTAATTATATTCCAAATATTCTTTACGTAGTCGGCGCGCATATTCTTGTATTTTAAATAGTATGCGTGCTCCCAGATATCTATTGCAAGCAGGGGCGTGTTGCCGCAGGTGTTTGCAATCTTGCCCATCAGCGGGCAATCTTGGTTGGGGGTGGATACAACACTTAGCTTTCCGTCCTTGTCGCAGATAAGCCAACCCCAGCCGCTGCCAAATTGGCCTATTGCAGCTTTTGAAAGCTTATCTTTGAAGTTTTCAAAAGATCCGAAATCGCGGTCTATCGCCTTTGCTAGCTCAGGGCAAATTTCCGTCTTTTTCGGGCTTAAGCCCTTCCAGTAGAATGTGTGGTTCCACACGCCGCCCCCATTGTTGCGAACGGCGTTTCGCGCCGATTCCGGAACGCTTTCCAAATTTGCGATTAGCTCTCCGAGGCATTCCGGAGCCTTAAAATCGGGTATGGTTTCAAGAGCAGCATTTAGGTTTGCCACATAGGTTGCCTGATGCTTGTCGTGGTGGAATTTCACCGTTTCGGCATCTATATAGGGTTCGAGCGCATCGTATGGATAATCCAAGGGTACTAATTCGTATTTCATATTGGCCTTTCCGTTTGCGGATACCATTTGAGTCGCCAAAGCGAGCGCAAATAGTAGAATCGCTGTTATCTTAAACTTTTTCATTTTCTTGTTCCAATTTACGTTTCAATGCAAAGAAGGTTTTTATCAGTTCCATGCATTCCTTTTCAAGAACTAAATCGGCAACTTCAAGCCTGTGGTTAAGGCCTGACATAGTATAAAAATTTGCAGCGCCTCCCAAAAAGCCCATTTTTGTATCGCGCACCCCGAATATCACACGGCTAACGCGGCTCATTACGCAGGCTCCGGAACACATGGGGCAGGGCTCTTTTGTGACGTAGAGGCTTGCGCCGTTTAAGCGCCAGTCGCCTATGGCCTTGGCGGCTTGTGTTATAGCTAAAATTTCCGCGTGTGCCGTTGGGTCTTGCAGCGTTTCCACCATGTTGTGCGCTTGCGCCACAACTTCGCCGCCGTATTCGATTACTGCCCCTATGGGTACTTCGCCCAAATCCCAG
>OJMH01002821.1_pt1 | contig 13843 bp, 7 predicted proteins | sample 1597111 | NCBI WGS metagenome assembly OJMH01 (sample SAMEA2452115, study PRJEB22498) | human gut metagenome | reverse complement strand
GATTGTTGACGGTGCGGGGCGGATATCACGGCGATACGCTCGGCACGATGGCGTTGTGCGATCCGACCGAAGGGATGCACGCTTTTTTCGGCGGCGTGCTGGCTGAACATTTTTTCGCTCCGGCGCCGGCCTGCCCTTTCGAGGCGCCATGCCGGGAAAAGGACATTGCCGAACTTGCGGCCCTGCTGGAGCGGCACCAGCACGAAATTGCCGCCGTCATTCTGGAGCCGGTGCTGCAGGGGGCCGGCGGCATGCGGATTTATTCGCCGCAATATCTGGTCAGACTCCGTGAACTGTGCGACCGTTACGACATCCTGTTGATTCTGGATGAGATTGCGACCGGTTTCGGCCGGACCGGCCGGCTGTTCGCTGCCCAGTATGCCGGGATTGCGCCGGACATCATGTGCGTCGGCAAAGGCTTGACCGGCGGGTTTCTGACTTTGGCGGCGACGCTGTGCAGCGACCGGGTGGCCGCCGGCATCGCGGCCGGGCCGGTCGGGGCGCTGATGCACGGACCGACATTCATGGCCAATGCGCTGGCTTCCGCCGCGGCGTTGGCCTCTTTGAAACTTTTCGGCGAATATGACTGGCAGAGCCGGGTGAAAGCAATCGAACGGCAGTTGAAAACGGAATTGGCGGCCGCGGTGCAATCGCCGGCGGTAAAGGAAGTCCGGGTGCTTGGCGCGGTCGGCGTCATCGAAATGCGTTCTCCGGTGGATGCGCCGGCGCTCCAGCAGTTCAGCGTCGACCACGGGGTTTGGCTGCGGCCGTTCGGTTCGGTGATTTATACGATGCCGCAATTCGTCATCGAACCGGAAGAGCTCAGCCGGATCACGGCAGTCATGTGTCTGGCTGCCGCGGCGGAAGCGGCAAAGAAGCCGGAGCGTTCTTTCTGTTGAAAAGAACTGAAATTTTTGATCCGTCCATTGTCCGTCAGAAATCCGTCAGTCCAGTGGTAACCCGGTTGATTTTCAACCTGTTTTTTTTAATTTCCAATTCAGGAGAGTGAAGAATGATTCATGTCATTGCCCGCATCGAAGTGAAGGAAGGGAAACTTGACGAATTCCTGGCGATCTTCAAGGCCAATATTCCAAATGTCATCGCCGAAAAGGGGTGTCATGGTTACACGCCGTGCCTTGACGTCGCCACCGGTTTGCCGCCGCAAGTCAATTACAATGCCGGCTGCGTCACCATCCTGGAATGCTGGGAGTCCCGGGAGCATCTTGCCGCTCATCTCGCTACGCCGCATATGATCCGCTATGGCGAAGCGGTGAAGGAGCTGGTCAAAAACATGGAGCTGACCGTAGTCACGCCGGCCTGACGCGGGAATTACCGGCCTTTGCCGACGGCTGACGCCCCGGAATTGCGGAGAGCACGCCGGGGCGTCGTTTTTTGAAATGCTTCAGATGCCGATGGGATCGTCGGTGAAAACGACGCCGCCGTCGTAGGTCAGATTGGCGTTCGGTTTCCGATTGTTGGTGCGCAAGGCTTCTTCGATGGCGCTCTGCAGCATGTTCAAATAGTAGTTGGCGTTGCCCGGCGGCATCAGCACATTGTAGAGCCGGCTGTCCTTGTAAAACAGTTTGAGTTGAATGGCATCGGTCTGGGAGATCCGGATGGCGACGATTCGGAAATCACCGAAATTCATCAGCGCTTCACTGATCACTTCCAGCACCGGCTGCAATTGCGGCAGCCGGGTGCCGGGGGTAACTCCTTCGGTGGGATGGCCGAAAATCACCGGCATGCGGGGATTGATTTCGACACACTCGTCTTTGGACATCACCATGCCGCTGAAATCCAGCACCAAATTGGACTGGGAATTGCCGAGAAAGGCGCGGGGGATTCGCTCGGAAATCGTCAGCTTCAGCGTGTCCGGCAGGATGCGCTCCACCTGGGCGCTTTCGATGCTCGGGATGGAACAGAGCAACTGGCGCAATTTAGGCAGTTGATAAGAGAAGAGATTGTCTTCTTTGACGTTGAGTTGCAGTTTGCTGAGCAGCCGGTTGCGGCTGTCCTCCGTCTTGCCCCACCAGCCCGGGCTGTCGATGACGACCCGCCGCAGCAGGAAATGATCGTTATGCTCGAACAGCAGTTTTTTGAACTGCCAGCAACCGAGCGCCAGCAATCCGAAGCAGCAGAAAACCACGGCGATCAGAATGATGCCGCGCAGATAGCGTTTATTTTCCCGTTTGACGGCGGGAGCCGTCGTTTTGGCAGCAGTTCTGGCCATAAATATTCAATCGTTGTTTTCGTTCATAATCGGAAATGTAATATAGCAAGTTTCCGGCTGTTGTACAGTCGGCAATGATTGGAAAATGAGAAAAAATAATATTTTCTTGATGAATCGAAGCGGTTCTCTCGCTCGGCGGGATCTCTGATTCCGGAAATGTCCGGATGAAAAAGAATAATCCAAAAAGATGGATTCAACCATAATTTTTATTTTGGTTGATGTTTGAGGTGTTTGTTGTTTTATTTGTTTAAAATTAATGAATTATATATAATCAAATGGGCGTTGTTGAAGATGATTTTTTTAAGAAACAAGAAAAAATATAAAAAAATGCGTGGATATGGTTGACTTGTTAAAAAAAATTTGCTATACTTATAATATGGTTTACAATGATTGAAGCGTCTGGAAATGTTTGCCATGGTGAAGCGAATATGCAATATCTCCGAATTTGATGAGATGAACAACAGGAAAGGAAGAGGCGATGAAACGAAATTTTACACTGATTGAACTTTTGGTTGTGATCGCTATTATTGCGATTCTTGCCAGTATGCTGCTGCCGGCCCTGGGCAAAGCGAAGGCCAAGGCGGTCGCCATCAAATGCACCGGCAATCTCAAACAGATCGGACTGGCCGTATTCATGTATTCGGATGATTCGGACGACTGGTTTCCGGCTGCGAATGAAAAAGACAACTGGCGTTCTCCGTGGCCGGTGACGTTCATGGACAATCAGTATTTGACGGCGGTGGAGGCGATGCAGTGTCCGGCGGCGGCGAAACATGTTCAAAAAGACGATGACAACTGGAATGATTTCATTTCCGGCGGTCAGACACCCAGCTACGGGCTCAACTGGCGCTCATTCGGCTACAACCACGGTTTTCCGAACAATCTGGAGTGGCTGGGATGCAAGCGCAGTCAGATCGGTTCGTTTGGCAGCGAGAGCAGTTTGATTCTGATCGGTGACGGCATCAATCAATCCGAAGCGCCCGGAATGACGGACAACAGCCACGTCATCGCCTGGGGCAGTGTCTGGCCGTATGGCGATCATGGGGAGTGGTATATGCCGCATACCCGCCACGGCGTGCATGCCAATTTCGTCTTTGCCGACGGGCACGCCGACAAGTTGGTCACCGATGAAATCATGCAGGCGGACCAATATTGGAATCCCTGCCGCAACCGTCAGGGCGTGTTCTGCAATTTCTATTGATCGGAGAATCTACGGAATGATAAAGTCTGCGACAATCAGCCTGCTGCTGGGAATGCTGTTGACGGGGGCGGCCGGCGAATCGGGCTGGCGCGAAGGATTTGAAAATGGCGTTGGCGACTGGCTGCTGCCGCCGTCGTCGGCCATTTCCCGGGAACAGGCCTTTGCCGGAAAAAACAGTCTGTGCCTGAGCGGCGAAGCGCCGCTGGAGGCATTCGTTCCCCTTGCGTTGGAAGCTGGAAAGCGTTATTGGGTTTCCATGCGGGTGAAAACGGCGGACTGGCGGCCGAGCGGCCGGAATTTTTCCTTCCAGGTCCATTGGGATGACTCGGTACAGGGGTTTGGCGACGATGGCGATTGGCGTCTGTTGCGTTATTTGACCGGAGCGATGCCGGCGGATACTTCCGGTATGGGATTGCGGCTGTTTTTCGATGCGGAATCGGCCGGAACTGTCTGGGTCGATGACATTGTGGTGACGCCGATGGAAAAAGAGCCGCTGCAATTGGCGGTCGAGCCGCGCGACGCGGTGGGATCTGACAACTCCCCGCCGTGGCGGGTGACATTGCCGGAAGCTCCGGCACCGGACGAACTGAAACAGTGGACGGTCAGCGTCAAACTGACTTCGCCGCCGTGGCAGCATGTGCTTCAGGAGGCGGAACTGTCGGCGGACCGGGTGACGGCCGAGTTCGACACGACGGCGCTGCCGCCCGGCAAGTACAACATTCTTTACACCGTTCTGACCGGCGATGGCCGGCCGCTGGGACAGGATTGGTCGGTAAGCGTCTGGAAGAAGGCGCCGATCGAGTGCCGGCCGGTTCCGCACAGCGGTATCGTGGCGGTTCGAGATCTGCCGCTGTCGATTCAGCTCCGGGCGAATGCCGCCGGAAAGGCGGTTGTTTCTCTGACGGATGAATCCGGCCGGGTGGCGGCGGAGACTGTCGAACCGCTGATGGCCGGGGAACGGAAAAATCTGGTTCTGGCCGATCAGGTGCCGCCCGGCCAGTATCGGCTGACGGCGACGCTCGACGGGCAATATCCGGTGGAGCAGGTGATCAATGTCCGATCGGAAGAAGCGGTGCGGCAGGCGATGTATCTGGCGCCGGACGGTTTCTTCTACCGGCTCGGGGAACGTTATTTCCCGTTGATCGTCTACGTCCACACCTGCGGCGAACCGGTGGCCTGGGAAGGGGAGTTCGATCATCGCAACTGGCCGTTGGCGGAAAAGATTCTCGATGATTTGACCGGCACCCCGTTCGGTTTGCTTGATTACGGCACTCCGACCGGCGGTTTGGAGGACACCCGCCGCTTCCTGGCCGAATGCGCCAACCGGAATATTCCGGTGGTCCTGGCGTTGAAGGATCTTTACGAACGGCATCCGTCCAACTTTTTCCGCTTGAAACAACATGCCTACGGAGAGCTGTCCTCTTTGCAGATCGCTGAACAGGTGCTCGAAATGGTCAAGACGGACCCGAATGTGCTGGCCTACTATATCAATGATGAATTGAGTTCGGATTTTTTCTGCGACATGTACCGGATGCGCGAACTGTGCCACCGGATCGATCCCGGCAAACCGGTATTGCAGGTACATTATCTGTTCGACTGCGCCGATGAACTGGCGCAAAGCTATGATATCTGGGGAACGGAACAATATCCGTGGGGTGCGTTCGACAGCATTACGACGATGGCGGAATGGGCCAGGGACAGCATTGCTTTACTGCCCGCCGGCGCTCAGTATTGGGGCTGTTTGAAAATTTTGCTCGGCGAGCGGGCGAATGAACGCCAGCGGGCGCTGGCTTACAGTTCAATTGCCGAAGGGGCCAAAGGGTTGTTGTTCTACAGTTGGTTCGATATTCTGGGATATGATCCGGAACCGGAAGCCCGCTGGCGGGAGTTTGTCGCCATCGGACGGGAGTTGGAACGGGATCTGCCGATCTTTTTATTGGATGATGCCCGGGAACCGGCCGTTTCGGCGACCGGAGAATTGTCGATTCGGACCTTTGAGGGTGATGAAGGCCGTTTTTTACTGCTGGTAAACACTTCGGACCGCGAAAATGAAGCCGCTTTAACGATTCCCGCAACGGGCAAAGCAATTGACCGGGACGGCAATGTATTCGCGACGGACGAAAACGGCAGATTGCAGTTGAAACTCAATCCTTTGGAGGTAAAACTATTGAGCCTGGACGGCGCGCCGTTTCCAGTCGGTGAATAGAAAAAAGGGTTCCGGAGCGCCAGGCAGATTTGACAAAAGCCGGAAGCCGGTTACATTTCAGGATGTATGAATTTACCGGCCCGGAAGCTCGGAGGAAAGTTGGAGTGAGTTATGACCGACAAAGAGAATTTTGACGCGGAGCGTTTTTTTCATCCGGCCATTTCACTGGATTCCGGGAGCCGCGAGCCCAGGCCGGAGCAATTGTTCCGGCAATTGTCTACCCAATTGAAGCGGCTGGGGCCGGCCGGGGCCGGGCGGCCGCTTCTGCCGGAACGGCGGCTGGCGGAAGAATTGAAAGTGGACCGTACGCTGGTCCACAAAATCTATCAGAAACTGCAGGCGGAAGGTTTGCTGGAGCGGCCGCCCGGCGGCCGGCGTTACCTGATCGTGCCCTCCCCGTGTACCGAAGCGGTGCCGAAAGCATTGGGAATTTTGTTGCCGCGGCCGTTTTCGGAATATTTCAACGGGGCGATCAACTGGTATATGCGGCGCTGTTTCTACAGCGGGATTGTCGACCGGGCGACGGAATTGGATTATTCGTTGCGCATTCTGTCACTGCCGCGCGGCGAAGTGTTGCAGCCGGAAGCGATGCGGACGGTGCGGGCGATCCGAAACGAAGTGCGCGGCGTCGTCCATTTCGGTGAATTGAGCTACGAGCGGGAAGTCGGATTCGAAACGTTGCTGGCGGAACGGGAGTTGCCGCAGGTGTTTCTGGCGGCGGAGTGCCGTCAGGAACATGTCGGCGTGGTCGGTTATGACGAGGAGCAGTTTCTGAATGAGCTGGTGCAGTATTTGAAGGAAACCGCCCACCGGCGGCTGGCGCTGGTGCAGCCACTGTACGAGCGCCACCATATTTACTGCCATTATGATTTGGGAAACCTGCTGGAATACGTGGAACCGCTGCGTGCCCGCGGGGTGGAAATCCGGGACGAATGGCTGCTGCATTTCAATGATTTCTGCGCCGGTAAGAAATTGGCCGATATGATTCGCCGGGCGATCGACCAGCCGAAGGGGCCGACCATTTTTCTGTGTCACGACGATGAAACTGCTTTTGAAGTGATCAAAATTCTGGGAGAGGAGCGGGGGCCGCGGGATTTTTCGGTCATCGGTATTTTCGATCAGCCGGAGTGCCGGACTTCGGAACCGTCGCTGACCTCTTTTCAATTGCCGTTTTACGAATGCGGCCGCCGGGCGGTGGAAATGCTGCACGACGGCTGGCAAAACGGGATTCCGCCGGAAAAACGCCGGCTCAAACTGCCGGTTCGGCTGATGACCCGGGCGTCGGTGGCGTCGCTGCGGCCGATTCTGGCGCTGGTGCAGTAGGTTTTGGCTGCCATAAAATATTTATTGTAAAAAATAAACAATGTGATTGGTTGACTTTCTCGTTGAGGGATGAAGCCGGTTCATACGGAATCGGCGATCAACAATTTACTCCAGAGGAAGTCATCAATCATGACCGACAACATTTCCCTGCGTTCGTCGAGTTCCGCGCCGGCTAACGGCGCCGAATTCGTCCCCGCCTACAACAGTTTGCTGGAAGGCTTTCAAGCCCGTGGTTTTCTGACCGACCGTACGGCAAAACAGGACGGCGATACCGTTTCCCAAACGGACTTGAAAAATCTTCGGACCGCGTTGAACAATATGTGTTCAAGTTTCGTCAATTGGGACGAAATTGAACCGCTGCTGAATGGTCCGTATCCCAATTTGTTCAATGAGCATCCGATGAAAATCAATGACGGCAAAGGCTTTCTGGCTGTCCCCGCCGAATACAACAGTGGCAAGGTGGATCTTTATACCAGCGATGGAGTCAATATCGACAATTTGCCGATCCTGGAGGAACATCTGCAGGATATCTGTAAGAATTTGAATAAAATGCAATACCAAAAGGTAGCCAGCCAGCAGAAGCGCGAAATTTCCAACCATCGTACTTACCACAATTACAGTGGTGAGTTATATGTTTCCACGGTAATTCCGCCGACTCCTAAAGAAGAAAACCTGAGTGATACAGCCGATATTATCTATCAATTTGGTAATTATTCTATCCCAATGCAGGCTTACCAAGGAGGCATTTGGGATAGCAAAGTTATCAATGAATCGACTGAAAAATTACAGTCATATCTTTTTCATGCTCATACTGTTCAAGAGATGCTGCAGCCAGATTCAAAATGGTTGAGTATCGGGCAAGGGGCAACGATGTCATTCAATGGTTCACCAATTACCAACTATCCGCAATTGCAACCGCCGACTACTACGATTACTTATACTGTTTGTCAGATGGTTTCTTTGAAATACCATTCCAAGTCGGTTTCTATTCCTTCGGTCGACAAAATGCTGGACAGTTCCGACAACGACCTGACCAAGCCCGGCTGCCTGCCGTGTACCTTGCGCAGCATTAAAGAACAATTCGACCTCGACGGCCAGGCGGCGCAGTGGCCGCTGGGCATTTCCAATGGCAGCGAGGGATTGAAGGCTTACGCTTATTATACCGATTGGACATTTGCCGGCTTTTCCGGAACACATTTGAGCTTGGATACCGTCTTTACGCCGAATGTGCAAAACGGCCAGGCGACCAAGGACGGCCAGACTGTTTACTGGAAGTTTTCCCGGCTGCAGCGGCCGCAGGGCGCCCGGCCGCTGATGTACTGGGATGACTGGACCGGTTCGACGCCGGCTTGTGCCAAGACGGTCAATGGCGGCAGTTACACATTGAGTCCGGTGACCAACGACAGCAATCAAGCGCAGAAATACGACGTGAAATTTGCCGATGAGGTGCATCATGTTTTTAACGCGGCCGGCACTTTTGTGGAAGCCTGGCAGAAAGTCAAGGATGAAATCCTGCGGGTTTCGAGCAGTTTTCCCGGTTTGAGCACTTCGACGACCAACAACGATGGTTTCGTCAACGACGTTTCCTGTCCACTGGGCCGGACCGTCGTCAATTATACGCCGGCGGAATATTCGACGATGGGCAAGCTCATTCAGCCGTTGAAAATCACTTCGCTGGACAGTTACGATCCGAACGGTAATCCGCTGGGGCTGGTGAACCGTTCCGATCGGACGGAAACGGATCCGGTCACCGGAATCACACGGAATCGACGCATCCATGAAGTCCGGGACGGTTCCAACCTTTTGATCGAGAAGTACGGTACGATGAAGGACCCGGAATCCGGCGCCGTGGTGCATACGGTTTATCAGCCGTCCGCACCGGAAACCGTTTATCAGACGACGACGATTTTGCCGCGGGTGTTTGAAGAATCCGGCGACTATTATGAAGATGAAACCCGGATGGTCGGCAGCGACAGTCAGACGACCCGCCGGGTTTACCGCCGTTATCCGTGGGGCGATGAGTTGTTTCAGGAAATCCGCGATGCCGGCGGTGAGGCGGAACGATCCGTCAAACAGGAATATTATACCGACAGTACGGTGTCGGCAGCTTATCACCAGTTGCGTTACCGGCAGGAAGCCGACGGTTCCTGGCAGTATTTCCAATATGACGGCCAGGGACGGCAGGCGAAGGTCATTTCGCCGTTCGGCAATTACGCATTGCCGGTCGACGAGTCCGGCGCCGTGCTGGTTCCGGATCCGGCGCACTGTCAGGTGGTCGAATACGATTATGCGCTGCTGGACAGCGATGAAGAAACCTATGCCGGGGACAACCGTCCACGGCGGATCGTACGAAAAATCTGCGGTGTTGAAGTCGGCCGGAGCTATGCGCTCTATTTTACCAACGAGGCGCATGACATCGTCTGCCGCGCCGCCGGGGCGGCTTGGAATGCGGCCGGCAACCTGGAAACCAAACGCTTTTCGTCTGTTTCCGGCGATTTTGCCGGGCGGCACTGGAAAACCGAATTTCCGGACGGCCAGTTGGAGCTGACGACTTACGAAGCGGTGGCCGGCGGCGGCCGCCGGGAAACCGTCGTGCAGGGCGTCGCCAACGCGGCGAAAACGGCGGTGACCGATGGCATTCGCACGGTGACGACTTTCGACGGCAACGACGATGTCATCCGCCGGCAGCGCTTCGATATCGTTTCCGGTCTGGCTCTGTCGGATGAAACTTATACGCTCGACCATCTCGGCCGGGTTACCAGAGTCGATTATTTGGACGGCAGCTTCGAGGTGACCGAATACGGCTGCTGCGGCCCGGTGTCGCTAACCGACCGCGACGGGGTGGTGACGAACTACGGTTATACGCCGGATAAGCGGCGCGACTGGGAGAGCCGGGACGGCCTGATTACTTTCTATACCTACAACGCCGACGGCCGGGTGCTGACGACGACGGTGCGGAAAGCGGTCGGCGTTGAACTGGTGACGGCCAACAGTTACAACGCGGCCGGAGAGCTGGTGTCGGTAACCCAGCCGGACGGCGCAGTGACCGGCTATGCCGAAAGCCGGGTGAACGGCAATCGGACGGTGACGACGACCGACGCAACCGGCGGCACCCGGATCGAAACCTACAACCGGGACGGCAGTCCGGCCTCGGTAAGCGGTACGGCGGTCCATCCGGTCCGTTATGAATACGGAGTGGAAAACGACGAACTCTTCACCAAGGAGATCCGCCTGGGAGAGAACGATGCGGCGGGCGAATGGCTGAAGCAGTATCGGAATTTCAACGGTCAGGTTTACAAAACGCTCCATGCCGACGGCCGGGAGGAATTGGTCGAATTCGACGCCTGGAACCGTCCGGTCAAACAGACCGGCGCCGACGGTGTAGTGACCTTAACGGTCTACAATGCCAAAGGCGAGGTTTTCCGGCAGGGTATCGATCTGGACGGCGACGGGGTACTGTCATTGTCCGGTAACGACCGGATTACCGAAATCGTCAACGAGGTGGCGACCAAAAACGGGAACACAGTACGGCGGCAGACGGTGAAAGTCTATCCGGCGGCGAACAGCAATACCGCGCAAACGGTGAGCATTCGCGAACAGTCGGTCGACGGCCTGCGGCAGTGGAACACCGTTTACGGCCGGACGACGCAGACGGTAACGACCCGCAACGGCAATGGCCAGCTTACAACGGTGACGACAAATCCGGACGGTTCGACGTCGACCGAGGTGAAATTGAACGGCCGGATCCAGAGCGTCAATCATAGCGTACTCGGCCTGACCACCTACGGATACGATAATTTCAACCGGATCGCTTCGGCCACTCATACGGAAAACGACGTCAGCCGGGTGCTGAGTTACACTTATGATGCCGCCGGCCGGGTGTTGACCGAAACGGAGACGGCCGGAACCTCCAGCCGGCTGACGACGAAAAGTTACGATGCGCAGGGCCGGGTCAGCTCGGAAACCAGGCCGGGCGGCCGGACGGTCGAATACGACTATTTCGCCACCGGCGAGCTGAAAGCGGTCAGCGGCGCGGAAACCTATCCGCAGAGCTATAGCTATGACCGGCAGGGCCGGATCAAGACGTTGACGACCTACCGCAACCACCCGGCACAGCCGGAGGTGACCACCTGGCATTACCATGCGGCCAGCGGCCAACTGATTTCGAAGACTTATGCCGACGGCAGCGCGGTCTCTTACCAGTACAACAGCCAGGGCCGGTTGAGCAAACGGACCTGGGCGCGCGGCGTCGAAACGAGTTATACTTATAACGCAGCCGGCGAACTCGGCTCGGTGAGCTATTCGGACGGCACCGCCGGCGTCAGCTACAGTTACGACCGGCTGGGACACCGGAATACCATCACCGACGCGGCCGGGACGAGGAATTTCCAATATAATTTGGATCACACGCTTGCAAGTGAAGAAATCCCTTATATCAGTAACAATACGCTGCTGACTCGCAACTATGACGCGCAGGGAAGGAATTCCGAAATGAAACTGTCGGCCGGAACTACCGGATATATCCAGGCGACTTACGGCTATGACGACATGAGCCGATTGTCGCAGGTGTCGGCGTTCGGACAGACGGCGGTTTACAGCCGGGTGAGCGGCGCGAACCGCCTGGCGTCGACGGTGTTCCAGGCCGGCTCGGCAACGGTGTTCACAGCGTTGCGCAGTTATGACCACTTCAACCGTCTGACCACGATTGGCGGTTACAGTTACGTCTACAACGACCAGGATCAACGCACCAGGCTGACCTTGCCGGACAGCCGGAACTGGAATTACACTTACGACGAGCTTGGCCAGGTGACCGGCGGCGAGAAGAGAACGGCGGCCGGCGTGGCGGTGACGGGGCAGAATTACGCTTACGCCTTCGACACGATCGGCAACCGCCAGACGATGACGGCAAACGGAACGGCGACCGCTTACACGGCGAATGACGTCAACCAGTATACCGCGATCGGCAGCGTAACTCCGCGCTACGATCAGGACGGCAATCTGCTGACCGGCTACAACGGCTGGACGATGGAATGGAATGGTGAAAACCGCTTAAAAGCCATCTACAGTACTTCGACGAAGCTGGAATTTGCCTACGATTACAACGGCCGGCGATTCAACAAAAAGGTTTACGCGAAGAGCGGCGGCAACTGGGTCTTGAGCAGGGAGTCGCTGTTCGTTTACGACAACTTCAAGCAGATCGCCGAATTCACGGTAAGCGGCAGTGCAAAAACATTGGCGAAAAGCTATGCCTGGCAGCCGGAAGCGAGCGGCGATTTCGATGTGCCGTTGTGGCAGAAGGTCGGCGGTAATGTCTATACCTGTGTGGTTGACGGCAACAAAAACGTCCGTCGGTTGTTGAACACCGCCGGCACGGAAGTGGCCAATTACGACTACGATCCGTTCGGCGGCGTGACCGCTTCCGGCACGGCGTCCGCCGGCAACCCGTTTCGTTTCAGCAGCGAATTCCTCGATGAGGAAACCGGCCTGGTATACTACAACTATCGCTACTACAGCCCAACCCTCGGCAGATGGATCAGCAGGGATTCCATTGAAGAACAGGGGGGAGTGAATTTGTATGTGATCGTTGGAAACTCTATAGTAAGTAATTGTGATCGATTGGGACAAAGTTGGTTGTCAGAACTTTGGGAATATCTTTGGACTGGTATTTCTACAGCGTTTTCCCCAACAGGCTTTGGTGAGGCTGTGGGAGCTACGGAAGCTGTTACTTCATTAATGACAGATTTTGGCCATTATGTTGCCAGAGCAAAATCGTTAGCCGGGTTGTTGAGAAATGCAGGAGAAGATGAACTAGCACTTGAATATTTGTTGCGAATCAATGACTGTAATACAAATCGTGATATGCAATGTCTGATCTGTGTTATGAATGAATTAAGAAGAGAGCTTGATAAGAGAGGAATTAATTATGATCGTTTCTTTTTGGATATTTAGTTAATAAAAATTTCCACCCTTTCAAATTATAATTTGAAAGGGTGGAGTAAAATGGAAGTAGTATCATGAAATTTCGAAAATTTTATAAAGCTATAATAATACTTTTGTTTTTATTATTATTGCCAGCAAATTTTGTATTATTATCACAAATTATCACAGGCTTCCAATTGAGTCGAATTACGGAAAAATATTGTAGCGCAATGGGAGTTAAATTTCTTTTTTCCAAGCCACCTTTTGTTTTATTTACAAATGAAGGGCCAAAAAAGCATGATATTGTTTTAGGTATTGTGCATCAAGAAAAGGAGAATATTACAACAGAATATTTAAGTAGAATAAGTCTGGAAGATTATGTAAATATCACATATAATAGATTTAATAATGGGCAAGAGAGGTATTCTTTTTCTTGGCAGGAGTCTACAAATGGAGGACGGATATTTGATCATGGAAATATAATATTATATGATTATAATAATGATGATATTTGGGATGTAAGGATCGTTTTGGGAGATAAGGTGGCAACTAAACAAATATTTATGGATGGTGCTTGGCTCGAATGTCATGATTTAAATTTAAAAGAGAAAGAGGGGCATTTAAAAGATCATGTTGCTGTTCACTGGAATTTAGAAAAAGGAAACTGGGAAAACAATAAATAATGAAATTGTAGCATTGTTTATTAAATTATACGATTGCATTTTTACGTTTTAAATAGTTTTTTGAAGGGAATATTCCGATTTACCATAAATTTAATGAAAAAATATTCTAAAGTGACGCTTCCTGCCGGAATAATTATAGTAAAGCGACTTACGCCTTCGACACGATTGGCAACCATTAACGATGACGACAATCGAAACGGTGAAAACTGCCTGAAGGCCATCTACGGTACTTCGACGAAGCTGGAATTTGCCTACGATTACAACGGCCGGCGATTCAACAA
>OJMH01002815.1_pt1 | contig 13867 bp, 11 predicted proteins | sample 1597111 | NCBI WGS metagenome assembly OJMH01 (sample SAMEA2452115, study PRJEB22498) | human gut metagenome | reverse complement strand
ATCTGCTGATACTGTTATTACTGGGCGCAATGCACAATTGTATGTGTGATTTGAGCCTGTTGTATTAAATCCATTAACTTGAAATAAATTGTAATTAGTATATGCACCATCTGTTCTTATACAATTTATAGCATAACAATCATATGCTATATTTTCGGAATATTGTACTTTCCCACCTTGCGAATCATAACTATACCATGTTTGTCTTGATGCTAACCAATAATTATTTCCTGTATTTCGTATATCCACTGATATTTTATTTGTTGCAGATTTTATACTTCTTATTGTTGGTGAAGTACTTGCTAAAAGCATATTTGTATTGCTTGCTTGAGCTCCTGATGTATTACTTGCATCTATATAATCACTAATCTGTTCCGTTGAATATCCATCATTTTCTACATCTTTTGTGTTTATAACCGGTTGTATTTTTTTCCCTTGTTCATATTTTCTATTTAACTGATATGTTACATCATAAAAGTCTGTTAAATTTGCGCTTCTTGCTGATAGCACTTTCTTTCCATTTATCTCTAATCCACCATATAATTTCGAACATATTTCATTTAATGCTTTTGCTCCATTCGTATATCCATTTATTCCTGATAGTGATACTTCAAATCCTGTATTGTTATTTGCTATTAAATTTACTGTTCCGTCATCATTTATACTTAGTACTTTCCAGCCTAAATCTTCCGTTTCTAGCTCTCCTGCTTCTACCATTGCTATTCCTGGAACGTCTTCATTATTATTGTCTAGAACTTGTTTTATGTGTCTGTTTACTCCCATTCCATCTGTTTTTCCTAAATATTCAAATGTATAATCTTCTAGATTTACAGAATATTTATTTCCTTTATATGCTACTTGGGCTGTTCCATCTCCATTATTTAAGAAGTCTTCTATTCCTTCATTTCCTATATTTGAACTTAAATAGTCTGCTAATCTAAAGCTTGCATCTTGTTCTTTTGTTAATCTTAATCCTGTTAAATACAATTCCATGTCATTTTTTGCACTCGCTTCTTCTGTGGCTGACGCTGCTTGTTTTGCTCTTGTTATTATTCCATTGTCTCCAATTACTAAATTTATGCTTACTCCCGCTAAAATTAGCAAAACAACTATTGTAACAACTAGTGCAATAAGCGTTATTCCTTTTTCACTAAGATTACTTGTGTGTACAGCCGTAAGACTTTCAGCCTTTCTAATTTTTTTATTCATTTTTTTCAAATCCTTTCCTATGTATTTTTATATTTCTTATATTTTTAGAAGTTGTTTTTCATTAGTATGCCTCCTTTTTTTATTTCTATAATTATTTCTACAAACTACTTATAGAATTTTAAAACGACATTTGTCGTTTATAATTTTATCAAACATAAAAAATATTGTAAATAGGTTTAAGGATTTTTTCGTTTTATTTTTGATGTTTATCAAAATAAAATACCATTTCAAATTTTATAAAAGCGTGCTAATAATACTATAAAATTTTAGTTTTTCCTATTGTTATCAAATTTTCAAACGCTAATTTGACAATATTATGTAAATATGTTATATTTATTATTGTATAACACTTTAGGAGGCTAATAACATGGTCGAAAAAGAAAAACTTAATAAACTTATTTGGCGTTTGCTTCGGGGCTTTCAAGAAGGATTCTCGGATTGCAAAAGAATTCAAGCGGGATTATCCTATAAAAGAATTATCCCAAAATCTTTTTGGGATGATCCCATAGACGGGTACATCGGAATTCTTGGACGAACTAAGTTAAAGAAAGACGAACTAAAAGAACTGCGCAAAAAGGTGGTTGAACGTATTATTCAAGAAATCAATCATCCTTCCCAAAAGAAAATGTACGCAGACAATTATTCTCGGCTTTTCCACGCACTAGCAATCCTTGGTGTTTCCAAAAGTGATACCCGAGTACCTGCACTTGGAAAAGATTATATGTACAACATCGCCTATTGCCTTTGGGCCTTGGATGATGGTACAGAACAGACCTACGAATTCATTGCTGATATAGCATGGTATTCTGCTGAAGCAGTCAAGAACAACAAGTTTAGGAAGGATATGTTAATAACAGGAGGAAGAATCACTTGACCTAGTAAAGCCTAAAAAAGAGAAGATACAGAAATAATTTTCTGGTATCTTCTCTTTTTATATAAATTTCTATCTACACAAATTTTTTACTTTCTCAACTTTAAATTGCATTATACTAAATATTATAAAAATATGTTGCTTCTAAATCTGCTTCATTTAATAATAATGCTATTGGATATTTTTTGTATGCTTCTCCAATTGTTCCATACAATTCCTTTGGCTCAGTGAAGCCCATATGCCAGCGAATTGCATACTTTTCTTCATTTGTCAATTTCATGTATTCTGTAATCATCATTACAGATTTTTCACCATGCCCATATGGTATTGTATCTTCAACAGCATAATATGGAACTTTCTCCCATTCTCCTCTTGCATTTTTTGCATTTCTATAATCTACTTTGTAGTAATTAGTTTTGCAAATGTCGTGTAGAAGTGGGACAATTATAACTGTATCTTCTGGAGTTGATAATCCACTTGCCTTTATTTTTTCTTTAAATATTTCATATACTTTCATGCTATGTTCTAAAAGTCCACCTTCATAATTTCCATGAAATCTTGTACTTGCTGGTGCTGTATAAAAGTCTGATTTTTCTAAGAAATTTAGTAGATTCTCTATTCCTTCTCTCTTAGTTGATCTTAATAATTCAATAAATTCCTCTTTCATAATGCTCTCCTATCTAATAAATTCTTTATTTTCGCTATATGGTATATCCGTCTTTTCAAAGCTCCATGGCTCACTTGATGCCATTTTTCTCCATAATGTTGCATATGGTTCTTGAGTAAATTCTTTTGTTAATTTACTCAAATCTTTTTTTGGTAATACTGTTAATGGGTCTATCGTGTAATCTAATCCCGTTTCTTCTGTGTTAGACTTTCTAACTTCTACATGTAAGTGTGGCACTCTTGAACCTCCACTACAACCAGTTATACCTATTACCATATCACGTGTAACCTTGTCTCCCGGCTTAACATAAGATTCTCTTAAATGTCCATACACTACTCTTCTACCATCATTGTTTAGTATTTCTACCTTATTACCATAACCATCGTTAAAGGCATCAAATCCTTCTGTGGTAGTACCATCAAATTCTGCAAGCAATACCGTTCCATCTGCTATTGGATGTACTTCTGTTCCGATGTCCGCTGTTATGTCAAACCCAGAATGTGCTCTTTGTTTAAATAAAACATAGTGGTTCTTTCTAATACCATATTTATCATGTTCTGTTACTTTATACTTTGGCTCTATTGGCCATGAATATTCTTGTTCCATAATTTTTCCTCCTTATTTTTCAACTTCTTCTTGTAGCTCTTTTATTCTCTCATTAAGTGAAATAATTTTTTCTATTTTTCTTTGTTTAAAATTTATCTTTCCATTATACGTCTGAGCTGTTCTAGCTCTTTTTAGCCTTGATATTTCACGTTGTTCATACCCTAGTTGTTCCTTTAATATTTCAATTTCTTCACTAGCAGGTATTGCTATACCTTCTGGATTATATCCATACAATATTGCAACTTTCTTTTTTATATGGTCTAAATATTTTTTATACTCATCTCTTCCTACTCTACAAATGTGAACTTCTCTATCTCTGCCATCTCTTCTTTTTACATATAAGCTGTCTGTTAAACCAAAAAATTCAGATACATATTTTGATGAAAGATTATCTCTGTGCAATGTTGAGCATAAAAATATTTCTTGTTCACTTTCATTTTCAAAGAATTGTTCCATATGTTTTGTAATGCCTTCTGATAATAAAATTCTTGCAAGCCCCGACCTTCTATCTCGTGGGTCTGTTATGTATGTGTCTAATTCTATTGAGTTAGATGGTTTTGCCGTATAATATTTTTTTACATTAAATTCTGGTTTTTCATGTATTACTAATGGTCCTTTATGTAATATTTTTTTATACTCTAGTTCTGCTTTTTCTCGTCCTATTATCGTTTCTAGCTCTCGTGCCTCAACATCATTTGGTTCTACGTCCTGTTTTCCAAACTCTTTTGCAATATCATCAGCAGTAATCCAGTAAAACATATCATATCTTTCCATAACACCAGTATGAGTTTTATCTTGTTCTTGCATATATTCTGACATATACTTATTTAGTAATTCTCTAAGTACACTCTTTTCGTGAAAATGATTGTTTTCTTCATCTACTTCATGTTTCAAAAACGCAATAATATTTTCTCCATATTGTGGAAACTCTGCTAAAATTTTTGCTTTAGCATATTTAAAAGCCTGTACTTTCAGCTTATAAATACTTAACATGTCTTTTCTATAATCTTGCAAGGTTTTGTACTTGTTTTTTACGTATTGATTATAATCATCTCCATATTTGAAATATTTTGTTATATCATTGTACGTAAACGGTTGTTGCCCTTGTGTAATATATGTTGCAGCAATAACCTTGCCATTTTCATCAACTGCAACAAAAACCGAATTTTCTTTAGAATGTGCATATGCAGAAATATCCTCTCTGCCTGTTGGAAATAGCTGACCGCTTTGGCCTCTTGCCTCCATGTTTTCCATAACCACTTGTTCTAAATTAGCAACCTGTTCTAAGTATTGTGCTTCATTGTCTTTTGTAAGTTCCTCTAATTTAAAATTCATTTTATACCTCTTTAGGTCTCAAATTAAGCCAATCTTGACTTAATTTTTATAATATGCTGACTAAATATAATTATATTTTATCGGGCTAATAATATCACAATTTTTTTCATTTGTCTATTCTGAAAAATCATATTTTTCTGTGTATTTCTTGTGTATAATCATTTAAGCATGTTTTACTACAAATTCACAATTTTTGCCAATTTATCAGTGTTTAAAGTTTATATTTTTGCATTTGTTCTTGTAGAAAATTTACACAAATTCTTCCCATACTAAGTTTGCTAAATCGATGCCTTTTTTACTCAATTTTATGCTATTTTCATCAACTTGTATTAAATCTTCATGAGTAAGTTTATCTAATGTTTTACAATATTTCATAATTGGATTTATTCCAAAAATTTTCTTAAAATCCCCTATATTTACTCCGTCTATTTTTCGAAGTCCAAGCATCATAAATTCATTCATCTTATCTTCTTCATTTAAGGTTTCGTTTAACACCAAATTTCTATTTGGATTGCCATTTTCTATATTCTTAATATATTGCTCTAGACTTTCTATATTAGAATACCTTTTGTTGTCCATAAAAGAGCATGCTGCAGCACCAACTCCAATATACTCTTTTTGCTTCCAACAATCTGTATTGTGTTTCGATTCAAAACCCGGCTTTGCAAAATTTGATATTTCATAGTGCTTGTATTTATGTTTTTCCAAATAATCCTTTACAAACCAATACATCTCTCGCTCTTCTTCATCTGTTGGCAAAATGGCTGTTCCTTCTTGCACCATTTTTTCCATCTTTGTATTTTCTTCAACTATCAAAGAATACACAGAAATATGCTCTGGTTTTAAATTTACTATTGTTTTTACACTTTCCTTTAAATCATCAAGAGTTTGATTTGGAAGAGCCAACATCAGGTCTACATTTATATTATCAAATCCTGCCTCTCGTGCCCACACGAAGGTGTTTTCAAAATCACTATAATTATGAATTCTGCCAATGCTTTTAAGCAGTCTATCTTGAACTGCTTGCAAACCAATGCTTATTCTGTTTATTCCCGCTTCTTTATATGTTTTTAGCTTTTCTTTACTAGCAGTGCCAGGGTTTACTTCGATAGTAATCTCAGCCTCTTCATCAATTTCAAAATTAGCTTTTATAGTCTCCATCACATTCAAAATATACAATTCATCAATAGAAGATGGCGTGCCACCTCCTATGTAAATTGTTTTTATTATAAACTTTGGTTCTAATCCATGCTCGTGCATAATCCTATTTTCATTAGCATATTGCACAATTTCACTCTTTAAACATTTAATGTATCTTTCCACCATTTCATATCTATTCGGATATGAAACAAAATCGCAATAATAGCATTTTTGCTTGCAAAATGGCATGTGTATGTATAATCCTATTTCTTTTTCTTCCATTTATTTCTACAAATACTCCTCTATTTTCTTGAATCTATGGCTAACACTAGACTTCCCAATTGGATTTTTAAGCATTGCTCCTAACTGCTCTAATGTTGCTTCTGGATTTTCTTCTCTTAAATTTGCAATTTCTTTTAAATCTTCTGGCAGATTATTAAACTTACCAGACTTCTTCAATTTTTTTATAAGTTCCGCCTGCTTAACCGCTGCATTTATAGTCTTATTAAGGTTTGCCGTCTCACAATTTACAATTCTGTTTACATTGTTTTTCATCTCTCTAAGCACACGTATTTCTTCAAACTTTAACACAGTAGAATGACCACCCACTAAAGCTAACATTTTAGATATTTCTTCTCCATCTTTTAGATAAACTGTTTTTTCTAAAATTTTAGCCCCAATAGAATATTCATTTAATAATTTTAATGTAAATTCCGCACATTCTTTATCTTTAAAAATTATTTCCAAATGGTATTTATTCCTTGGGTTGTTTATTGAACCTGCACCCAAGAAGTTTCCTCTTATATATGCTTTTTTCAAGTTATCTTGTTGTAAATAATTCTCTGTATCTTCTAAAACTGGGATTTCATCACACTTATATGTAATACTGTATGTTTTGCCTGTTATACTTATTTTATAATCCTTAATCTCTAAGTTATTTAAAAGCTTAGCAAACCTATTTATGTTATATTCACTTTCAGTTGAATACTTTACATTTTTACCTTTCACATCTATATTATTAGATGCCAAATAACCAAGAAATTCTGCATAAACTTCTTGTTTATTCTTCAAATTATTTATTTGACTTAGTTCCATTTTTAAATCTGATGAAAAAGACATCTCTATCACTTCCTTCTATATACACACTTTTGCTACTACGCATCTATCATTTCCAGATAAATCTTGTATAGTGTTTATTTCTGCATAATTCCTGTTTTCTTTAAGCAGATTTTTCACATCTTCTTTTTGGTCATATCCAATCTCTAATATTAAATATCCATTCTTTATGTGATTGCAAGACTGCTCTATGATTTTTTTATAAAATTCTAATCCATCTTCTCCGCCATCTAATGCAAGATGTGGCTCATTTTGAACTTGTTTTGATAATTCATTTATAACATCGCTTCTTATATATGGTGGATTTGAAACAATAATATTAAACTTTTGCTCTTGTATGTTTTCAAATAAATCTGATTCAATGAATCTTACATTTGTGTTGTTTTTTTCATTATTATATTTAACAACCTCTAGCGCTTTAGCACTAATATCACTCGCAAAAACTTCAGCCTTATCTCCGAGAAAGTTTGAAAGAGAAACAGCAATAGCTCCACTACCAGTACACAAATCTAATATCTTTATCTTGCCATTTTTTAGAAGTAACTCTTTGCATTTTTTCAAGGTTTCTTCAACAATAATTTCCGTATCTGGCTGTGGAATAAGCACATTCTCGTTTACAAAAAAATTCAATCCCATAAACTCTTGGTTGTTAGTTATATATTGTAATGGCTTACCATTAATTAACTTATTTATATTTTCTTTAAACTTTTTATAATCTTCTGCATTAAGCTCATCTTCTAAATGAATTACCAGATATTGTTTTTCTACGCCTAATACAAAAGCTAGTAATTCTCTTGTTATTATTACATTATCTTCTATATTATTCTTGCTTAATACATTTTTTCCTTCTTCAATTACTTCCTTTATTTTCATACTAAAACCTCTTCAACAATATGCAAATATTATACTATTTCCATGTAGTAATTGCAATATTCATAATAGTAATTACTGATATCGAGGTTGGAAAAGAATTAAATTTTGGCAAGGAAAATGATATTCAAAAGGCAAAAGATCATACTTGATGTATATGTAACCTCGTTTTGAATGAAATTTGACGAAGCCAAAATTCTAAGTATTTTCCAGCCAAAGCAAAAGCACCACCTAAATTAAGTGATGCTTCAAATTTACTATAGAAATCGCCCCACATTAGCCGTAAGCCGAATGAAATTTTAAGGACCTGCACCAGCAGGTGGGTGTCTTGTTAAATGTTCCTGGGTTTCTTAAGTTTATAACCTAAGCCTACACGCCACATTTAAAGGCGGACTCCCTTTTAGAATTTGTTGGTTCTAAAATTCCTTTCTACACGTACCACGTAGGGAATGTTTCGTTTCTGCTATTATACTATCATAAACGGAATAACATTGCAATACTTTTTTTAATCTTTCACAGCAATTTCACAATCAAAATATGACAAATTTGGTAAATTTTTTTATTGCATTTTTTCTTTTTTCAAATTATAATATTAATACTAGTGGTTATAGGTAATCCGCAAAACCTAAATATTTTAATGTAAGGAAATTATATGAAAAATCAATCACCTAAGAAAAGTAAAAAAATTGTAAAATTTATTGTTTTTATACTGCTTGTTATACTTCTTGCAGTTTTAATAAAAATCAATTATACAGATGCTCAAAAAAAGATAGCTTTAGAAAATACCATTGCAGACATGACCTCTTTAAACTCTAAGCAAACATTTTCTATTGATAAAATTTACTTATACAGTTCTGCAAATGCAACAAATAATAAAACAAAAAAATCAATGTGGAATTTAAATGTTTATCAGTATACAGATATTGCATTATACATTTCGGGCAATGCTAATAATAAAGCCCAAAATACTATTAAAGAATTGTATATAGATAATATAAAGTTTGATTCTTTTAATGGCGGAACTCCTAATTTGCATTACAAAAACTTATTTGAATTTGGAAAGTTTAATATAGAAACAGATTATTTAATTACAGATAGATTAAATTATGAAATTGTAGAACCTGCAAAAATGGATTCAAAATTTAATACTTTAGATAATTCTATAAATGTTGAAATACCTAACACTGTTGATGACGTTGAAATAAATAATACAAATACAGATTCATCTAACAATGTAAACGATACATCTAGTGTTTCATCAGTAGAAAACTTAGATTACGCAAAGCCACAAGTATATTCAGATTTATCCAATCCAATTACATTAGAATATATGAATTTAATAAAAAGTAATTACTTGGTTTCAGATATTGAAAATCCTTTAGTTTACAATGGTTCTCTATTAAAAAGAGCAGGAGTTGATTTAACCTCAATTTCTGGAAATATTACTTTTAAAGTTCATATAAAAAATATTCTTGAAGAAAGTTATGTTGCAAATGTAAAAATTGCCATTCCCCTAAAAGATGATGTTTCTGGAGATACTATTTATGATGGAAGCTTTACAAAGGAAATTACAACAAAAACAAATTTTAGTGTTGAAAAATAAAATTTTTAAGCATTAGTAACTGTAAACTTTTACATATTTTACTACTCATATTTATACTACAAAAAAGACTAGCTCGTGAAAGCTAATCTTTTTTGTAGTAGAAGCTCAGCTCAGGCCTCAGCTTTGCCAAGACTCAGAACGCCTCCTACTTTCTTTACATTTTCTAGTTTTTAGGCACTAAGCTTAACAGTATCTTTTTGCATTTTCTGACAAAATAAAATCTGTGCTTTTTTAGTAATCTCGTTAGTCTATTATTGTCTAGAAAAGTGAAACACGGAAACCAATTCCATCATTAGTGTGATCTGTGTACCTATCGTAGTAGCTAGATGAAGATCTGCTCGAACCTATATTGTCGTAACCACCTCCCCTATAAACACACGGAGCATAAGTTGGAGAAGAATTTTCTAAGGTCCACTCAACTACATTTCCTGCTATGTCATACATATTCATTACTTTATTTTGTTCTGATGTTCCTGTAGTTACCAATATTCCATTTCCTTCTAGAGATTGGACAATTTTCTTTCTACTTGCATCTACAAAATTTGCTGTTACTGTTGTGGATGTATTCCATTTGGAATTTGCTACATAGTTTAAACATATAGCATATTTCCCTGTTTGGCTTAGTTGGAATGCTGAATTCATATAGTTTCCTATTGTTGTACTGTCTTTTGTTAAAATCTCTGTTGATGTAATTTTAGCTTTGTCTTTACTCATAAATGCTAGCACTAAATCCCATTGTATTCCAAACATTAAACTACTTGCTTTAGTTCCTGAATTTACATTTTGTGCTAAATTTTGTGCTTGTGTTCTTGTCACCCATGTGTATGGATATGCATCCGCCTTTGATAAAGGTGCAGGCATTCCTTCTATTGTATATTTTCCATCTGAATTTGTGCCCGGTTCTCCTGTTCTATTTTCTATAATTCCAGCTTCGTATCTCCCTACATAAAATCCGCCATTTTCATATACACTTTTTAGCATTTTATTTTTTAATGCTTTATACTCTGTTTCACTTAACCAGCCTTCATTTTTATCATCTGCATACCATGTGTCTGAACAATTTGTTCCATTTCTATATATACTTGTATAGTTCTTTAGGTCAGTTTCTATATTTGTATAATCTGCATCTGTAAATGTTGTTTTTCCAAGTCCTGTTGTAGCATAAACAGCTGTTGTTCTTGGTACTACTACCCACACATATTCATTTCCTTTTGCATCTTGTATTACTAACCCTGTATCTATTGTTCCCTCTTTTTTTGTAAATGTATTATCTGGGAAATATGGTGCCGTTTCTGCTGTTGCTTCTGCTGGTACTTTTATGTCTGTTCCACTTTCCCCAGTGTTTCCACCACCATTCTCGTTTAATACTCCTTCTAATTGCTGTGTTAGTTTATTCATACCAATCAAGTCGTTTTGGCTGGCTTCTGCAGATTTTGTTTCTGCTTCTTTTGCTTTTGCTATTATTCCGTTATTGCCTAGCACTAAGTTAATACTTACTCCTGCAAGAATTAACAAAACTACTATCGTAACGACTAACGCAACGAGGGTTATACCCTTATTCTTTTTCATATTGTGTTCCTCCTCGTATAATTATTTTATAAAACTTATTTGCATAAATTTTATAAACATATTATTTTTTATTACTTATGTACTTTTTATTATTTTCAGCTATTTCTTAAGTTTTTATTCATAATTTTTTTCTTTTTCGTACATACATCTACCACGTATATATTTTTGTTGCATTAATCGTATTTATTTCTATATACGTTATAGATATAAATACTTCACCAAAATAATATCATTATTTTCACACCAGTGCAATAGTTTTTCTTTAACTTTTTCAATTTGTCGTTTTTTGTTGAATTTTGTCGTATTGCAATTTTTATATTTTGTAAAAAATTTAGAAAATAACATTTTCATATATACATAAAAAAATCCCCAGACTTTCAATTTTCCTGAAATCTGAGGATTTATTTAAATTTTATTATATTTTTAGTTGCTTATGCTATATTTTTTCTGACTATTCTAATTCCATTTTTCCATCTGCATCAACGTATGCATATGTTTTTTGTGTGCTTTCTAGTATTTCTTCTCTTTCTCTTTCTTTTATTATGTTAGAGATTCTTAGTTGTGGTGCCTCTATTGAAGATGCTGCGATTATTGCTTCTTTGTTGCCTTTTGCACCGGCATGTGCAAGGCCTCTTAAATCCCCTAAAACTATTATGTTTTCTCCTGCTATTACTTCTGCCCCATCGTTTACATCTCCTAGTATTACTAGGCTTCCTTCAAATTCTACTTTTTGTCCAGACCTTACTGAACCTCTATGAAATTTTGTTTCTGATGTTGCTATTTCTTTGCAATATGTTTTTGTAATTCCGTGTAGTCCTAATGTTCTTGGGCTATCAAATTTTATTTTTACATCGAGGTGCTTTTTTATTAATTCTTGTATTTCGTCTATTTCTCTATTTTTTAGTACTTTTCCTGTTATTAATATTGGCGTTTTTTCACTCTGATATAATTTCTTTAACTCTGGTATTTTCTTTCTTAGTGAGTACATTATATCTTCTTGTGAAAAATCTTCATTTATTTTTATTACTATGTCGTCTTTTTTTAGATTTATTGTTATGCAACTTTTCATATTTACATCCTCTTTTATATTAATATTTGCACTTTCTATTTTAGCTTTATCAGATGTTCATTTTTAGTTTATTATTTGTACTGTTGGTATTGCTGTTGTGTTTTCTGTAACTTGGTTTGTATTCATTCCAAAGTATTGGGCTATTATGTCTCTTGCAACTTCTGCTGTGTAGCTTCCGTGTCCACCGTTTCTAACGAATACAACTATTGCAATTTCTGGGTCATCGAATGGTGCAAATCCAACAAACCATGCGTTTGTTTTGCCTTGTACCCCTGTTTGAGCAGAACCTGTTTTTCCTCCTACTTCTATGTTAAAGTTTTTGAAGGTTGAATATGCTGTTCCTCCAGATTCACTTGTAACTCCTCTCATTCCTTCTAGTATGGCTTCTATGTTTTCTTCTTTGAAGCTCATCTCTTCTACATTTTCTTGTTGTAAACCTAGCTTTTCATTTACATATGATTCATATTCGTCTCTTGAAACTTCACTTCCGTCTGGGTTTATTATAGATTTTACTATTGTAACATCTAAGTTTTTACCTCTATTTGCTATCATTGCAACATATTTTGCCATTTGTAATGGAGTAAATGTGTTGTAACTTTGACCTATTGCAGCAGAAATTGTTTCTCCTGGATTCCATACTCTGTTTTCTTGTTTTGCAATTTCGTTACTTGCAAGTACACCATCTATTTCACCTTTAAGCTCAATTCCTGTCTTGTGTCCTAAACCTAAATAATATGAGTATTTTGCAAGATTATCTATTCCAAGTCTATCTCCTAAATCATAGAAGAAATAGTTACACGAGTGTTCTATTGCCTGCGATACATTTAAATATCCATGTCCATATCTATTCCAGCATTTCCAAGAGCTGTTATACTTTCTAAATACTCCTGTATCATTTATTTTTGTTTTTGGGGTAATTGTACCTGTTTCGAGTCCTGCAAGTGCTGTTACCATTTTATAAGTAGAACCTGGAGAATACATTGCAGATATTGCCTTGTTTTCCAATGGTTTTGTATCTCCGTTTATGTAGTAATTCCATGTATTTGTGTCTATTCCATTTACGAAAGCAGATGGGTCGTAGTCTGGATAACTTGCCATCGCAATTACTTCCCCTGTTTTTACATTTAAAACAACTGCTGCACCTGCATCTGCAGGGTTATCTTCTTGCGAGAATCCATGGTTTGCAATTTTATTTATGTTGTCTGCTAACGCCTGTTCTGTTACAGCCTGTAGCTTAGAATCTATTGTTAATATTACATCAGAACCAGAAACAGCCTCTTTTGATACATATTCGTCTGTTATTGTACCATCAACGTTCATGTCTATTTGCTTTACTCCATCTGTTCCCTTTAGGTATTTTTCAAATACATATTCGATTCCAGATTTTCCTATAATATCGTTCTGATTATATATGTCTTCATTCCCTTCAAGCTCACTACTTTCTATTCTACCAATTCTTCCTAATATATGAGAAGCTGTTGTTTTTAGTGGATAGACTCTTACTGGAGTTTCAACAACCTCTACACCAGAAAATTCTGCATTTCTCTCTTTTATCTGCTCTAAACTTTGTCTGCTTATATTGCTTGCTATTTCTATAGATTTTGTACTGCTATAACCTTTATATGATATTTCATATCTTATTGCTAGTATTTTTCTTATATCTTCTACATTGTCAGATGTAATATCATATTTATTTTTAAAATAGTTAAACGCTTCTTCAGCTGTTGCATCTTCATTTATGTTATTTACTTTTTTCCACTTTTTCTGACTCTCTTCTTCTTCCAGTTTAAACCTGTATGGATTAACATCTAT
>OJMH01002807.1_pt1 | contig 13898 bp, 23 predicted proteins | sample 1597111 | NCBI WGS metagenome assembly OJMH01 (sample SAMEA2452115, study PRJEB22498) | human gut metagenome | reverse complement strand
ACAAAGAGACTAAGGATTTCATTATTACTTCAAAATCGGCAATGGAAAGCGAATATGCTGGATGGTTCAAAGACATTTTCTATTCAACCACGAACGCAAAAACAAGAGAGGGAATTAAATTCTTTCTTGAACAACATAATGTTTCGGCTGTTTTCGAGGTTCTCGACCCTGTTCATAATCCGCATATTATCGACCAACCAAAACAGAAACTTGTTGTGCTTGATTTGGTGAGAAACACCATTGAAACCGAAATCATGCCATATCGAGTGACGCAATTATTCTGTTTTACCTTTGGATTACCATGTAAAAAGCTCAGAAAAACGTTGAACACATGGAAAGAATTTGAGGATTTCGTAAACGAAACGCACAATTCAATTCGACAAGTCGAGGGCTATGTATTGGTTGATTCTAACGGCTATATGCTGAAAGTAAAAACCAATTACTATCGCACTTGGAAATATCTTCGCACAATATCAGAAAGAGTACGCACTGGCAAAGACATAAAAGAGCAGGCATTATCTTCGCAGATTATGAAAGATTTCTGTGAATGGTGTCGCAACAATGTAGAAGTTCTTGGCGAAGATATAACCAAACTCCGTTTGAGATTCTATGGCGACATGGGGGAAAACTACGATGGCGGTTATTGATTATGGAGCAATTGCCTTTAAAAACGGCAAATGTATTCAAGGCGATTATTTCGGTGATATGTTGAGTTTGGTAGGGTGGGAGAACCAGGAACTTAAAGGAAGTTATTTTTCATATGTCGGAGATAAAGACTTCACAGTATGTTTCTATAAAACTTCCGTTTATGTCTATTATGATGGAGAGTTGGAAAGAATTTCTTTGAATGATAGATTTATCGGATGGAAGAAATACCGTGGACTTTATGTGACAGGCAACTATACTGACATCATAGAGTTCGAGATAAAACCACGCCAAAGAGATTGTTATACGTTCACAATGGAATATAAGGGAGACAAGTATAAAGTAGTTTTTGGATATGGTATTGACTATCCATACTATATGAAAACAGGGATTTACAACTATTATTGCTCCCCCGAACACTTTTTCAAACACAGTTTACCTCGCTTTTTCAAATATTTTCCAGACGAAGTCAGAATTAGAATAGAGATTTGGAGGCGGAAACATGACAGAAAAGAATAAGAAACGCCGTAACTTTTGGCCAATGTCGCCTGTCACACGAATCAAAGAAAGCAAAAAGAAGTACAACAGAAAGAAAGACACCAAAACCCTTAGCCAATATCTCAAAGAAAAGAGCGATGTCGAATGATAAATCTTATCCTTATCAACTTTTGTATAGGATTGTGCCTATATTCAATTATTCAGGTTGGACTTAGCGGATTTCTTGCTAGAAACCCAAGGGTTCATAGAATTGTTGAGCTGACGCCTTTCAAAAAGGTAGTCGGTACAATTGGCGGATACCTTATATGCTGTATTCCAATATTTAATATTATCAGCATTTTTTCTCTTATAACGCTTCCGACATACAAAGTTGATGAATGTTTCATGCAAGCACTATCAAAAAGTGATAATTGGAGTATATTTTGACGAAAAGCGCTAAAAAAGCCCATACCGATTTGACGGTATTGGGCTTTTTGTGTTATAATATATATAGTAGGTTAGGTTACACATGATAAAACAATTTGGAGGGATGAAAAAATGACATTAAAGAGTATGCTAAGTGTTACATGCGGAGAAACCACGCTAAAAATCAAAGCAATCAACAGAGACTGCGATAGCGAAACAATCAATATTATGCGGTTGAAATCTGGTTTCACCGCAAATGACGCATCAAAACGCGCCGACGAATTTACAGAAACGATTCGGAAATATGGAGATTTCATTGTTTGTCGTGTAGAGGCCGTTGACGCATATACAATCAAAATTGTATGTGTGTATCCGTAATTGTATAATAAAGGAGGGAATAAAAATGAACAATAATCTTGCCAAACTGCTAACACTTTCGCCCGGAAAAAAATTTAGATACGGCGCACACAAGTATCTTGTTGTTGCGCCGACACGCGATATGTTGTACTTAACAGGACGTTCTTCAACGTGGTGTGCCGACCTTATCAGCGGAGAACTCTGCTATATCAATTCAAACGAAGTGGTGGTCGTAGAGGGGGTAAACGACAAGTGGTAAATATGATAGTTCTTGTAGGTATCCCCGGCTGTGGCAAATCTACGTTTGCTGATATTCTTTGTAGGAATGGTAACGTGATTAGACTTTCTTCGGATGAAATTCGCAAAGAGCTTTTCGGAGATGAATCTTTTCAAGGCGATAACAACAGAGTGTTCAATACACTTTATGAACGAGCAGAACTTTTGCTGAAGGCTAATATCAGCGTTGTTATTGACGCAACAAACCTCAAAAAGAGTTTGCGGCGATACGCTTTTGATATTTGCCCTGCAGGTGTGAAAAAGATTGCGCTTTATTATACGCCAGACGTTGAACTTTGTAAGGAAAGAAACGCAACACGGGAAAGAAAAGTACCAGATGAAGTAATCGAAAGAATGGCAAAACAGTTTGAAACCCCAACAACCGACGAGGGTTTTGATGAAGTTATGTGTTTGAATGGAGATGAAATGGTATGAGCGTGTATATTCTTCAAAAAGAAGAAACTGATTGGTTCGGGAGAAAAACGTGCTATTATATCCATGATGATTTTGATAATGGGAATCATTCCATTGTTACAACACGATATGAAGCCGAAGCGAAGCGGTACTATTCATCGGACGATGCCTCGAAAATGGCATGTCGCATCATAAACGTATATGGATGCGTTTGCCGAGTTATACGGATTGATAGCTAAGGAGGGCAATATGGAACAGATGAAACGGAAAAAGTGGGCAATGGGCGGATGGCGGAACGATACACACAGACTTGAATTTATAGGCTTTGTGATGGCGAAAGATATGGACGAAGCGTTTCATATTGCGCGTAGTCTATGGTCGGGTATCGCTTATATCTCAACGGCGCAGTTAGCCGAATAACAAAAGAAAAGAGGGATTTAAAAATGAACACAACAAAATGCCGCAAATATAAGGTTGCCAAAGAGGGAACATATGTGTTTCCTAGATATGGTTTGAAGATTTCGCTGTCTTTGAACGACGAATACGCCATAGTCGGATACACTCGACACAAGAACGAGACTTGTTGTATCTTACAAAAAGCAGACAATCCAAAGTCAGTAAAGTTTCCGTTGCGTAAATGCGAGCTTGAAAAACATTTCACAGAGTGCTAATATAAAGTGTGAGGGTGTTCATAATGAAAGCAGAGAGAATAGGGATTTATGAGCTGTACCAAAAAATAAAAGAATATAATATGGACTTTTTCCCACTTAACAATGAAGTATACTACATACGATTATTTACGAGAGAAAACTTTTTTTGTGCTGGCGGACAGGAATACTGTTTATACCTGTTTAATTGTCAGAACGAGCATGTGGCTACTATTTATTTTGGCGGAGTAGACAATGACGACAACTATCTAATGAATGTCAGACTCAACAGGTATAAATATTATTTTGTTTTTGCGTATCATACTGAGGAACAATACCGCAATAAAGGTATTATGACTGAGTTTGTTAGCTACATAACAAACTGTATTTTTATGTTTTATGATAAAGTGGCTCTGTTCATTGATACAAATAACATAAAGTCTGAAAAGGTTGCCATCAAATGTGGGTATCAGTTCATTCGTTATACCTATAATTACGATGGACTTTTTATGAAAACAGACAAAACGTTCAAAAATATTGAATACCCAAAATATAACTACATCGAATTTGACTCCAAAGTTGTTCTCCCTAAAGGCAACACGCCAATGTTATACAAATATATGGAAAGCAAAAACTTTGTTGTATTTAATAAAAACGAAAGAATGTATTTTGAAGATACCATAAAGACTCTTTCGGATTTGTATGACGATTTTTATGTGTTTGTAAAAGTATTAGACAGATGTGAATTACCGGAAAGTATGGGGTTCAAGAAAATACCAAGGGATAAGCTACGAAATAAAAATATGAAATACAGAGGAGCACATTGGCATTACAAACTTATTAAAACAAAGGAGACAAACAATGAAAAACTTTGACTGGAAACTGTTCGCCATTATCGGCGTTGTAATTTTGAGCCTGCTGATTTTGTTGCTTGGGTATATGGTTTCTGTATCCAACACTGTGGCTCGTATGGAAGAACAAATCAACGAATCCTATTCTGGGATTGAGATTCAGCAAAAGCATCGGAACGACAGCATTACACAGCTTGTGCAAGTTGTAGAAAACTTCACAAGCCACGAACAAGATGTTGTGGATTCTGTCACAAATGCCCGTGCCGCACTTCAGAATGGTGATGTAGCAGAAGCCATGAGAAGTCTGAACGTTGTAGTTGAAAACTATCCAGAAATCAAATCCGATACTGTTTATGAGAATTTGATGAATGAAATTTCAATCTGTGAAAATACAATTTCTCAGTATCGCAACAATTACAATGCGCAGGTAAAAGAATATAAAAAATATATCAAAATTTTCCCGCATAAACAGATTCTTTCTGCTCAGGGTTATGAACCGATGAACGTTGATTATCTTACTTTCGATGCTGAAGAATTGAAAGTAATTGACAATATGTTTGAGTGATTAACATGAACAATATTGTTATATACGATGGCCATTTTAAGCTCACCTTGCGTGAGCTTTTGGCCAGTTTAGCGATTGTTTTCTTGATGATTACTTTCGGGTTTTTCATTCACGGGAAAATCCACGACAGCGCAATGGAGACAAACGAACGCTATATGAAGTCACCAATTGTCACTTCAATGGATATGTATGATTACGTCAAAGAAACTGGCGTTGGCGATGTTTTCACAATATTTGAACTGAAAGCAGTTGAACCTCAAACAATTCCAGAACTCAATGGTGAATATTTATACATTGAGAAAATCAAAGAAAAATATACTATGCATACAAGAACAGTTACAAGCACTGACGCGAAGGGCCGCGTTTCAACCCGTGTTGAAACATATTATACTTGGGATTACAGCGGCTCAACAAAAACAAAATCAAACGATGTAGTGTTCAATGGTGACATATATCCGTTCGACAAATTCGACAATTACGACATAGACATCGCTCGTCTGTCGGATGTTGGGAACGAATATTTGGATAAAGAATACAGAAGAATCAGTGGACGATATGCGTATGAGAACTCCAAAGTTCGTTATTATTTCAAAGTTATTCCGGCTGAAATGAACGGTTCTGTATTTATTATTTTAAAGGATGATGAAATTCAAAATCGTTATGTGACACTTTATTCTGAAATAGAGCCAGAAGAATTGAGAGAGCGATTGATTAATGACTCAAACTTTTCAATTTTTATATTCTGGTTTTTCTGGATTATTCTGACTGGTGGACTTGTTTTTGGATTCTATGTGCTTGATAATAAGTGGTTGGATGCCTAAAACTTGTCCATAAAAGTTGTATTTTAATTCATCGGAAGTGAATAATTATGCATTCTAATATGCTCTGCGGCTTCTATCAAAACACAGACCCGAAAAGCTCGTTTACATATTGCTTTATTATATCATATTCTATTGACGAGCTATATTACATCCTTTATGTGAAAGAAGATACATTAGATTACATAGTCGTCTATAAAGAACAAGTTGACAAATGGTATAAACCAGTCTCTAAACGTTCCATTATTGATAACGGACATGAGAAGTTTGTAAAATTCATAACTGATGTAATGGGATATAATTTTGACCTTATATTTCATTATGGCGACGAGGAAGATAGCGATATTGATTACTACTATAACCAAAGGCTGGTAACAGAGTTTGAGCCATTAAAGACAACATATTTCTATCTTAAAGATGGTGAATGGAAAAACTTTGAGAGTTATAAAGAACGTCTTGAGCTGGCAATACGTAGATGGAATGATGTAAAGGAGCAAGACACTTTTGTAATCTATAAAACTAGAGTATTGGAGACTGATGCGCCATGCTTATAAAACCCGGAATGTGTGTAAAATATAATTCTAAAAGATGGTACACGGCTCAATATGGTGTTGTTGTCTCTAAGAAGAAAAGGGGTAAATTTTGGGTTGTAAACTATGGATACATATGGCGTAAAGTAATGAAAGAACCATATATGGACATAGAAATCATAAATCTCAAAGACGTTATTTCAACGGACCAAATCGAGTGTATCAACTATATTGGTATATATAACGTAGCAAACACACAGTATCTACTTCATCTCAAAGCAGACGTTCACGAATTTCACGAAAATATATTTTTGGCTCTACGGTATTTTCACGAAAGACTCAAACGTATATTCGACGAATATTACATCAAGCAGGATTGTTTTTGGGAAGATACATATAGAGGCAAAGAAAAAGAGTTCATAGAAGAAATAGGAGATGCTACCAAAATATCAGACCTCAAAGATATTTTTTACTTTGATGGCACTATAAATAGGGGCACAAATTGACGTACCACACGAATGTGTGGTATAATATATATAGTGGAAAGGGCGATAATAAAAACGGAAAGGAGGAAAGAGTGTTATGTTGATTAATATTTTTGACGACTATCAGACTGCCCGCAACGCCTGTGTTGCTTATCAACGTTGCGGAAAACGTCACCAAGGTTTGCGCGGTGTGGAATATCGGGTATATTTCTACAACGGGAAATATCGCATTTGGCGTGGTCGGGACTATACAGACTTTCCAAACTGTGCTTACGGCCCAGTGTTTAGTGCCAGAGTTTAAATCACTAAAATAAAAAAAAAGGTAGAGCGCAACGAGCTTTACCAATAACAAGGAGTGCTAACTATGATGTATTTAATTCCCATAGAGAACATGGAATCGTTCGAGAAGAAAATTGCCCGTATCCGTCGTAAAGCGGAGCGGGCTAAAGTCGATTTCTCGTACAAACGGCTTGAACCAATCCAAAAAGAAACGGATTTGCCCGGCGTGACAGTTGAGTGTGTACCTGTAATGGTAGAATGTAAGATTCACTATGAAAACTGGATTGTTATTGCTGTGCTTGACCATCACGAAGTTGGCAATGTTATTCATTTGGTAGAGGGTGAATGGAGGCCCAGCGCTGAACTCGCGCTCCCCAGCAGATTCAGAACAGCAAAATCTTTCTGTGAACATTGTAATACAATGCGTAGCAGAAACAAAACTGTTGTGATTTATAACACACAGACGAAGCAATTCAAACAGGTTGGTACAACGTGTCTGCGCGAATATACAGGTGGCATTGATGCCGAAGCAATCGCCGCTTTTGAGGAGGCTATAAAATCGCCCGAAGAATTTCTCGGAGTGAGTGGTAGCAGTAAATTCTTCATTGAAACCAAAGACTATTTGAGCGCAGTTGTTGCTACAATGTCTCTGTATGGTTTTATGAGCAAGAAGAAAGCCGCAGAGATAAACGAAGAAGTGCGATATAATAACAACATCAAACGAGTTGAAGCAACATGTACTAAAGCTGTTCATCTTATGACGAATAATGAAAAACCGAATGAAATATCAAACAAGTGGCATAATATCTATAAAAGCAAAGACACAGAAGCATTTGTAGAGGATGCTCTTGAATGGATTAAGTCTTATAACGAGCCGAATGACTTCATGGAAAATCTTCGTGTTATTTGTTCCGGTTCACATATCAAAGTGAGCGATGTTGGCTTTGCGGCATGTCTTATGGATTTGTACAAACGGCATCTTGAGTATGAGAAAACGCGCAAACAAAAAGAAAAAGACAACGAAATGTATCGGTATTATGGAGAAGTCGGTGAAAAGGTGACATTGAATGGCCGACTTGCGTGCGTGACTTCTTATTCTACGCAGTTTGGCGTTATGTATATCTATAAGATGATTTATAACTCTGCTATTTTCGTATGGAAAACGAGTAAATATCTTGGAATTGATGATTCCGGCGAAGAAGTCAATCTCGTTGGCACAATCAAAGAACATTCGGAGTTTCGCGGCGTTAAGCAAAACATGCTTGTGCGTTGTAAGGTAGAAATCATTAAGGAGGGCGAGTAAACGGAACAAGGAAACAGGTTTATAAAACCACAAGATGTTGTAGTATAATTGGTATATTCTCACGAAAGGAGGCGGTAACATGCGCACTGTTGTAAAGACATACAGATTCAAGCTCTATCAGAGCAAAAAGAATAAACATCTGAATGACAGTATCGACATTGCCGCCTCCGTCTGGAACTACTGCATTGCGATGCACCGACACTATTACCGTGCGTTCGGGAAGCACCTTTCTGCCAATAGGTTAATGAAGCACATCACGAATGTCAAGAAAACGCTCCATCCTGAGTGGAAGGCTCTTGGGAGTCAAGCTATTCAGGATGTGGCTGAACGGATTGACCGTTCTTACAGCGCATTCTTTAATCATGTAAAACAGAAACGACACGGCAGAAAGTCCCCACCGCATTTTTGCAAGCGCGAACGATACAAAAGTTTCACGCTCAAGCAGACGGGGTACGTTTTCCATGAAAACAGTAATTGTGTCACCATCATGGGACGGAAATACAAATATTTCAAATCCCGTTCCATTGAAGGTAGCATCAAAACCCTCACAGTGAAGCGCAATACGCTGGGAGAGTTCTATCTCATCGTTGTCACGAAGCAGGAATGTAACGACGTCCTTCCGCGAGCAGGTAGAGCTGTCGGGATGGATTTCGGTTTGAAACATTTCCTCAATTTAGACGACGGTTCTGTGATAGATTCGCCACAATGGTATAAAGCTTCGCTCAATGAACTTCGGACCGCTCACCGTGCGGTATCGCGCTGCCAGAAAGGCAGCAACAACCGTAATAGGGCGATTCGCAATCTTGGGCGCGTATACCAGCGTATCAGCAACCGCAGACGCGATTGGTTCTTTAAATTAGCGAACCAGCTTGTTGGGGAATATGCCATCATCTGTATTGAAGACCTTAATATCGATGGGATGAAACGCTTGTGGGGGCGGAAAATTTCTGACCTTGCCTTCGCGGAGTTTGTGTCTATCCTTGAGTGGGTGGCTAGCAATACCGACACTACTGTCGTAAAAATCGACAGGTGGGCTGCCTCCAGCAAGGTTTGCCATGTGTGTGGGACTATCAATGCGAGTCTCTCACTCAAACAGCGCATCTGGGAATGCGAGTGTTGCCACACTACGCTGGACAGGGACACAAACGCTGCTATCAATATCAGACGCATGGGTTTGGCTCAACTGAAGTCAGCCTGAGCGTTGTTCCTATAAAGGGGCGGGACGTCGATTCCCCTTTGCCGAGGACTTTGCGCTTTCGGCATGCTGAGAGCTGTAAGACTGGGTATGCCAGCAGGCTCGTTGAAGCAGAATCCCACAGCATTTCCACTGTGGGAGTACGTCAAGAAACAATCTGCGCACTTGATACGATGCTAAACTATCAGGCATAAACGCACAATGCCCTCACACGCGCTACAATGGGCCTACAATCTATTTTGTATACTTAGTAATATAAAATCATTGCTAATATATAAAACGCATTCTATGCGTATTGTAGCGCGTGCTATAAACATAAACGGAGATGAACAAAATTGGACGAGTTCAAAGTTGGCGACATTGTAAAAACCATAAGACAAAGCTGTGGTGTTAATTTCTCCGAAGCAGTTGTTGTTGGGAGACATAACGAGTATATATGCGTGATAGCAAAAACACGACACGGTTATAACGATTGGTGGGTAGACCCAGAAGATATAGTAAAGACTGAGCAGAAACTTCTTGACGATAGAGATTTGGAACTCGCCAAAACAGTTAGTACAATATACTTCGATGAAATTTATGAACCCGATGAAGATAGTGTTGGTGCTATATACCATGACCCTATATATGTTGGGCTTAGAAGTAAAACGGAGACTATATTTGAACAAAAACCCGATGATGTTCTTGATTGGTTAAGAGATAGAAATGATACTTCTGAACGGACGTTTTATTCAACTACAAAGGAGTAATAATATGAAACATAGTTCTATGTCTGATTATGATGTCAATGTGATTCCTATGGTTGAATATTTCAATAAACAAAATAAAGGAGTGATAAATAATGAATGATAATTTCAAAATCAACGGCACAGTGGTTCGTATAGAAACCAACGCCGCAACAAAAACGTTTCCTAAAATTGAATGTGGCAGTATCTTTATGGCGCTTGATGGTTGTCTGTATGTGAAAATTCAGAAGCTCGTGATTAAAGCGCCAAGCCGCAAATGCTTCAATGCTGTTGAGCTGAGAAGTGGACTGACACACTATTTCGGAGACAATGACTATGTGTATGCGTTTGACACATGTTCTTTCAACTATGAGATTTAAAGGGTGAGCAAAATGACTAATATTAAACTTAGTAGCAACTTTGGTAATCCTGTAACATTTTCAAGATTGAGCATAGGATGTATGTTCTTCGGAATAGACACAAACCGTCTATACATCAAGATTGAAGAATCCACAGACGAGTTCGGAAAAGAATACAATGCCATTGGAATTGGCGCGGCGTATCCAGAAGCATTTTCTCCCGAAAGTAAAGTAATCTATGTGCGAAAGGTAAGCATAAACACAAATAGTTAAGTTGCCTATTTTTATCACACAACTATAAGGGTTTTAAACGTTGAATAGTTGAGTAATATAAAACCATTACCTAACTATTTCAATGTTGTAAATCTATTGTAGATAAGGAGTTTCAAAGGCTAAATATACGCATTCTAACAAATGGAGTTGATAGATTGAAATATAAGACAGGTGATATTGCCAAATATAAAAGGCAATTGATTTACAAAAAGGGACGTCCAGCATTTGTGGTATATAGAAACCATCGCACATACTATGTTGTTTTTATCTATGTAGAAGAACGGAACAAATGGTATACAAGCTGTTGTGCCGAAGAAGATTTATCTGACTATACAGGAGAAGTTCCTGTTGGTGCTGAAACATTCCAGAAGTTAGCAAGTATAAGATATGACAAGAGAGAATTGACTTCAAATCGCATGACATACAATGTTTCTTTTGTTGAGGAAAACAGCGTTTATAAAATTGTTGACTTGCTTAACAATCCAAAAGATGATTACAGACACTATTTATGGTTACACAGCCGTAATTATTTCGGATATAACTATAATGTGAGTTTGTACTAACAAAGGTGACAACATGAAAAATCTAAAACTTGGTGACATTGTAGAGTACAAAGTCGAAAACGAACCATATATACTCGCATATCGCGGTTCTCATCTTTATTCTATTATCCAGCTTGACGTTTTAGGTAGGTTTATAGCATTTTCAGTTCCCATAGGAGCACAGATTCAGTTAATTGAGAGTTCTTCTATGCCCGTATGTGAATATAAACTGCTAAAAGAAATTGGAGATTTTCTAAAAAGAGTTAGATTTGACATTATAGATAACGAAGAACCTTACAGTAGTGTTTATCAAAATGACTTGACGAAAATCAGAGCAAGTAATATTGCTTGTATGCTAAATGCTTCAGTGAGTGTCTCACTTAGTTTTAGCAAACAGAGATTCCTTGAGGAGTTATATAACTTCCTCGAAGTTGTATATATCGACAACGTTACAATTCATGTTTATATGTTGAAGAACCCGTATGTGCGTTTTTAGGTGTTCAAAGCTAGAGCTGGCCTTATGATTTTAACATTGAAATATCTCGATAATATAAAATCATTGCTAAGGAGTTCAACGCTGTGAAACACAGTAATTTTCTTATGCTAAAACATAAATTCTGTATAAAGTATGGTGAATAATGTGACTAAAGAACGGTACGAATGTGGCGATATCATAAAGGATAACGAGTATAATCATTATGGAGTTATCCTTGGTAGTGAATACGTTCCCGTTTTCATAGCATCTCAGAATGAAGAGGTTGTAGAAGAATTTGTTGGATATGCTTGGTATAGACAAGATTCTGGACACTTTTATAATTTGTGTGTTCCTGCTAAATATGTTGAACATGTTAAAAACGATTTACCAGAAGATTTAAAATTCTTTTATGGATTGTCTGATATGTTGTCCCATATAAGAGTTGACTATACTGTTATTGATGATGGTGATATAAAAACTGGATATAACTTGCCGCTTATTGGAGTTTTAGAAAGTGTATGTCTTATAGATGCGATTGACAGAAGTGCTTATATAAGCAAGAATGTATTCGCTGAACACCCAGAAGTATTTTTGAATGAGTGCGAATATGCGTTTAAACTGCAATGGGAAAACTGTGAAGAAGCTGATGTTGTGTTTTATAGGGTGTGAGATTGGTTGTTTGTGTGTTGTGATGTTATTATATCATACTTTCAACTAAATGTCAATACCCCCCCCCATGCAAAGCAAATCATAAAACTGTAAGGAAGGAAATACGTTTGGAGATGTGTCGTGCTAAAAGCTACAATGGGCCTAGAAAGTGTTTTAACTGTAAGGAATATAAATTCACTACTTGAATAATGAAACGTCTCCTATACCCATTCTGTTGTGTTTCACACAACGAAATGTAACCATGCTGGCGAACAAAGTTCGCCAGATCGTACCGTGTAACGGTACAGATTGTATTCGTTGTGGCGTAGCTTTGAGGGTTATTAGCAGGTCACATAGAACAACAATGTAGAAACGATATTAGTCGCGTTATGTGCGCCCGGTATGATTTAGAACTGTTTTTCTTTCTTTCTTTTATATTTATATATCTTAGTTTCTTTCTTTCTTTACTATAAACTTGTATATCTATATACTAGAGTATAGATATATTGGTTTATATAAATATATTCTTATATATCTTTATACAAGTATATATTTATATAAGCTCATATATCTTATAACTTGTTATTAATATAAATCTATATAAATTAAATTTAAAATATAATTTTTTAATATTAATTTATATATCTATACGCTTGCATAAGATTTATAAACGTATAGATATTAAAACGTGTATAGATTACCACGTGTATATCTTATTACTTGTTTATATATATACACGTGTATATATATTAAATAATATTAAATATTTTTAATATATATACGTGTATATATTAGCATATATTTATATTAAGTAGATATTAGTGTATATACTTATACTCTATACCAGTATAAGTATATACACGCTAATATATAATATCTTAATATAATATAAATATATGCGTAACAAGATATACACGTGTATATATTTAAAAATAAAAGATAATAAATAACTAAACAAGATATACACGTGTATAATTATAAACAACTGTATATCTATACACGTGTATATAGAAAAAATTATATTTTTATATTTATATTTGATATGGGCATTTTTGGTGCAGGACTCGCAACTGCAATTGGTTCTGTTCTCTCCTTTGCAGTCATGCTGACTCATTTTTTTACAAAGCGTCACACACTGCATTTTGTAAAGCCAAATGGATTTTTCCAGAAGATAAAATAAATTTTTATTACTGGTTTCCCAACGTTTTTTATTGATGTGGCAGTTGGAATTCTGACCGTTCTTTTCAATCGCCAAATATTAAAATATCTTGGAACAAATGCTTTAGCGGTTTATGGCATTATTGTCAATATCAGTTCTTTTGTGCAGTGTTGTGCATACAGTGTTGGACAGGCATCACAGCCGATTATCTCTATGAATCTGGGTACTAAACTTGGTGGAAGAATCAAGCAGACATTGCGATATGCGTTGGAATCAGTTGCTTTTTTCAGTATTGGACGGCTCTTAGTTTGATTGCACCGATGCTGTATGTTCGTATTTTTATGACTCCTACAAAAGAAATTCTTGAAATTGCTCCAAGCATTATCCGAAGCTATGGGATCTCTTTTCTATTATTACCTTTGAATGTTTTTTCTACTTATTATTTTCAG
>OJMH01002802.1_pt1 | contig 13929 bp, 10 predicted proteins | sample 1597111 | NCBI WGS metagenome assembly OJMH01 (sample SAMEA2452115, study PRJEB22498) | human gut metagenome | reverse complement strand
GCCGTCCCCCGTCCGGTTCTGCCAATGACACCCGATGCATGGGCGTCATCCACGATAAGACAGGCCCCGTAGTCCTTCTTCAGTGCCGCCAGAACGGGCAGCGGACAAATATCCCCATCCATGCTGAATACGCCGTCCGTCACAATGAAGCGCTGCCCTTCGCAGGGAACGGTCTGCAGCAGTCTTTCCAGATCCGCCATATCGCTGTGCCTGTAAACTGCCGTTTCGGCTTTTGAGATACGGCACCCGTCGACAATACTCGCATGATTCAATTCATCACTGAAAATGACATCTCCCTTTCCGGCAAGCGCATACAGCACTCCCAGATTCGCCATGTATCCTGTATTGAAGATGACTGCGTCTTCGGTATGTTTGAAATCGGCTATTTCCTTTTCCAAATCGGATAACTCAAAAGCTGCCCCCGAGGTAAGACGCGCGCCGCCGCTTCCCGTACCGAAACGAACCGCTTTCGCTGCCACTTCCTGTACTTCCTTCGCATGGGTCATGCCCAGGTAATCATTGGAATTGAAAACGATATACCGCTTTCCTTCACGATCTGTACCGAGAGACGCCGTTTCCATACGCAGATCCCGTACCTGCCTGAGCCGCCCTTCCTGCCGCAGCGCGGAAAGAGCGGAGAAAATATTTTCCGGCTTCATTTGACCCTCACCAGCACTGTCTGATGCTGCATATACTCCACATACCTGTCCATATCCGTACCGTGCTTTACAAAAAATACGCGGCCGCCGATAGAATCTCCTTTCTCTTTCATCACCGTAATCCGCCCGTAGCCAAACTTCGGCGAACCTACATAGCCTGTCACATAAAAGGGATCATCCGACCAGCAAAGTTCCGCCACCGTCCCTGGCGCCGCCGCCACTTTCGATGCCAGAATAAGCGCTTCCCTCGGATGTTCTCCGCCCAGGCCCTTCGCCCCCATCTGTGCTTCGTATGCGCACGTATCTTCGCAATCCATACAGCTGCACCGCACGCCGCGCATACCGAGTCCGTCCAGGCGCTCTCCTGTTTCCGCATCAACGACTGCTGCGCCGCGCATACTGTCTGTCAGCGATTCCAAAATAGCAAATCCTTTTCCTATAGCAGTTTCGCTGACTCCGGAACGGAGCAGTTCTTTTTTCGCCGCCGCCCGTCCTTCCTCCTTTGTTGCCGTGTCAATCTGGTACAAAGGCAAAAGCGGGCAGCAGGTGATTCCCTCATGCCTGACCGCTTCCACCTTGAACTGGATAAAATCCGCCGCGCCGCGGTCATGTTCCCAGGCACGGTGCAGCATGGAAATCATCTCCTGTTCCACGCTGTTCTTTGTTACAATCCTCTCCGCTCCGGAAATATGCTGTCCGCCCACGCCGTGGGCACCGCCAAGACTGGAACGCATTTTCACGCTGTACAATACCTTTTCTTCTCCCATAATACTCCCCCTTTATTTTCCGCCCGTTTCCGGACAGCCAACATCTTTTCTAAGTGTAGTAGCCGTCTTCACTTTTGTCAATCATAATTTTTTATAAAGTTTACAATAAAAACAAGATTTTTTCCAAAATAAAAATCTCCTCCCCCGGTTAAGGGAAGAAGATTATTTTTTAACTGCCGCTTTTATTTTCTGCTGCTAAAGAACCCCCTGCAGGAACAGGAAATTTTTATTCCGCAACTACGGAAATATGTACTTCGCTGGTAACCTGCTGGTGTACCCAGACTTCCACATCATATTCTCCTGTGGTCCTGATCGGATTTTTCAGCCTGATATTTTTCTTATCCAGTTCAAACCCATACTGCTCTTTAACGGCATCACAAATATCTTTTGCCGTGACACTGCCGAAAACCCGTCCGTCCTCACCGGACTGCACTTTGATGACCGCTTTTACTTTTTTCAGCTGGGATGCCATGATGACCGCTTCGTCCGCAGCCACTTTGGATTTAAATTCTTTAGATTCACGACGCTGTTCCGCCGTATTCAGATTGGCTTTCGTTCCTTCCGCGCCAAGTCCGCGGCGAATGAGGACATTACGGCCATAGCTGTCCGCTACTTCGACAACATCGCCTCTTTTCCCCAATTTCTTTACATCCTGCAGCAATACTACTTTCATTCTTTTTCCTCCTCCGTTTGTTTACGAACATTGGCAACAACCGCCTTTGTTATATCTTCTATATTGCCGTCAGTGCCGAACTGCGCTCCCGCCACTGTCTGATGCCCGCCGCCGCCAAGCTGTTCCATGACGATCTGCACATTAACGGATCCGTCGGAGCGCGCGGAAAGGCAGAGTCCGGTCTCCGTATAGTAGAAAAGGAAGCTGCACCGTATCTTCTGCACGGTGACAAGGAAATCCGCCACCTGTCCTGCGATAATCTGGGAATCCGCCGTGCCTTCCGGACATACGGCAAAGGCCATGTATTCATCCACCTGTTTCATATCGGCCAAAATCATGGATTTAATCTTGATGGACGCCAGGTCCATCGAAAAGAGCTTTTTAACCAAAGCGGTGTCTGCGCCGCACCGCCTGAGATAACTTGCCGCGTCGAACGTACGGACACTTGTCTGGACGGTAAAGCTCTTCGTGTCCACCACCATCCCCGCATAAAGGCAGGATGCTTCCAGTGCATTCATTTCTTCTTCGCTGCCATAGTACTGGATCAGTTCCGTCACCAGTTCCGAAGCGGAAGATGCCGACGGTTCCATGTACGTAAGAAGCGGACTGTCGATAATGCTTGCCGCACGGCGGTGATGATCGATAACGACTTTCTTCCGCACTTTCCTCAGCAGTTCCGGCGCCGCCACCAGTTCGGGGATATGCGTGTCCACGACAATAGCCACCGTCTTATCCGTCACGAGGCTTTTTGCCTTGCCCTCATCAATCAGAAGTCCTTCCGCCAGATCGCTGGATTGTATGGCCTGGATCATTTTCCTGGACGTATCATCCTGTTTGGAAATGACGATGTGCGCTTCCACCTTGGACACTCTCGCCAGGTGGGAAACACCTACCGCGGCCCCAAGCGCGTCAAAATCTTCATGGGCGTGCCCCATAATGAGAACCATATCCGCTTCGTTAATGATCTCACGGAGCGCCTGCGCCACCACACGGACACGGACACGGGTACTGCTCACTGAAGCAGGCGCTTTGCCGCCAAAGGCTTTTACATCTTTCCCGAGACGGACGATGGCCTGATCCCCGCCGCGGCCAAGAGCCAGATCAAGCGCCACCTGGGCTTCTTCATACTGGCGGTTAAAAGATTCGTCACTTTTTACGATGCCGATGGACAAGGTCACGGGAATACGGTTCACCGTATGGATTTCCCGCACCCGGTCAAGTATTTCAAAATTAGAATCCATCATATCCTGCAGGGCCTTTGACGAAATACAGGCCACAAAATCAGACGCATTGTACTGCTTGATAAATCCGTCATGGCTGTTGAACGTAGCAAGCACTTTCTCCGTCACATCAGAGAGCAGGGCAGACCGCTCCACATCACTCATCTCCGCCGTCACTTCCTGTATATTATCTATGCGGATCAGACAAAAGACAGGGCGTGCCTCTTCCGACTCTTTTAAAGATTTCTCCACATCGCTCCTGTCCATGAAGTAAAGCACCATGAAAGATGCTCCGTCCGGCTCATCAGAAGGAACCCATTTATGGAATACACGGAAAAACGTTCCTCCCGCATGGCAGTCAAACCACCCCGCCTTCCCCCAGAGCTTGGCTACTTTCTGTCCCTGGATAATATCCCGGAGAGGCGTTCCCTCTTCCGTACCGGCAATCCATGAACGAAATACGCCGTTTGCCCAGACGAGCTTTTTCTTCTCGTCCACAACGGCAATTCCCAGCGGAAGATTCCGCACCGCATAGACCGTACCAACCGAAACACCTGATGATAAATCATCAAGATACCGCATGAGAAGCCGCTCCTGCATAAGGTCGGAGCGTTTCACCCAGACGACAGCCGCCGCGGTCACGATAAACATTAAAAGCCCGAGGAGCCAGTTCTGTGTGGCAAGCACCAGGACCGCCGCCAAAAGGAGGCTTATCATGACTTTTGAAGTTTTCTTATATACCCAAATATTGCTGAGCATAGTGCTCCTTTCATTCTTTTCATCCAACGCAACCCGGTTCCGGAAACCGATGCTTTATATGTAATCGTACCCTATGGCAGTTCTTATTGCAAACAGGCTGCTATTCGTAATTTCTCTTCTTCCTGTATTGAAGCACCATATCGGACAACCCCAGGAGAACGACGATCATCTGCACCATTCCGATGATAACGGAAAGAATTGCGATGATCCAGCGGAGCGGCCTCACAAAGGGATATTTTCTGGGCATCCACCAAAGCGCCGCCAGCCCCTGAAGCCAGAAAACGAGAACACAGGCAAGTCCCAAATTGTACTGGATCATTTCGAGCGTTGCATTTCCATTCGTGATGTACTGCATGGCAAATGCCAGAACATAAAGTCCCAGAAAGAAACGGGGCAGTTCCCATCGTTCCAAAGAAGGCATTCCGGGGATATCCTTTATGCCGAGACGGGTAAAAATCTTTTTCCCCAGCGTCATAGACGCCCAGGTATAGAAAAATGCGGCGCCCAACGTAGCGGCAGGGATGGATTTTCTTATAGAATCCATCATCTGCTTTACATTCTCCTGCGCCTGCGTGAGCAGTTCGCCGGAATAAAGTTGCGCCATCTGCCCCATCATCTGCTGCTCCATGCTGTCCATCGCTTCCCCACCAAAAATCATGGGCGGCACATTCAAAATATACATCGCCGCAAATGCCTGCCCGATCAAAGCGGCAAGCACTACGACCGCTCCCGCGGCAAGCGTCACTGTCGCAGAAACCTTATTTCTGTAACAAATCCCCAGTATCACGCCAAGCACGCCGAAGATGGCGCAAAGGAAAGCGGCGGAAATGAATCCGAAAAAGACGGAATCCAAAATCATGATGCCTGCCGTGACAATAATCGACCACGAAGTCCCCTCCTTCATTCCCAGGTACGCGATAGGAAGAGGGATCAGCAAAAACACCACCAAGGAAATCAGGGGCATGTAAAATCCGATGACGGAAAGCACCACCGCCAGGGCGGTACACATTCCCGCCAAAACGACGGCGTTTGTTTCTCCTGCTCTGTATTCGTCCATAACTACTCCTGTCCTGTCAAATATGTTCAGTATTATTCTATATTTTACCATACAGAAACAATAAACGCGGCCAATAAAAAACTGCGACCCCATAAAAGAAATCACAGTTCATTATGTCCGCGCGAGGCTTATCTGACTTCCTGGATGATAGGAAGAATCATCGGCCTGCGCTTCGTCTTTTCAAAGAAATACCTGCCCAGGGCATCGCGGATCTGCGTCTTGATAGCGTTCCATTCCGTCACATTCCCCGTGTTGCACCGTTCCAGCACATTTTCGATACGGCTTCTTGCGCCAGACATAAGCTCCTCGCTATCACGGACATAAACGAATCCCCGTGATACGATATCGGGACCTGCCGCGACCTGGTTGCTCCCCTTTTCAAGAGCGATAACCACGATGAACACACCGTCCTGCGCCAGCTGCTGGCGGTCGCGGATAACGATATTTCCCACATCGCCTACCCCGAGGCCGTCTACAAAGACAGCGCCGGACTGCACCTTGCCATTGATCTTGCCGCTGCGGTTCGTAAATTCGAAAACGGTCCCGTTGTCACCGATAAGAATATTCTGCTTCGGCACGCCCAAACTTTCCGCCAATTCCGCATGAGAGCGGAGCATTCTGTATTCTCCGTGAACCGGCACAAAAAACTTCGGACGGACAAGAGAGAGCATCGTTTTCAAATCCTCCTGGGAACCGTGGCCTGACACATGGACGCGGCTCGTCCGGGACGTAATTACCTTCGCCCCCAATCGCATAAGATTATCAATCGTCCTGCCGACGCTCGTTTCATTTCCCGGAATCGGCGATGCGGAAATAATGACCGTATCCCCGGCATGAATCTGCACCTGCCGGTGGCTTCCGTCCGCCATACGGGACAGTCCTGCCATAGGTTCGCCCTGGCTTCCCGTCGTGAGGATGCAGATTCTGTCATCGCGATAATGATTGAGCTCCTCCGGTTCAATAAATGTGCCCTCCGGAGCCTTAAGGTAGCCCATTTCAAGCGCGATACCCACTACATTGACCATGGAGCGGCCGAAGACACAAACTTTTCTTTTATTTTCAACAGCCGCATCAATCGCCATCTGTACGCGGGACACATTGGACGCGAATGTGGCAAGAATGATACGTCCTCTGACTTCGTGGAAAGCATCTCTAAGCGACTTGGAAACCACTGCTTCCGACAAAGTATATCCCGGATTCTGGGCATTCGTGGAATCGGCGCAGAGGACAAGCACACCGTTGCGGCCAAGCTCGGCGAGCTTGTGCATATCCGTCTGTTCTCCGTCCACAGGGGAATGATCAAATTTAAAATCACCTGTATGCACCACAGTTCCTACCGGCGTACGGACATAAACGCCGCAGGAATCCGGAATGGAATGACATACATGGAAGAAACCGAACCTGAAAGAACCGCGTCTGAATTCATCGCCTGTCTTTACTACATTCAAATTGTACTTTCCGATTTTCTGTTCCTTCAGCTTGCCTTCAATCAGGCCGCAGGTCAGCCGCGTCGCATAGACCGGAGCGGAAACATCACGCAGTAAATAAGCCAGCGAACCGATATGGTCTTCGTGTCCGTGAGTAATGAGAATGGCCTTGATCTTGTCCCTGTTTTCAATCAGGTAACTGAAGTCGGGGATAACGATATCCACCCCCGGCATTGTTTCATCAGGAAAAGCCATTCCTGCATCTATTACGATAATTTCGTCGCCGTAACGGAATACAGTCATGTTCTTCCCGACTTCCCCCAGGCCTCCTAAGGGAATAATCTGTAATCTGGATTTTGCCAAGATTAACCTCCTATTCAATTGTAGCCGTACATTTCGTTTATTACATAAAATATAAAAATTGCCGTACCATAGTCGCTTCTGTTATTATACCATGGGACGGAAAGGATTTGTTCCCTTATTAAAGAAATAATATATTTTTTCATTTTTATGTGCACCCATAGTATAATGAATGAAATATGAAATCCCGCACAGGAGGCGCCATGGCAAAAGTAATTAATTTCAATCCCGGCAAAAACGTAAAAGCCGGCATTTTCGAAAAATACATGAAAGACAATGACCTGAATTTCTTCCAGCGCAGAGATACCCATGATGAAAAGGATTCCGTAGCTTTCATCACCGCCATTCCGGCGGGCAGCCACCGCCTTGTAGCTGCCGTCATCACGGACAACAGCATGTATACCCTGCTCCGCATCCATCTGGGCGTCGCGCCTGTAGGCCCCGCCCGTAAAACTTTCATCCGTTTCCTGGAGCAGCTGAACGCCGCCCATTCCATTTTCAAGTACAGCATTGCCGAAGACGACAACACATTTCTGGATATCTGCGTCACCACAAGGCCGGAAAGTTTCGATCCGGAAGTAATCCGCACCTCTCTCAACCTCATCATCTTCCATTTGAAAGACAATTATGAAGATATCGCACGGCGCCTCTCCAAGCCCGGTGACGCTTCCGACGGCTTCGAACTGTAACATCAAAAACAGTATGATCTATCCTGTCGTAAAAGATATTCTATTTCTCCTTAAAACAGCATTATAAACTTGAGCTGAATAATGAGGAACATCAGACGTCATAGCGAAGGATCTCCTGCCGTTGTGAGGAGAACGGTAAGATGTCATCAGGGGAATAGATTCTTCACTCATTGTCATGTTGCCGTTTCCCGTCTTTCTCACACAGCATTCTTGCCCCCGTTCAGAATGACGATTTAGGGAAAGCATCATAATGACGAGAAATGAAAGACGTCATCCGGATCGCCAGCGAAGGATCTGCTGTCATAATGAGGGAAACGTTAATCGTCATCCTGAACGAACGTGAAGGATCTGTACCCGTGGTGAGGAAAGTGGTAAGCATCATCCGAGTAACAGATTCTTCACTCTGTGTCATTGTCTCATTTACCGCCCTTCTTACAAGGTATTCTTGTCCCCATTCAGAATGATGAGGGACGGCAAGGCGTCATCCTGAACGAATGTGAAGGATCTATACCCGTGGTGAGGAATACAGTAAGGTGTCATCTGTAGCATCAGTGAATGATCTGCCATCATGAAGAGGAAAAATACAGAAGACACACTTTTCAAACTTCACCGCAAAAATCACCAGCATGAGCCGGATAATCTCGATTTAACTAAAAAACTCCGACAATATATGTTACTGGACATATATTATCGGAGTTTTATTTTTATCCGGATTTCTTAGTCATCAAAACTTATAGTCTACCGTGACCATGTAATTTCTGCCTTCTGAGTAATACCCGCCATCTGTCAGGTTATCTCTGTCAAATATATTATCTACTGCCAGCGCCACAGAGAATGCATCATTAATGTGATGGGTATAAAGGAAGGTGGAGTTAAGCATGAGTCCGATATCTTGGATATTACTGTTTGTACTGGTTCGATCTCCAATCCATGCCAGAGAGAGGGATACTTCATCTTTGTCACCTTTCCATGCTGCGCCTGTGGATAACTGCCAACGGCTGTATGTTTCTTTCCATGCGGAAGCAGCCGTATTCTTCTTTTTAGGATTGCCAAATATACCGCCTACATACCAGGATAGCTGATCATTAGCCTGTATGCTGTAGGACAGTTCTACACCTGTATTTTTGTATTCCGCTGCATTATAAGACTGGGACACGGTATTTCCATCGACAGTAATTTTACGGGAAGAAATCATATCATTCAAATGAACATGGAATACAGCTGCTTTTAATGTACCTCGACCAATTTGCTTTTTATAACCGGCTTCATAGTTCCACCCATACTCAGGATTTAAATTTGGATTGGCGGCAAGCATACCGCTGCTGTAGTAAAGCTGACGCATGGTCGGCATACGGAAAGATTTCCCTACATTGATGTATATGCTTTCTTTGTCATTCAATTTCTTATTGATTTGAACCTGCGGCAGGAACGCATCAAAGTTTCCCCGTTCCGTATGATACGCATCCCAACGGAAACTTGCAATACCTGTCATCCCATGTCCAAAATCATGTTCATAAGAGCCATAGAGTGCGTAATTGTCTGACACGAATGTCCCAAATTTCACCGGATCCCGCAATGTACCCGTATCACTGTTTTTAAATTTCTGGTTATGGTCCACATAAGATTCTCTTTTGTATAGAGCGCCAATCAGAACTGTGTCATCCCCGATAAAAAAACGCTTCTTCAAATCAGTCCCCCAGTAACGCTGTTTGCTGATTTCCCATTCACGAGCCGCTTTATTATGGACATAATAGTCAGGATTGTCGATACTCCTTTCCTGATAAAATATATTCGCGGAAAAATTATTTTTATCATAAGAAAGATTAAAAAAATCTTCTTTATCTTTATAGTCAAAATGCTGGATTTTACCTACTTCTGTCGTCTGATGGGCATAGTATTCAATAGAGTATTTCTTTTCTGTATGCATGTAACTTGCTGCCAAAGTATCAGTGAGTCGGTAGGAAATACCCATTGCCTGTTTTTTACTTTCGCCAAATCCTGTATTATACTTGTATTTCTTTCCATTTACTGTTTTCATCGAAGATGAAGGAACCGCAGTCATGGCTCCTTGATCTCCCATGCGGTCATAAGAGTAGAATACCCTTAATTTATTATTGCCTGCAGCCACGCTGCCTACTCTTTGTCCATCACTCCCCGCACCAAGTCGCACAGAACCCTGTCCGTCTTTTCTGGTAATTACATTGATAACACCGCCATAAGCAGAACTGCCATAAAGTACGGCACCTCCACCCTTTACGACTTCCACTTTTTCAACGGCACCGACCGGAATCATATCTAAGTGGCTGACACCATTCCAATTGACAGGAATACCATCAATCATCACAAGAGTACCGCCGGTAATTCCTCGGAGATTGACACTTGTATTTCCTGTAATCCAGCTTTGGTCATGCGGCCCCATGGCACTGACCATAATCCCGGGTTCATATTTCAATGCCTGTGCCACATTTTCACGACCGGAAGCCTGTAATTCCTGCCCGGTGACAACGGTAACATCTGCGGGCGTATCCAGTTCTTTTTTCTCATACGCCTGCGCTGTGACATTCACCGTATCCAACATATAGACCGGCGTTTCTTCTGCTGAAACAAAACCATTTCCCATCGCCCCCAAGACACATGCAAGCAACCATATTTCCTGTAACTTCTTCATACTGACACCCTTTCTTTAAAAAATGGACTTATTCATAAAGGCCTTTATAAATGGCTTTTATGCTTTCCCCTGTCTTCACATTTGCAGCGCAAATGTATCTATATTCCAACGGATAAATGCGTTTTGTCTGTACAGCCCGCAAATGAAACAGCGGTGCTTCTTTAAAATACCCCTTAGCAAATTCCCTATCCGTATCCTCACCATGGTAAATCAGAAATACAACTTCCGGATCAGCTTCCCTTAACTCTTCCGCACTGATGAAGGGAACTTCATAATTTATATTGAAGCTGCCAAGACGTTTAATAATATCTCCTGAAAGCAGTTTATCTCCAAAAACTTCTATCTTATCCCCCATAAACTCCACGGTCAGCACACGAACGGGTCTTTTCCCTTTTGCTTTTTCCTGTAATTCCTTTAAAATGGACTCGATTTCATTAATGACCTGTACTGCCTTTTCCTCTTTGTTAAAAATCATCCCCATATTTCTTATAAAATTTATTTCACTGTCTATCGTACATGGCGGAAATGGATCCACGGCAGGAACAGGTCCGGAATTTTCCTCAATATATACAGGGATGTTTTTCTCTTTCCAAAAAGAAACGTCACCTAACGCTCCGTTCCGAAATGACATCCGCCAGCCGATAATAAAATCTGGGTTTTGTATTAAAGCAGTTTCTTTATCCAATTCCCCTTCAACTATCACTGCATGAGGAATCTTTTCTTTATAATAAGGAATCCTGTCTTTCGTATTCATCGGAAAAGAAGCAGCAACCACCTTGTCGCTGACTCCCAGACAAATAAGAACATCCAGTATTTCCGGGCGAGTCACAATAACTCGTTGCGGTACTTTTGAAAAAGTAAGTTTCGACGGACTCCCGTCAAAAGTGAAATTGACGATGGAAACAGGTTTGGGAAGAAGCGCTTCCGATACTTGCATTTTTTCCGTCTTTTCGCCGCAGCCTGAAAACAGAGCAATCCCAGCCGCTATAATGCCGATCGTGACTATTTTACTCCAGCACATCAGAGTGTTTCCTTTTCCTTCTTCCAATGACGCGGGAGGTATACGATATTCATCCGGCCCGTAGCTTCTTCTATATCTACACGGCTGTCCACGCCATACAGCTTTTTGATAAATTCTGCCGTCAGAAGTTCCCTGGGAGTACCGATACCTGCTACTTTCCCCCCGCTGATGGCAATGAGGCGGTCACAGTACATGGCAGCGATGTTCAGGTCATGAACGGCAGCTATGACTGTCACATCCAGACTTTTCACGATATCCATGATTTCAAGCTGATACTTAATATCCAGATGGTTGGTCGGTTCGTCAAGGACAAGGCATTCTGTCTGCTGTGTGAGCGCTCTGGCAAGTATGACACGCTGCTGTTCCCCGCCGGAAAGAGTGGAAAAGTTTCTTTCGCCAAATTCTTCCAGTCCTACGACACGCAAGGCGTCCCGCGCAATTTTATAGTCTTCCGCATTGTCCCGCTCCATCATTTTCTTATGGGGTGAGCGTCCCATGAGAACCACGTCCAAGACGGAAAAATCAAAGTTATAAAAATTGTGCTGCGCCACGACGGCCAGTTTCAGCGCTGATTCACGATAAGAAAATTCATCTAATTTTTTTCCATTGAAATAAATTTTTCCCGTTGTCGGTTTCTGCACGCGGTAGACGCATTTCAGGAAGGTGCTCTTCCCGCTGCCGTTCGGCCCGATAATACCTAAAAATTCCTTTGGCCGCAATTCCAGGTCAATCCCCTGGAGTATCTGTCTGCCGCCGGCAAAAAACCGGACTGCTTCCGCAAGTATTTCCATCAGTCATTCCCTCCGAATCCATAGGTTCGTTTAATCATGAGATAAATAAAGCACGGCGCGCCGATCATGGAAATCAGGATGCCGATGGGCAGTTCCGTATGGGGGATGATGATACGGCAGAAACCGTCGCATATGACAAGAAATATAGCCCCTACAAGGGCGCTGGCAGGAATGAGTTTCTTGTGGTCAGGTCCCAGGAACATACGCATGACGTGGGGAATAATAAGTCCGACGAAACCGATCATCCCCGCCGCGTAAACGGCGAATCCCACAATGAGGGAGCTGATGAGAAGATACCACTGGCGGTAAAGGTGGAGATCCGTCCCCATCGTGATTGCCGTTTCATCGCCGAGGAGCATAAGGTTCAGCACACGGCTCTGTGTCCAGAAAAAAAGGACGGACACAATGATTACTGGCGCGATGACGGCAAGTTCGTTCCATTTCGCCCCCGCCAGACTTCCCATCAGCCAGTAAGCAATGCTCTGCATGCCTTCCTTATTATTGGCAAAGTACACGATGAAGCTGGAAAAAGCGCTGCATACCGCCGAGAGTGCCATGCCTGCCAGGAGGAGTTTCATGGAATTTGACCGCCCCCCAAGGTTGGATATGAAGAGGACTGCCAGTGACAGAACAAAAGCGCCGATAAATGCACTGATTCCCACGAAGTTCGGTCCCAGAGACGCCCCGATCCCCAAAAGGATGGCAGAGGTGGCTCCAAGGGACGCGCCGGAGGATATGCCTAAAATGTAGGGGTCCGCCAGAGGGTTTTTTACGATAGCCTGCATAATGACGCCGCAGACAGCGAGTCCGCAGCCAATAAGCGCTGCAAGGACAAGGCGGGGCAGACGGAGAAGCCATACAATATCATGAACCGGCCCACGGCCCACAGCCTCAATGGGCAGATCCCCCATAAGCTGCTCCAAAACAGAATTGTAGATCTGATCAAGCGGCAGTTTAACCGTGCCGATGCTGAGCCCCCAAAAGAGCGCTGCCGCGAGGAGGAAAGCAAGCGCAATAAGAATCATGGTAAACCCCAGTGTTTTTAAAAATTTCATTTATTGCTCCTTATATAAATCGGGATACAAACCTTTTCCTATATATCGTATGCCATCAAGAGTCCTTATCCCCGATGAGTAGACAGAATACAGGGGCAGCGGATAAACCCGTTTCTCACGAATACAACGTACATCCCGGAGCGCTTGTTCATGATAGAGCATATCCAGTTTCTGCTTTGGATGATCATAATCCCCTTCGATAAGGATGACGAATATGGCATCCGGATCCATTTCTATGATTTGTTCCTTGCTGATTTGCTGCTGTCCGGATGCAAGCAGTTCGCCGTTCATTCTTCTGAGGATATCGCCTGCAAGGGTTTCCTCCCCGTAGACACTGATATCCGATCCCATAAATTCGATAATAAGTCCGCGGGGATGTTTTCCTGTAAGAGTTGCCTGCCCGGCGGTGCGGGAGATTTCATCTTTCATTTCTTTGACAAGGCTTTCCGCTTTTTCTTCCCTGTCAAATATTTTCCCCAGATTTAAAATATCGGCATACTCATTTTCAATGGTGCGGTTCCTGTTTGCCGGAGCGGAGTTTTGGGAAATATAGGTATGCACGCCGCGTTCATTCCAAAATTCCGTACTGCGGAGAACCTTGTCGGTAAAGGTGGAACTCCAGCCTGCAATGAAGTCAGGCCTCATCATCATGATTGTTTCCGGATCAAGGTTTTCCAGGCTTTTATAAGGAATCGCTTCATAACCTGCCTGATACTCCTCACGGATATACTTCCTGTCAGGGACGCCCATTCCCGCAATGATACGATCCCCTACCCCAAGAGC
>OJMH01002796.1_pt1 | contig 13974 bp, 9 predicted proteins | sample 1597111 | NCBI WGS metagenome assembly OJMH01 (sample SAMEA2452115, study PRJEB22498) | human gut metagenome | reverse complement strand
GATTCGAGCGAACGCTTTGCTGCCTCAAATAATTCCGGATTTTTGTAGGGCGAAATTTGGCTTCCGGGAAATAGTCCGTAGAGATGCGATACATGCCTGTGCTGACTTCTTATGTCGTCAACATCTTCAAGCCACTCTTGAAGCTGGTTGTGCTTGCCTATTTGCATCGGCGGAAGTTTGCTTTTCATCTCTTCAAGCGATTTTGCAAACTGCCTGTCTTTGCCCAATATATTCGCGGCGCGCGCCGTGTTTGAAAACAGGTCAAACACCAACTGATTGTCCATTGTTGGCCCAGCCACTATCGAGGTCTTCCCGGGAGGAGAGTTTTCAGGAGAATTTGATGGGCAGGTTACCATATACTTGTACTCGGGGTGCTCCACTAGAAAGTCCAAGAAGAATTGAGAGGCTCCCTTCAATACGGGGTAGTACTGCTCCAGAAACTTCTTGTCGCCAGTAAATAGAAAATGCTCCCAGATTTGCTGACAAAGCCAAGCTCCGCCGCTGGGCCACATTCCCCAGAAGGCTCCGTCAACAATCCCAGTTGAGCGCCAAATATCGGTATTGTGGTGCAGAACCCATCCTTTCGCTCCGTATAGTTCTTTCGCTGTGTCGGCCCCGCTTTGCGAAACTTCTTTTATAAGCGAAAACAGCGGCTCTGAAAGCTCACTTAAATTCGTGCTCTCAGACGGCCAATAGTTCATTTCAGTGTTTATATTTACCGTGTATTTGCCGTCCCAGGGGGCTAGCAAATCCTTATTCCATATTCCCTGAAGCCCCGCTGCCTGTGTGCCGGGCTGAGAGCAGGATATTAGAAGGTAGCGGCCGTATTGGAACATTAAGGCAACTAGCGCTTCATCGCCGCCATCTCTAAACTTTTTTACCCTTAGGTGCGTTTCGTCCTTTGAAGCTTCAGATGCGCCCAAGTCGAGCTTCACGCGGTCAAATTGCTCCTTGTAGAGAGCAACATGCTCTTGCTTTGCGGTCTTGTAGGGTTTTGAGAGCGCCGAGGCCAATATTGAAGAAGCTTTGTCACTCTCATCTACGCTCAGGTCCTTGTAATTTTTAAAGTTCGTTGCTGCCGATATGTATATAGTCGCCTTTGTCGCATTTGAAACGCTCGCCTTGCCGCCTTCTAGCGAAAGCTTGCCACCGTCTAAGATAACTTTCGCAATTACTTCCAACTTAACTTTGCCCTCTATTCCTTCGTGCGACTTCCCGCGAGCCTTAAGTATAATGGCATCGTCGCCATCGCTTGTGCTTACATCGTCGAGTTGCGATTTATAGCTGAGTTCAAAATTAAGCGCCCCCCGCTTTGAGGACTCAATTTGCATTATGATTACATTATCCTTAAAAGATGAGAAAATCTCCCTCTTATAAGAGACACCGCCAACCTTATATTCCGTTGTTGCAAGTGCGTTTGAAATATCTAATTCCCTGCTATAGTCGGTGAAATTATCCTGATTTTCAAACTTTATAAAGAGGCTGCCTATGCTCTGGTATGGCATTCCATTTTGAGGAGTTTTAAACTCCCTATCAATCATTGCCGCCGCTTCTTGATCTTTGCCTTCAAAGACTAGCTTTCGCACTTCCGGCAGGTACTTGCTTGCGCCCTCCCTGTAATTGTTGTGCGGGGAACCCCCCCACAGCGTATCCTCGTTGAGCTGTATTTCCTCAAGCGGCACTCCTCCGTAAATCATTGCTCCGAGCCTGCCGTTTCCTATCGGCAGAGCCTCCTCCCAAATCTTTGCGGGCTGTTTATAGCACAGCCTTAAATCTTGTTCCGCGAAGCTTGCCCCCCACAGGCAAAGCGCAACTACAAAGTATAAAATTCTTTTCATCATGAGGGTATTATCAGCACTTTATAAGCACGGTGTCACGCCTTTTTTAATTATAATGTTGCCGTACTTCGCAAGTTCTCCGGAAATTAAAACGGCATAGGCCGATTTCGCCCTCTCGTAAAATGCAAAGCGCTCTATCCTGACAATATCGGGCGCGGACGGGGAGTGCTTTTTTATCGCTACAAGATAGCGAGATTCCACACTTGGATCTAGCTCGTCACCTGGAGAAGCCTGCATCATCACAATCGGATCTGGCACGTACGAATCTAACTCAAACAGAGGTAAAATTGCGTCTAATAATACGTCTACGTTTAGACCGTCTGCGCGAACCACACGCTTGCCGAAAGTGTCGGCGGGGAAGTGCGCGTCCGATATTACAAGTTCGTCGCCGTGGCCCATCTCGCAGAGTATTTTTAGAAGTTGGGGCGATATTTTACTCGATATTCCTTTTAGCATAAATCAACTTTCTTGTGTTTTTTGAATTAAAATATCCGTAGATTGCTATAACAACAAAGCAGAGCATTGGCAGGTAGAACGAAAGGCGCGTGGAGGATATTGAACACGCAAAATTTGCATCTATGATTAACCCCTGAATGGGCGGCATTAAAGCACCCCCTACTATCGCGAATATGAGGCCGGAGGACGCTAGCTTTGCATCTCTTCCAACCCTGTCGAGAGCAAGGCCGTATATACTTGGAAACATTATAGACATGCAGGCCGATACGCCTATCAAGCAGTATAAGCCAAGCATCGAATGCAGATATATAACTCCAAATAATAGGGCTATCGCCGCAACTGAAAGCGCAAATAGCATTGTGCCGGGGCTTATGAATTTCATAAGGTATGTAAATATAAACCTACTTGCACAGAAAATTAACATCGCACATATATTGTAGTTTTGCGCGCTCGCGGCACTCATCTTATAATTTTCCACGGCGTAGTGTATTATAAAGGTCCAGCACATTATTTGCGCCCCCACATAAAACAGTTGCGCTATCACGCCCCAAAAGTAGCAGCGGTTCTTTACCAACCTAAAGAAAGTCCTTTTAAAATCGAGTTTATGATCTAAATCCTGCGTGGTTTGAGGCATTTTTTTAAACGCAAAAATAAAAAACATAAAGCTTACGACAAGTCCGATTGCTACATAGGGAATTTGTATTATTTCCAGGTCATTGCTCTGCATTTGTAAAAACACATCGGGATTTGTCTCCGACAGAGTTTCCAGCGATTCTCTTATTTTTTCACTTACGATTCCAGCGTGCATACTTTCGTATTCCGGGTGGGCCAGCATCTCTTGAGCCCTGAATTTTGAAACCTCCAGCTGGTTTAAAATATATACCGACGACACTGTCATTCCCGTCAGCGATCCAATTGGATTAAACGCTTGCGCCAAGTTTAAGCGCCTGGTTGCCGTTTTAGGGCTCCCCATTGATAGTATGTAGGGGTTTGCCGTCGTCTCCAGAAAGGCGAGCCCAAAAGTGAGAACATAAAAGGAAATTAAAAAGAGCCAAAACTGCATGAAAAATGCAGCGGGTATAAACAAAAATGCTCCCAGTGCGTAGAGCAAAAGCCCCATTAGAATTCCTGATTTGTAGGTGTAGCGAGTTATGAATATGGCTGCCGGAATTGCCATTGTTGCGTATCCGCCGTAGAAAGCCGTCTGCACAAAGCCGCTTTCAAATGAACTTATTAGGAATATATCCTCAAAAGCTTGGACTAGCGGATTTGTTATGTCGTTGGCAAAACCCCATAGAGCAAAGAGCGACGTCACCATTATGAATGGAATCAACATTTCTCTTGCTACTATGGGGTCTTTTTTCATGCTCTAATACCTTGTCTTGAGTTGTTTTTATTTAAATACTACTGCCACTTTGCCGCACTTGCCGGAGGCCATTAGGGCGTAGGCCTTGTCGGCGTCCTTTAATTCAAATCTGTGTGTTATTAAATCGGCGGGGTGTATGTTCCACCGCTCTATGCGCTCCACGAGCTCTTCCATCTTCCATATTGAGCTTACCCAAGAGCCGCAAATTGTCTTTTGGTCGTGGATAATATCGGGCGATGGGTTTAGGTTTACTGTTCCACCTTCGCCTATGAATACAATCTTGCCCCACTTGCGCGTAGCCCTAACGGCGCAGGCTCTGGCGCTTGCGTTTGCGGAGCAATCCACAGCTCTCTCAACGCCCTTTGAATTTGTTAGCGCCTTTACTTGCTCAACATTATTTTCTGAGGCGGGCAGAACCACGTCGCATAGCTTCAGCTTCCTTGCAAGTTTCATTCGCTCTTCTATTGCGTCTATGCCGATTATGCGGTTTGCGCCCATTGCCTTTGCCACCATCGCGGCCGCAAGTCCAACCGGGCCAAGGCCTGTTATGAGCACATCGTCATTCCCGCAAATACCTATCTTTTCAAGCCCCTCGTAAACCGTGCCAAATCCGCATGCAATTTGCGCACCGTCTTCGTACGAGAGCGAGTCGGGAAGGGCTAGCAAATCCTTTTCTTCTGCAAGCATGTAATCTGCCATCGCCCCGTCTCGCTGCCAACCGTAGGCGCGGCGCCATTTCTCGTTCGTGCAGGAAATCATGTAGCCGCGCCTGCAATCGTTGCAGACTCCACAGCCGGATATGTGGTAAACTATGACTCTGTCGCCAACTTTGAATCTCCGGCAACCCTCGCCTGCCAAAACTATTTGTCCGCTCGGTTCGTGCCCAGCTATCATACCGTCCTGATAACCTTCGGGACCCTTACCCAAGTGGGCGTGGTATATGCAGCGTATGTCCGAGCCGCAGATTGTTGACGCCTTAACCTTTATGAGCACTTCGCCATGTCCAGGTCTTGGAACGTCGAATTCTCTAATTTCCACAGTGCTGTTGCCTGGCAGCACTGCACCGTGCATTTTTATGGGAATATTGTCAGCCATATATTTTTTTAGGATAAATTTACTCGGCTATCTTTGAATCTAAGTCCCACAGATCTTCCCAGGATTGATTTTCTTTCCAGAGGAAAACTTGGCCCTTTATGAGGCGGCAATTCTTATCAACGTTGGATATTGCCAACATCTCATCATCACTCAGAGGCTCTGAGAACAGGCTCATTATGTTTGCCGTATAATTTTTTGGATTCGTCGAAAATGGAATTGGCGTATGCCCCCTTTGGACCGCCCACTTTACGCAGAGCGTGGCGGGGTGGATATTGTGGCGGCGGGCTATTTCTACAAGAACTTCATCTTGTATATCGCAGGTGTCTTCCGCAGTCCTATCGCGCTCGGGGCGCCCCGGAGAGCCTATGGGACAGTAGCCGATTATCTCTATGTCTTTTGATTTTAGATATTCGTAAAATTTCTTTTGCTGGAAGTGAGGATGAAGTTCCATCTCATTTACAAAGGGCTTTACTTTTGCATCGCGCAGCAACAACTCCATTTTTGCCTCCGTCATGTTGGATGTGCCTATGTGGCGCACAAGCCCCTCTTTGTAGAGGTCTTCCATGGCAGACCAAGTTTCCATAAATTCAGAGTGTATGTAAGGGCGTGCGTCTTTGCTTCGCGAATTTACGTCGCACTTTGGCGGGTGAAAGTTCGGAAAGGGCCAATGGACTAGATACATATCCAGGTAATCCAATTTTAAGTCGCTTAGCGATTTTTTGCAGGATTTCTTAACATCTTCAGGTTTGTGCATGTCGTTCCACACCTTTGAGGTAACAAACATATCTTCTCTACTTATTCCGCCGCTTATAAGTTTTCGGAAAACCTCTCCGATTTTATCCTCGTTGCCGTAGACGCTTGCGCAGTCGAAGTGCCTGTATCCGACTTGTGCGGCTCCGTAAACCGCTTTTGCTACATCTTCTGCAGATACGCTGTCGCTTCCAAAAGTTCCCAAGCCTATGGCGGGCATCTTTGAGCCGTCGCGCAACACTCTCTGTGGAACTTGCCTAAAGTCCACTCCCTTAATCTCGCATGATGACATATCTATGTTCTTTCTATATTTGTTTCTTAAATCGCCGAACGCCAAAAGCTTGTTTGCTTTGTTATGACGTCTATTTCCGTATAGCCTGCCGAGGCGTTTCCGTGTGTGTTTTCAAGCGCTCTGAGCTTTATGTAGCGCGCTTTGACAGGTTCAAAGGTTTTTATCTGTAGCAGGGGATTGTTTTTTATGTTTGAAAATTCGCCTTCGCTAACTTTCTTCCAATTTTCATTGTCGCTTGATACGTAAAATTCGTAGCGCGTGATTATTCCCGCATACCAGAAGCCCTGGTGGGGAATGTACTTAAAGCCCGTGAGAGTTTCTGGCTTGCCCATGTCGATTACTATATCGACGGGCATTTGCTTCTTCTCTTGGACAAAGACCGTATTTATATTGCCGTCTATGGCTTCGTGCATATTTTTTGCGTACTTTTCATCGATGCCCAAAATCTTCCAATTCTTTCTCGAAATCCCAAACTGCTCTACGGCGGGATCGCTACTCTTTTTATTTGCGGGGTCGTATGCGATTGCAGATACCTTTATTTTGCCGTCCGGAGTGTCTATGGGCCCCGTGTACTTTGAAGACTTTGATGTCGGCTTTGAGCCGTCTAAAGTGTAGTAAATCTCGGACTCTCCGTCTGCTGCAAATATGTTTACCCTGCCGTTTTGGTCGCGTATGATAGTCGGAGGTATTAGAATCTGCGGAGCTTCGTAAACTGCAATGTTTGATATTGCGATGCAGGCTCTAGAGTCTTTTATGCTAAGGCGCAACTTAGAAACTTCAGTTGTTGGAAAGCGCAATATGCGCTTGTAGCCGACTGTCGTCTCTCTTGCGAGCTGCCGCCACTGTCCGTTTGAAAACCCTTCTACAACAAACTCTTTTATGCGCTGCCCAAGTGGAATATACTCTTGAATCAAGAAGCGGTTTACTCTCAAATTCTTTCCGAAATCAAGTGTTATATCGGCTGCCAATACATCGTCGTCCGTTGCCCAATATGTGTTTTTCTTGCCGTCTATTGCGTTTTCTGCGGCGAATTTTGGCTTGCCTTTGCGCACGTTTGAAGCTTCTACTTTTGCTTGCTTTGCAAGATTTACCGCAAATGCTTCCCTTACAGCCTTCGCAAATCTCGCGGCTTCGGCGGCATCGTTTTCGTGTATCAGACCGCGCTTATCTATGGGGAAATTTAGTAGGAATGTGCCGTTTCTGCCAATGGAATCGTAGTATGTGTCCATGAGCTTTTGCAAATTCTTTACCTTGCCGTCTTCGTGCTCATGGTAAAACCAGCCCGGACGTATCGAGGTATTGACTTCCGCTGGAATCCAGCTTGGCCCGTCCATCATACCAACTCTTAGCTCGCGAGGGTCGCCCGTTCCCGGGGCGTATTTGTGGTAGTCGAATATGCTCCAGTTTGTCTCTCCGACGGAGCCGCCTTCATTGCCGCACCAACGTATGTCGGGGCCTACTTCGTTCCATATTATGGCGGATGGCTGAAGCTTTCTTATAATTTTTATTGTGTTTTCCCAATCGTAGTAGGTTTTGCGATCTATATTGCGGTTTTCCCAAGCTCCGCCGTAATAGCCCCAGCCGCCGTTTGCGCCGTCAAACCAGACCTCAAATATATCGCCGTAGTTTGTCAAAAGCTCGCGCAGCTGATTCCTAAAATACTCCACATATTCCGGTTTGCCGTATTGCGCGTGGTGCCTGTCCCACGGAGAGAGGTAAAGCCCAAGTTTTAGCCCGTACTCTTTGCAGGCCTTTGAAAGTTCCTTTACAATGTCTCCTTTGCCGTCTTTCCAAGGCGAGCTCTTTACGGAGTAATCGGTGTATTTTGATGGCCAAAGGCAAAAACCGTCGTGATGCTTTGCTGTTAGAATCATACCCTTCATTCCGGCTTCTTTGCATACTCTCGCCCACTGCCTGCAATCGAGATTCGTCGGGTTGAATGTCTTGGGGTCTTTGCTGCCGTCGCCCCATTCTTCGTTTGAAAAAGTGTTTGTGGCAAAGTGTATGAAGGCGTAAAACTCCATCTCCTGCCACCTCAACTGATTCTTGTTTGGGATGGGATAGCAGGGCTTTACATCACCGCTTTCTGCAAATGTTAAGGTGAATGCCGATGCCAATAGCGCCAGCGCCGAGAACGTTAAAAATTTCTTTAAAGCCATACAACGAAACCTCAATTTTGAGTTGCAATTGAGAGGCAAGTGGCAAATGTCGCCTCTGTTAAACAACGCTTGAGCTTTATTGCCTTGGCTTTTTTCTGTAAAGAGAATAAAGCAATTTCTAATCAAGAATTTTATTTGACAGTTAGAAGACTAAAGCTTTTAAACTGAATAATTGCTTTTTATATCTAAAATAGTTTTTTAACGTAAAAAATACTTTTAATTCTTTGCCTGAAGTTAAGTTGATTCATTCGCCATATGCTAAAATGGCAAAGTTTACTCCTGGTTTAGGGCCTTATTTTTTATTATGTTTGTGGTGGCTACAATTAGAGGTATAAATACAAAGAGCATTGAAATTACATTTACTGCCAAGATGCCTACAACTACCGACAACAGCCTCTCCCATCCCAGCATTACTATTGAGGAAACCAAGACCGACACGCTGCTTAAAAGCGCAATCAAATTTAAAGTCTGCCAGATCTGAAATTTTCCGGATTTATGCCATTTTTTAAAAAACGGATTGTCTGCAAATGTCATAAGCAGCGCAAATTCAGTGAGTATAAAGCCAACGCTTATGGAGGCGTACGTCATTAAGCCGTTTGCTAGGGAGTCTATATGCTCGTCTGCAATATGCTGAATAGTGGGAGTTTTGTCGCAAATAGCAAAGGCGATTATCCCAGCTGCAATAAGAACTGCAAAAATTGCAAATATAGAGAATGCATAAAGTATTTTTCCGCTTTTGCTAATGTTATTATTTTCGCTCATAAATAAGTCTATTTATCGTAAAATAAGAGTGTACGCTAAGTTGATTTTTGCGGTGAAAACTGCTTCGGTGGAAATTACCTCTCTTGCTAGAGGCAATATTTGCACAAATTTTCGCTCAGAGCTTTTCAATCTGTAGGTTTAGTCTTAAATTTTGGAACAAATGCGTAAAAGACCTTGATTTAAAAAAATTGCGACAAACAATTGTAAGCCTTAAAAAACTAAAATTTATGAATGCAAAAAATTGACGGTACTTTCTGTATCATCTTTGCTATTCGGAGCGGTGTTTGCCGAAAATAATTTTGGCGGCGGCTCACTCAATTTAGCGGAGGGAACTGTTGTCGATTCTAAGGTCGATGGAAGCGGAGCCGAAATAGGCGCCGGGCTCGCTGGAGGTGGCGCTGAAGTTTCTGGGCAGGGCGAAAGTTCTGTTTTGGATTCTTCTTCTCTCACAATTTCGGGCGGCACAGTCCATGGAATCGCGATGGGTGGCTCTTACGCGAAAAACGGCGCGGCTGCTACTATTAGCGGCGATTCGTCCGTTGTCATGACTTCGGGTAATGTCTCGTACAAAGATCCAAATACCTCTCCATACGATGCGGTAATACTTGGCGGGGGCTTTGCTTATGCGACGGACGGCTTGAGCGCTTCATCTGATGTTTGGGGTTCTTCCAAAGTCGTTATTGATGGTGGATACACCTATTATGCCGCAGGTGGTTCGGCTTCTCAAGATGAGGGTGTGAATGCAACCTCAAAAGTTCACGGTCAATCATCTCTAATTCTAAACGGCGGTACAGTCGATTCTGGTGCTTATGGAGCTGGTTGGGCTCTTGGGGCAAATTCAAAGTCTGAAACCTTGGGTGGAACTTATGTAGAGGTAAATTCCGGCGCGAGCGTTATATGGAATCTTTTGGGAGCCGGCGGAGCTTGGGGCGGCGGTACAACTTCCGTTGAAGGCGGAACTCAGGTAATTATAGACGGCGGTACTATTGGCGGTTCGGTTCTCGGCGGCGGCGAAGCTGAAGGAGCATCAAACGCTATCGTTACGGGAGGGACCGACGTTCAGCTTAAGTCGGGATACGCCAAGTATGTTTACGGAGGCGGTGCAAATTGGGACTTAGAGGGCTCTGCCGGAAAAGTCTCGGTAGATTCTGCAAAAGTTACAATTTCGGGCGGCGAAGTTGGCAGCTACGTAGTTGGCGGCGGCTATTACTCTGACGTTGAGAATCTTGCAAATGTAGAAGTCACAGGCGGCACCGTAAATGGAAATATCTATGGCGGCAGTGAGGGCGCAGGTTCGACGGGCTCTACGCTTGTCAACATCTCCGGCGGTGTGATAAATGGCAGTGTTTACGGCGGTGGAACGGGCGCGAATGCGACAGTTTTAAACGATACCAATGTAAATATTTCCGGCGGAGTCTCCCTGCAAGAGGCTTGGGGCGGCGGCAATGCCGGCTCTGTTGTAAATGGCAGCACACACATCTCAGTAGATGGCAATTCCAGCGTGTATTACGTGATGGGCGGCTCAAACGGCAACTCCGAGATAAAGGGCTCTACATTTGTAAATGTAAACAATGCCACCGTGAATACGGTTTACGGCGCAGGCTGGGCTGAGAATGGCGCAAGCGAAAAAATTTTGGGCGGCACGAATGTGCATATTGGAGCAAACACAGTTTTTGATAATGATGTGCAACAAGCCGCTGTGTATGGCGGTGGCTGGGCCAGCGGTGCGGGTAGTAGCTCTGTAATTGATGGGGCTACGAATGTCCAGATAGATGGGGGAGCTCCCTTGTCCGTATTCGGCGGCGGTTCTGTCGGTGACAATGCTCAGGCTACGATAAACGGCGGCAGCTACGTTACCGTAAACGGCGGTAAAATCTGGACTGTAAATGGCGGCAACTATGTATATCAAAGCGGTTCAACTGCAGTAAACGGCGATGTTTCCGTAGTGTTGAATTCCGGCGAGGTAAGCCAAGTTTACGGCGGCAGCTGGGTATATGCCGAGAATGCCTCGGCAAGCGATGTCATAGACGGGAATATAAGTGTTAAAATAAACGGTGGAACTGTGACAAACGACTTTGGCGGAGACGGAATAGTGGTGGGCGCATCCATAGTTCAGGGCGCTGCAAAAGCAGACGTCAAGGGCTCTGTAAGCCTTGAGATATCAAACGGCGCAACTGTTACGAGCAATGTTTACGGCGGCGGATACTCAAAGGATTCGACGGGCACTTCTACTGTTGCCGGCGATGTATCGCTAGTAATTTCAGATGCAAGCATAGCTGGCGACATATACGCCGGCGGTTACGGCGCAGGTTCAGATGTTAAGGGCTCTGCCGATGTGACATTTGTGGGTGATGCCTCAAAGTTAAACTTTAGCGGAACAGTGTATGGAAGCGGCGCAAACGGTTCGTCCGTGGAGGGCGGCAGCGTAGTGTCTTTCGGTAGCGACGACACTGCTTTTGTGGGAAGTTTTAATGCTAACATATCCGGCTTCCAGGCTCTCACCATAGAAAATTCGGCTTCGAGCGTATCTTTTGCGAACGCGTTTGAAGTTGTTATCTTTTCCGTTGCAAGCGATGCTAGCGTTTCTCTTGCGGAGGGAACTGATTTTAGCGAACTTAACATAGTATTTGGCAAAGACTTTACAAGCGGCGGCAACTTGGATTTTGACCTTGCCGTTGTCTTTGGCGATAGCGCAACTATTGTGGAAAGCGCCCTCTCTTCAGACAGCAAGTTTACCGTTACAAATGCCGATGGCGACACATTTATTGCCGACTACAATTCCGGAAGTATAAACATCGGTGCAGCAGTTCCGGAACCCGCAACATGGGCGGCAATCGCGGGAGCACTTGCGCTTGCCTTTGCAGCTTACCGCAGGCGGGCTTAGTTTCTTTAAATTTTAGGGGCTTTCAAAAGAAAGCCCCTTTTTTTGCGCTACTTAGCTGGGTAGCGTGTCTTGCAAGTGCCCATCTTAAATTCGCCACCGCAATAGATGCGCTAAAGTTTTACCTATTGCTTGTAAAATTTTGCGACGCAACTAAAGAATGCATCTATATTTTCCCACTTTGCATGTGCAGGTATGTCGCAGCCCGAGGATATTATAAAATTCGGGTATTTGGCAGTGCGCTTTAGCAAATCGAGAGTTTCGGAGTAGCTTGACTCCGGCGACTTGTTGCAGAATATCTCAAGCGGATCCAGATTGCCCATAACAATTGTATCGGCGCCAACTACGTTTAGCATTTCAACTATGTCTATGGCGTTTCCAAAATGGTAGGCATCGGCGTTTATCTTCAGTATATCGGCAATCTGAAAGACAGTGTTATTCCCGCAATTGTGGTATATAACTGCAAAATTTTTGTCCCGCACAGATTCGGTTATTCTTCTTGCATACGGAACTGAAAATTTTGCATTTATCTCGGGGCTAAAAATGCCGGCAAATGGCTCTGCTATTATTAGAGCGGAGGCACCAGAGCCTTTGTATCTAGTTGCGCAATTTATTAAAAACTCAGTTACTTTTTCCAATGTTACACAGAGAGTGTCGCGCTGACCGGTTTGCAAGATTTTTCTAAGGTCAATCAATTGCCCCGCAACCGATAGAGGCCCGCTCAGATTTGCTATTATGGGTTTATGCTCAATTAATTTTGCCGCCCGTTCTATTGCATTTATGCACAGGCCGATTCTGCCTCTTGTAGGAGTGGGAATTTTTAGAGCTTTGGCATCTTCCTTTGAGTTTATTAGTTGCCCTATGGCGCGCGGGGCTCTGTCTGCCGAAAATTCAATTTTTAAGCCAAATGCCTCCGCCTCAAGCGACAGATCCATAGGGGCAATCGAGGCCATTGAATCCACCCTTTCTGAAACTAATCTCATTGCTTCAGCCTGGTATATCGGGCTTAAAATGAGTTCTTTTACGCTCTTAGCAATTAGTTGCTTAGCCGGGTAAAACAAAATTGGCATAGCCTTTTTTGTCTTGGCTTGGAGGGCTTCTTTTAGAAGTTTTCGCATATTGGGTGTTCATTCTAGAGATACGGCTTTTGATGGCAAAGACTTTCTTTGGAAAGTTTTGCAAGTAAAGAAAATTTCACCGCTAACTGTGATAGGCAATTGAGTTTTTGTAATCAAAAATTGTGATAAGACTGCCGAATTCAACTAGCAAATCCCGATGTTGCTATACTATCTAAGAGAATTATTGACCCTATCTAACTTAGTTTAGCAAACCTGTTAGTTAACATACACAAGTTGGGAAGTTAAATTTTAGTACTTAGCAATGTCGCAAAATATCTAAAGTTAAAAATTATAATGCGGAAAACTTTTTTCTTGAATATGTGTAGATTTTATATATAAACACATCCAAAGTTTAATGTGAATTTTTTCTTATCAAAATCGGAGACTAAAAAGGAGAGTAAGCATATGTACTGCAACAAATGTGGGAAAGAAGTTGATAATAATGCCAGATACTGTGATAACTGCGGATCCGAATTGATCGAGATTGCTTCAGCGGAAAATAATCGATTGCATAATATTTCTAGCCCCGGTTATTTTTCCATAAGTGGGCGTGTTGGTCGTTTAAACTATTTTCTAAAATATTTGCTGCCATGTATAATTATTTGTTTTATAGGCGGGGCATTAGTTAAAATTTCTGAAGTGGGGGCGATTATTGCAATTTTGCTATTTATTTTAGCTTTTGTAATTGGATTGGTGGGGAATATAAAACGTATTCACGATCTCAATCTTTCCGCTTGGTATATCTTACTTAATGCAATCCCATTGATAGGAACTATAGCAGGGCTTGCATGGATATTTCTGCCTGGTTCAAAGACTGAAAATAAGTATGGATACCCGGATTATTGATTACATTTAGGCCTGTTTATGCAAAAATCCCTTAGAGCATTTTTTTGAGGGGGGGAATACTTTTAATATAAGCTTGCCCTGTACCACAGTCTTTTGAGCGCTAAAAGGAGGCTAGTCGAAAATAGAATCATAAAAATAAATAATGGCAGTGGGTATTTGCTATTGCGGTGTATAATTGGTGCGGAACTCTGAAGTGCCTTGACTGCCTCAGCAATAAGCGCATAGCAAAGCGCTTGGGAGTCTCGCAAATCTCGGTGGAGCGGATAATTTGCGAGATATTTAAAGGCTCTAGTAAAAGAAAAGCTCAATTACGATTGTCCGACAATCATAGGCATAGACGAACACACAATCCACAAGGGCTACAAGTTTGCGACGACGATAGCCGACCTAAGCCATCACAGGATATACGAT